>Ga0099850_1001040_pt1 | contig 12862 bp, 15 predicted proteins | sample CB_VirMetaG_5_FD_79182 | JGI IMG/M metagenome (GOLD analysis project Ga0099850, IMG submission 79182) | Freshwater to marine saline gradient viral communities from Chesapeake Bay - CB_1508_1D Viral MetaG | ecosystem: Environmental > Aquatic > Marine > Coastal | place: USA: Chesapeake Bay... | reverse complement strand
TTGATAATCGCCTGAATACCTCTCAGGAAATCGTCTAGCGAAGTGCCTATAGGATCAGTACCAGCAGGCGAATTACTGGATGCTGTTGTACTGAGGTCTGTAATATCCGTAGGGACAGCCATAATTTATGTCTCCCGACATTAATCGTTGAATGTATGAGTCAGATTATTATTAATACTGCATCAGCTTTCTTACTGCCTATCGTTTTCTATCTGATAGTGAATTTTATCGCAAAGCCGATAGAGAGAGGCATTATTAAGTTCTTCCCTAATGGGAAGGTGAAACGTGTTTTACTCTATAGAACCAGAACCAAGTAACCCGCCACCCAAAACACCAAACTTCCTGAAATATTCCTGAAGTGCAGCGTTATTAGGCGCTAACCCTTTCTTAATTCCAGAGTTGATTGACGAAATCATGTTTATTGATGGACTTGATGTATAAGCCTTGGCTGTCAGATTAAGCGGCAGTGATGCCATCCACTCGGCAGAATTATTCGGGGTTCTGGTAGCTGTACCTGAGTCGCCTACAATACTCCTGAAAGCGTTTGCATATCTTGCTGCATTATATAGATCGCTTTGATTTCCACCAAACAAGTAACCGTTCTTATCCTGTTGGCGTAACGCACCAGCTAATGCAACACCCTTAACATCACCAGAGTCAGGATTGATTACGTTGTTTCTCTTGGTAAGAAGCATCAGGTTTCTATATTGCTGACGCGCAGTAGAAAAAGACTTTAACTGCTTGCCTGATAAGCCAGACTGCAAAGCGTCGTCTACTATTTCTTTGACTTGGAATAAAGCACCACCAAGATCACGATCACCACTTGCTGTAGTCATCTGCTTGTATGCCTTATTTCCTAACTTACTGGAAAGAGACTGCAACTGCCTTCCGGTAGCCTCACCCTTCACAGCAAGCTCAAGAAGCGTATTTACCGACTTGTCATCAGAAAGCATCATCGGCAATAAATCTTCTTTCGTTATTTCGACCTTTGCCAGTTTGTCGATAATTTCGTCCTGGTTGAGTGGGCGAGATATGTCATCTGCCACTTCCTCATAGACTTTGCTGATTCTATTCTTGGCAGACGCTAACATCGCATCATCGATATTATCGCCACCCTCACCGATAGACCTTGCCGCTATCCTGTTCAATGCTTTCTGGTTGCCGTCTTTTAACTCAAAGAATGGCGCTGAAGTCATTGGTGAGGATTCCATCCTTGCCTCTACCTGCTGCAAGACCTTGTTTCCTGTTGTCTGGCCAGGTGTCTGCGTGAAGCCCTTTGCCTTACCCCAATCCAACAGTTTATTCTGTGACGGAGATATTCCTGCAATGTAGTCTGCGCCTTGGTTAGTGAAGTTAGGCGCTTGCTTGAAATTGAGGTTAAGACTTCCATTAACAGTGCTTTCTGCGCCTGCGATTGATGAGCCTATCTTGAGCTTGTTGCTTGCTGAAACCGGACTCTGAATAGAGCCTCTGAACAGATTAGCTACTTTATCACCTACATACTTACCCGCTACACCGCCCGCAGCACCGAACATGGTATTGCCAAGCACAGACTCGTTTTCACTTGTTGGAGTTGCTGCGCCATATCCTGCGCCAATTAATGCAGAACCGGCTACCGTATTAGCGCCTGGCACGAACATAAGAGGTAGACCAGTTGCGACATTGCCAACAATATTTCCTGTCATACCATAACCGGATTCATTCACAGGCTTCATTGACGCTTTGTACTGGTCAACTTCCTGCTGATCGACAAGCCCTAGTCTCTGGCCTATACCTTTGGCTAGTCCGACCATCCCGCCACCAGCACCAATAAGCAACTGGTCTAATCCGCTTTTGCTATTAAATACCTTCTCGTAAGCAGATGGCTTCTTGGTGTCCTCTGGCTTATAAGACTGTATGGCTGACATAATATCCTTCTCAGTGGCGTTTTCACCAGCCTCTACCTGATAGGATTTGCCATCAGCCATCGTTATTTCATAAATAGCCATTATTCGATCCTTTTTATGGATATAACGCCTGAATTACCGAACTTGCCTTCTTCCGCTTCAAGCGACCGAATGTAGTCCTCAAGCAGTTTAATGTTTACCTGCTCGTCACGACCTATACCGAACATGGCTCTTTTCATGCCCTCTACGTCTGCATCTGTAGGTCTTGTCTCACCAGACTGCTTTAACTTCTGTCTTGCGGCAACTTCGGCAAACGCATTAAATTCCTCGTCAAACCTTCCTTGATCTGTGAAGGTAGGAAGCCATGACAAAGCTGAGCGAGCCATTCCTGAGTTCATTGGTGATACTGGATTGCCTTGCGCGTCTACACCCTTAAAGGCGTTAAGGAAGTATTTTGCCTTATCAATAGCGCCCCTTCTGTCTATAGCGTTAGCAGACCAATCATCCATTGATTTCTGCTTAGACTCTATAGCCTTCTGAGCCTCTACTTCAGCTAGTTTCTGCTGTGTAGAGAATGGTAGATTTGATCCCTGAGTAAGATTTGATCCTTGAGAAGCCGAAGGGCTACCCTGTGGGCCATACGGATTGCCATACTGGTCATAATTGAACTTTCTTTCGTCACTTGCAGCGCCAATAGAGTTGTTTAGATCAGACTTGAATTTCTCAATGTACATCTGCCACTGCTTATCTGCTAACGACTTAGCCGCAGTGCCTTCCATCTCTGCCTTGTGCTTCAGGTAGCCAGCAGGGTCAATCTGTGCAAAAGGATTATCAGGCATGGAATCACGAACACCCTGCAAGCGTTTGCGTTGTTCTTCCTGTCTCGCCCATTCTTCCTGCATCTGCTGATATTGCTGTTTCTTAAAGCCGTTCTCGACATTAAGGTATTTCTGACGCTGATAGTCCTGCAATCCACCGCCCAATGCAGGGCCTAATGCCCCATAGTGACCTTGATTGTTACCGAGGATTCCCATACCCAACATAAAGGCATCATTCCCCGTAATCTTGGATAGATCGAAATCCAGAATACCCATTACTTATCTCCTGAAGCCTGGAAGAATAGTAGGCTGTGAAAACATAGATGAATAAGGATTAGCGCCTATTCTGCTAGGGTCATAAGGTGAAGTGAATGAACCGCCTGCATTAGGGTTCATCTGCGGTGGTGGAGCGACGACAGGAGGCGGTGCTTGCGGCCTTTCACCCATCTTTGAAATATTCTGCCCTGCACTAATCAGGTTAGATGGACTTCCAGGCATACCACTGAACATATTACTCATGCTTGCCATGCCACCATAAAAAGGAGAAATCATAGAGCCTGTATTAGCCGCTAGAGCCGCTTTTGTAGCCATATCAGCACCCAGACCCATACCGGCGTTCTGAGCCGCTAACATAGCCGCCTGTGAGCCTGCTGCTGCACTGGAAAGTCCTGTACCTGCTGCGCTTGCAAGACCTTGTGCGCCAGCATTAGCGCCCATGCCGCCAATACCCATCATGCCGCCGCCTACGCCGCCCAAAGCGCCTCCTAAAAGTGCGCCCTTTAGCGGATTGTCTGAAGTTGCTGCTCCTATACCTGCGCCAATCATCATTGGCATTATCGGTGCTGCTGCCATGTTATTTCTCCTATCCTAAAATGCCTTGTAATGCCCCATACCCTGCTAAACCTGTACCGATCATAGAGGCTGTAGAGTTAGGGGAATATGCGTTAGGGGAGGAAGTGACGTTAGTACCACCACCACCCATTGATGTACGAACCGCATTAGCCAACAGGTCAAGCTGCTGATAAGGGTAGTTTTGTGCCTGCTGCCACTGGTCGTAGTTAAAGTCCAACTGCTGTTGCGTGTTTTGACGGTAAATATCGCCAACACCCAGAAGGTTCTGAGCGTCAATATAATCCTGTTCAGCCAGTGCAGGGGCAAATTCCATTGCATTAGCTTGCTGCTGACGCTCGTTTCCGTAGGTCAACAACTGGTTATTCAGGCGTTGCTGCTCAAGGTTGGCTGAATTGTTGTAGTTCTGATAGCGTAAATTAGAAGATACGTTACCCAATTCCTTAGCCAGAGCTTCCTGGGAATCTGCCCTTACCTGTTGAAGTCCTGAGTTGCCGAAAGCGCCTGAAGCGCGTTCCATCGACTGCAACTGTGGGTTAATCACGTTGTTGTAGTTTTTGGTTACGTCAGCACTCGCAGAATCAATCATTGACTGAAGGTAAGGATTATCCCCTGCGTAGGCGTTTGTTCTACCGGCAATTTCAAGACCCTGGTTAAGGTACTTGTCGTTAAATGTGTTTGACGCTTGCTGTGCAGCAGCATTAACAGCAGGGTTTCCGCTAAGCGCTCGCTGTGTGGTCTGATTAAGACCGGCATAATGCTCTGGCGTTAATCCCGCGATTCTCTGGCCTGTGTATGCTTGATAGGGCTTTTTAGATAAAGCGCCAGCCCTGTTCATCATTTCAACAGAATACGGTTTTACATACTCTGGTGGTTCTGACTTGGAAATAGTCGTTGTTGTAGCTGGTGCTGGCGCTGACCCGCCCTTGTGTGGCTTTATCCTGCCACGGTAGTCTGCATCGAATGCGTGTGGATCGTGCGGAATGCCTATGTGGTCAATCATAATTCACCTTTCTTTCATACGTCTGAAGTGACGGTTTAAATCCTAGTTTAAGGGCTTGTCTAGCCCATCCTTTTCGGGTTGTTGCAAAGGTAATCTTCTTTGCCCCGACGGTTTTGGCCCATTCGTTAAGCGTCTCAGTACACTGTTCAAGTAAGTTGAAGTCATGCCTTGCGCTGTAACCAGCCCATACATGCAGGGAAATGTCATAGCTTTCCGCCTTCTGCGTTATAAGGAAACCGGCATAACCATCAGAATCAACAACGTGTAGGGAAACCACATTATTCTTGATAAGCCAGTACATATCTTCAGGAATCCACTCGTCACAGGTAGCGGATACTTTCTCCACCCCTTCCTTAATCAGCGGCCATGCTTCCTTTAACTTATGCGGCGGAATCCACGTTATATTCATAGGGGATTTTGCTTTGTCCAGGCTAACCGCCCTGCGGTGTTGTTTCGGTTGCGCTCCGTTGTTTCAAGTCCGTCAGACAGATAATGCAAATCGACGGTCGGCACAAACCAATCAGATGTGTTCGAGTCCGTCGAGCCATCACGGAAGAAACGCATTAATATCAATCCATCTATTTCAAAGTTTGCCGTTACCGCATTGGCATCACTTAATTCAGCGATTTCATGGGTGTACTGTGCGCCTGTCGGTACATAGTCCAGCATGGTAGTCGTTGACGCACCAAATGTATCAATCCCGTAACCGTGGGCATACGTCCATTCAAACCCCCACCTGACCGCATTCGTTGTGTCCGGTGTTGCATCGTTAGTTAAAAAATGCACATGAAAATAGAATTTCGCGTCAGTAACAGCGCCCGTTTCATCCGTGTAAGAAAAAGCCATGTCATGCGGCATGTGGAAGGTCAGATAAATCGAACTGACCGAGCCTGCATCAAACCGATAACCCGCTATGCCATCCCTGATAATCGCCCAGGTCGGGGCATTCGCTGCCGGTATCTTACCTGAAGTCAGTGGCGCTTCCTTATCCTTCCAGCCGCTTGCAGGGCGTATATTGCTAAAAATGATTTTAAGGCGCTTGTTGAGGTCTTGCAGATAGCGAATATCCAGCTTCGGGATAGGCAGTGAAAGATTCATTCAGTACCATCCTCAATCAAGTTAATCTTGACCCCTGTTATAACCATGTCACCATTGAAGTAGAATTTAACTTTATGCCACCTTGCGGAGTTCATAAGGTCATATCTTCCGTCAATGAGGCTATAAGTGCCTTTCTCAGTAAACACATCACCATATTCATTATCGTAGGAATACTGGATGTAAGATGTTTGTGGTGCTACCTGGAAACGTGGTCTGATCTGTGACAGAGTTGTGAAAAGCTCGTCATCACCAAATACGTTCATGGTGATTGATGAATTACCCGCTGTACCTGAAAAAGTGTAAATCTTACCGTCTGACTTTACATACGCTACAGAACCACGATTAAGGTAGGAGTCATAGGTTAAATCTGTCGGCAGGTCATCCCAATTCGTAGCGCCAAATCCAGTAGAAAAGTCGTCATACAGGATGGAATCCTGAAAGATAGAAGCCGCAGCAGTAATCCCTACCGAGTAATGACCCCATTTTCCTGTTCTCAGGTTGTAGATCATGGTTTTATCTGGATCGCCAGAAGGATTATTACTTGAGCAATAATGAAAGCTAACATTGCCCCTGACTTTATCGTAGGTCGCTATCGTCTTGTATCTGAAGTCTGGGTTTGAATTAGCAAAGAACCACTCCCTGACCCCATCACCGATAGAGATGTTCCTAGCACCATCAAACACATAGAAATCGTCATGCCCAAGAAAGGCTATACGATCTCCAATATCTACCGCAGAGTCAGATGATTCACAGCCTATATCGCCCTCAATCTCGTCCCACTGCCATACAACTGGTGCGCCAACATAAGAGGCTATGTACATATTGCGCTTCTTGAACGCAACAAACCCAGAACCCAATGCCTTGATTCCGGTAAATGCACCACCACCGATAACGCGACCAGATGTACACTGTGTTGATACAGCCTCAGTCCAATCAGCATAATCGTTATAAGCAGAGCAATGCCACTGGTCTGGCGATGTGTCTGTATATACAGCCATGATAAAGCCGTCAGAAACGGCAATATACTTTGCGTTAGGTGCGCCAGCAATAGCCGCGAAATTACCTGTTGTTGATACCTGAATGGCATCGCCAAGATTAGCCGCTAAGGTGTAGTCACCGAACTGAGCAAATGACCACCTGTGGTCTACGTTGCAGTTATAAGTCGCCCCGCTTCTGTCTGTGTATCCAGTTAAAGAGATTTCATACAATCTTGTTTCAGTGCCGACAAACAGCCTTTTGGAAGCGTTTAGCTTTTCCACCTCGGCAATTGAATTGACAGGATCGGGTATCTGGTCTACGCCAGTATCAACCAAAGACGGCAAAGCCCTGAAGCCATTGGTAGTTGGGATAATGTTACTAACCTCAAGCAACGCACCTGAAGTGGTCTGCTCTACGTCAGGAAGGAACCCAAGAAACGGAATCATCCTAAGTGAACCCTCATATTAGAACCAGACCATTTATCTTCCTGGTCGGCTTCCTTGATGTTATTTATTTCACTCTGGTAAAGAGTAGCCCAACGCTGAACCGCATTGTCGTCTTTAATGTGTGTAGACGCTGCAACCATTGAAGCGTACAAAAGCGCGTCAGGAAGCTCTGTAATAAAGTAATTTGTCTGATTAGCTTCACTAAGCGCCGTAGGCTTGGCGTAATAGATGATATTAACCGTGTAATCAGAATCAGGCGTATAAAACAGATAAATCCTGCCACCAATCAACGAATATCCGTAAGGCTTGGACGCTGAAGAAGTACCGAATAGCTTGTCAGCCGTTTCAGGCGTGAGGTATTCAAGATTTCGTACCGGATCACCAGCGATATTGACTGACCTGAAGGCTTTAAAATCAGCAGGGAGCGCATAATCAGGCGTACCCGCTACACAGGTAATTGTGTCAGTAGATTCAAGCCCTGAAAGCCTTAATTCCCTCTGCATACGCTTTTCAGCAAACGCAATAAAGTCAGGGATAACCGAAGAAAGGTCATTCCTGTGCAGTCGAGAGGTAATTGCTGCCTGTAGCTCTGTGTATGTCGTGATAGCCATTAGCTAGGATTCGTCAATTTCTGGATAACAGGGCCATTGCCCTTGAGTTTAGTGGTATCTGTGGCCGGTTTTTTAACCAGTACATTGCCCACTGCCATTTTGCCGCCCTTGGACTTCTTCTGTATTAATGCGCCCATCAGACTTTCCCTGGTTTAGTCCTGAATAATCTGTTATCAGGATCGTTGAGAAACTTCTTGAATAACTTGTCATCATTCATTACTTCGTTGTACTTGATCCCTTTTGACTTAGCCCATTGCTCAATAGCAATCAGGGGGATTCTGGCAACATGGTTGAATGTCTCTGTATAACGCTTATTGTCAACGTCATACATTTTCTTGTTCGCTTCGACCACACTGGATAAATCGGCTGACCGCTTAACAATCAACTTATCTTCCAACGGATCGTATTTGTAACTTTCCTGAATCATAGAAGCACCTTTATTGCGCCTACGTCCTGCAACTTTCTTGCTGCGTGTCTTGGTATGCTGACGATCTCACCAGGCTTTCCAGCCGCAATCATTCTCACCACGATCACCTCAATAAGATCATCCTCGGATTTAGTTTTGCGTCTTACTTTTTTTACAGTTTCCATAATTCACCAGTAAAAAGGGGGCTTAACGCCCCCTCAAGGTTTAGCCGTTGGTATCGGCTATGATTGCATGAGCTGCTTCATTGCGTACTTCAAGCGTACACTCAGAAAGCACCTGCTTCTTCATGGAGTCACCTGTTACTGACAGGTCTTTCACAGAAACAGGACGCAGTTCTGCACACGCTACATACTCAGGATCGATAGCGAGAACAATCTCGTTAGCCAGTTGACGGCTTGGCATGACTTTCAGGGTATGGAAGTCGCCAATGTAAACGTCTACTGAATTAACCAGTTTCTTGTTGTCTTTATCGACATAGTGAGTACCGCCACCAGTGAAGGTAGAAACCACACCCTTGTTAGTCGGAGAGACAAACAGGATTTTAGGATTACCGCCGTTGGTGTATGCAGACTGAAGTACAGTAGTCAGCAGGGTTTCATCCAGGTTACGCGCAGTACCAGCAGTCATGGTGTCAGTACCGTCACCAGTAGCTACAGCGCCGGTAGTAGCACCGACTGAAGCATTAGAGGTCAGGTAAGTCTGGATAGAAGCCATTTCACGGGCTGTGGTCAGGTTAGTAGATACCTTGGCATTACCAATACCGCCAGCACCACCACCGTCAATCATGGCCCATTCAATGTCCATCTTGATCTGCTTCATGGCTTTAGCAAGCTGATAAGCCATTTCTGATTTACGGCCTGCTTTGTCAATCGCTTCCTGAGTACCAGTGGTTGCGAGGTTCTTGGTCAGGATTTGGGTGTAGTTGCCCAGACGGGTTGTACTTGCCAAATCCAGAGCAGTTGCATCGTCACCTTCGAGCTTGGCGTTAGCGCCTGCTGCGCCCAGAGAATCAGTCTGCCATTCGTGGTTGGTTGCTTTTGCTTTGGTCTTTCCGATTGCAGAAAGAAACGGGGTTTCACTTGGTGAAACGTCCCAGATCATATCTGACAAATCTTCACGATTACCGATACTTTCATAAGTATCAAACACATTAGTAGGTGCTGTCATTTTAAATTCCTTACGCCATCTCGGCGTTAGTTCATACGTTCAAGGATTAATGCAGCAGCATCCTGAACAGTACCCGATTGCTTCAGTCGTTGTTTCAACTGATTCATCTTCTCACTGGTCATTTTGCCGTTGCGGGTTTTAGAGTTTGGTTTAAGCATTTTAGGCAAGGGCTTTACTTTTGCCTTTGCTACGTCAACAGACTTCTGTTGCTGGTCATATAACATGGCTTTACGAGCAATCAACGCATGACGATGATCTACCATGCTGCCGACTTCTTCTGGACTAAATCCACTGTCGACAAGATAGGAGGCCAATGCCTTGTTTGTTTCAGGTGTCCAGTCAGGTGATACGGCTCTAAGCTGCGATTTCTGTTCTTCAACATAACGCTGAATGAACTGCTGCTGTTCTGCCTCTCTTACCTGCCTTTCGTATTCCTGCTGCTGTAATAGCTGATTCTGGTAAGTCCTGATCTCATTCTGACGGTCTGCAAACTTCTGTCTGTAGAGTGCCGCCGTTCCTGGGTCAGTAGCTTCCAAATGCTGCCAATTAATGCCTGAAAACTCCTGCATCAGTACATTCTCAGCGGCCTGCAATGATGCTTGGGCTATATGATTTCGCTGTGCAAGTTCATTCTGTTGTTGCGCTCTGATCTGCTCAAATTGTCTGCGTTGTTCAGCAATCTCAGCAGTCTTACGCTGGTAGTCAGCTTGTCTCTGATAGCCATTGAGGGCTTCTTGTAGGCTTATCTCGCTTTCTTCGCCATCTACCTTGACCTTACCCTTGATCTTCTCCAGAAACTTCTCTGGAGGCATATCCAAGGCTTCAGCCAAGTCCTGAATTGACTCAAAATCGAGGGCTTCTTCAGCACTCTCCGGTTCTTGAACGTCTGACATTGAGACTTCTTCAGTCTCGACCTCATCGGTCATTTCAGTATCGGCTTGCACCTCTACTTCGGTTTCTTCTGTAGAGTCTTGCGACTCCCATTTTGACAAGAGAGCATTCGCCGCATCATCTACAGATAATTCGGTAGCTCCCGTTTCGGGGTTGGCTTCCATAGGATTTCTCCATCTAAAGGGAAACCCTGTCTAGTGACAGGGCTATTTGGTCTATCTCACGACAGTCCAAATTCGTTACTGGTACTTCTGGGCTTCTGCCTTGTTGTATTCAGAAATACGCTCGTCCATTACCGCACTTTCGATAATAGACACAATTCTATCAATCACGCTTAACGCAATAGCCGCCTCAACATCTTCTGTCGGACGCTGCTTTACTCTGTCTAAATAATAGTTGGTCGCTTCATTGACCGCATAATTAAACACAGGACTTTCTAATAATTGCTTGGCTTCTTCAGGCTTCACATTTAATCCGCTAAAAGTAGGAATACTGCTAGTTCTTCCTCTAAGCGCAGTAATTCCTGTGCGTAGAGGCTCTGTAATAACGCATGACGCTTGATCTCTGCAATCCTTAGCCTTATAGCTAGTTCACGGTCTAAAGCGTCTGTGAAGTATTCTAGCGGCTTTGGAGCGATAAGTGGAGAGAACAGGTAAGGTACAGGCGTTTCGTAATCTACGACTGCGCTTTCTGCTTCCCTTTCGACCCGTTGCGTTTCTGCTTTGATTTCTTGCAGGATTTCATCTTCACTCTCTATCCAATCAGGTAACGATCTTCGCTGAAAGCCTTTGGTAGACTTCTTCTTGCCACCAGCCTTGATTTCCTCTTGTTGGTCACAGGCTATATACCCGTTAGTCGCAAGACCTATGACACAAAGAGGGAGAACCCCATCTGTGGCTAGTTGTAGGGAACTCATAGCCTTGTGACTGTCGAAGTCGTTTGACCGTCACCTGTTATCTGTTGTGTGACATTGCCGACACTTCTTGATGTCGGAGTAACAGTGACCGGATTAACCGAGTCAAGACCATGTATCTTGTGAATATCATCAACCCTTACATCAATACCTGAGATCAGGTCGATCTTTGCTGATTCAGCAGCAGTCAGTCCAGATACGCCAGTTTCAACTACAGCAGAGTAGACGCGATTATCAGGAATCCAATGGATTGTGTTCGATGTTGAGGCAATCAGGTCACCGCCGTCTGATCTAGTCCATACACCATTCGTTATCTTCAGTGCCGCAGCCTTGATATTCTCAATCTGTAAAGCCCCATCTACAACGATATTGTAAATATCTGGTGCGTATGAAATTGCATTCGGATTATAGGATGCAATTCCTTGTGATGTTTGCGTGATGTACCTCCACCATGCCACTCCACGCCTTGCGTCAAACACGTTATCGGCATCATTTACATCAATCTGAATATTGGCGTAATCAGCAGTTAGTTCAGTTACAGTTGAACCATCAACACCATAGTTGTTATGCACAGCGTCATCGGTCTGTGTTGCGGTAATCGTTAAACCAGACGATGTGATTACACCCGTACCAACTAACGGGTACTTGGCGGTAGCACCAGACTGATAGCAAACCCTGTAAGACACATTAATATTAGTTGTGAAGTTATTGATGACTTTTGAGTAGCCACTACCACCTGCCACCACAGAATTATCGATAACAGAACTAGCATCTTCATTGTATAAGTACACCCTTGATCCATCGATAATGTTTGGCATATCAACCGTTACAATCAGTGGAGTAACCCAATAGGATAGGTCATTAGCTTGCTGCCGATTGAATCCAGGATGGTAATCACTAGCTTGCTCAACATAAGTACCATGCTGATCTGTCGATGTTTCCTGACCCTCTACATACATCACCTTGGTCTCATAGCTACTGCCATTAAGATACAAAGGATCACCCCAGTTAGCGGCTGTCTTACCGTTGTAGGTCGCTGTAGGGTCTGATGATATGTCGTATATCCATTGCCTCAGAATATCCTCTGCTGAGGCAGCATTGGATGCTTCAGTGATCTTGTAATCAAAATAGTCACCTGATGACTGAGGATCAATAGGTGCTGCTGTATGGTCAGTAACCGTGATGGTAAGACCTCTAGTGCCAGTACCGAGACCAGTAGCCACGTTGGACAGATTAATGGTGTACTCATAGGACTCAAGCTCACTAATGCCATACGCCTGAATAACATCAGTCCTGCCTTGGTAGTACCCATCCTTGAACGTCTTGAACAACAGGAAACCTGAGTAGTCATACCCATCTGCTACTGAACCATCATGGTTAGGATCAGACCAATACTGAACCACTGAGTCAATCTTGTTGCTGCCACTGAGCGTCAATGCTACTGGTGTACCGCCATATACCTGCTGAACATAACAGGAGGCTGATGGAGCTATAGTGCCCACAGACTTGATAGAGCAGAACTTGTGGGTAGGGTTCACAGTGTCACCGGAGGTGTACCACTGCATACCTGCGCCCTTCCAGAACTGTATGTCGCCTGAGTCAATGGTCATACCATCGGTGAAGTCAACCCTGTCGATACCAATAGCAGTCATCAGGAAGTCTGTGTTAAACAGGGTAGAGTTTGTCCTGTACTGTTCAATCAGGCTTGAGTAGATAGAGCGACCCTCCTGTGCGGCAGTGATCGTCAGTACCTTGGTTGTCCTGTTGTAACTGTA
>Ga0099850_1001038_pt1 | contig 12881 bp, 12 predicted proteins | sample CB_VirMetaG_5_FD_79182 | JGI IMG/M metagenome (GOLD analysis project Ga0099850, IMG submission 79182) | Freshwater to marine saline gradient viral communities from Chesapeake Bay - CB_1508_1D Viral MetaG | ecosystem: Environmental > Aquatic > Marine > Coastal | place: USA: Chesapeake Bay... | reverse complement strand
TTAGCAGAACCACGTACAACACGAGTATACGCATCAGTAAGGTCTCGTCCAAGAGCTCTAGAAGCTTTTGTAGCCACTCCAGCTAGTCGCTCTATTTGGTCTGTGTTAAAGCCTGCACTAAGAGAAAGGTTAGCTTGTTGCGCTGCTTGAATTAAAGTAAGCTGCCCTTTAGTTGCTTCTTGAACAGATTTTAATACTTTTTCGGCATTAGCGCCAGAAGTAGCAGCAAGACTAGTTAATCCCTCAAGAGTTTGAGCTGCTCTAGCACTTTCTGCAAGTTTAGAAAAGGCTTGTTGTAAAGCAAAAGTAGTTGCAGCAGCGCCCGCATAAGCAGCAACTAAACCTCCTAAGCCAGAGGCTTGTGCAGAAAAAGCACGACCCGCACTAGCACTTGACTGTCCTAGGCGGGTTTGCGCTCTTCCGAGATTATTTAGATCGCGAATATTTCTATCAGCCCCTTGAGACTGAAATATAGTTTGAATTATATTCTTAATTGTTGCCAATCTATCTTCTCACTTTTGCTTTACCTTTTGAAACGCTTTCTTTCATTTTTTGCTGTTGTCTATAATGCTTATCATACACGCTGTGTATAACCATTATAAGATCTAAAATTTCTCGTCTATTCTCTACTTCATAAATATTCATAAAAGTCTCTAAACAAGAAAATTCTTTACCTAACCAACTACCACTCATACCCTCAATTCTGTCAGGAAGCATATTAAAGAGTATGAGCGCAATTTGAGAATTGTATGGTAGTGTAGATAAGTCTTGGGGTATTTCTTCTTCGTTAGGTTCCCAACCCATTTGTTCGCACATAGCAAAATACTGCTCTGCGGTCATTCCTCCGCCTTGTAGTTGATTGCGAAGGAACTCTTTTAGTTTTTTTCTGCTTCTTCCTTAGCTTCAGTCTCAAAAGTATCAAAATTATTTAGTGTATCACTAATGAACTGATCAAAAATAGTACTATTTTTAATTAGGTCAAGAGCATCTTCAGGGGAATATGGAATTTCTTGCTTTGGGTCCATTTTAGACAAATCTACTGGCAATAATTCGCTTAGACCACGAATAGTTAATCCGGTCCATCCTTTTACTACAGCTTCAGTATATGCTTCTAAGAATTTATCGTTATCAACTTCTTCTTCGCGTTGACGAGTACGCTTATTAAACTTATATACAAGCGCACTATTACGAATTTTCATTAGTTTGTCTCTTCCAAGATAACAGATACTAACTTTAAAACCATCTATATCTGGAAATTCTACTTCAGTAACTTTATCTGTTACCATAAGATTTTTAATTAAACTCATTTTTTTCCTCTCATTTCTATGTAAAAGGGTAGCTACCATATCCAACTTGCTATTAGTGAGGGGGAGGTCTAATAGCTTGCTGAGGTAGCTACCCATCAATATTTATTTTAGAATGCACCCCCTCAAGTGCATTCTATACTATTATACGTCTGGTGATACAAACATCTTTAGTTCACTACCAGAACCTCTAGTAGCTGTAGGTTCTTGTGCTAAGAATTCTACAGAGATACCAATAATATCTTCTACAGAGTGAGTCGGGAAGTTGAACTGAACTGCTGGCATTTGTACTGCTACATATGGGGCAGTTGCACCGCCGATTTTTAGGTTAGCAGAACTTGCTTGTGCAATACTAGTTCTAGTATCATTAACAATGTTACGTAAGAACTGAGCACTTTCATCATCTCCAGTACGTAGATATGCAGTAAAGTTACCTGTAATTGTACGAGAACCAGTAAACTGACCTATTGGAGTGTTAAGAGCTGCTAGTTCTTCTGGAGTTAGATATGTTAATGCGTTAGAATAAGTAAACCCTAGACCAGTTACAGGGAAGGTATAAGTATCTGCTGCTGCGCCTTCTGGAGTATGTGTTACTTCGATAGAGCTTAAACGGTTTTTAATAAACGCACTAGTTTTTGTTGTTCCAGCAACGTTATAACTAGCGTAAGCGTGGTATCCGTGAGCTAAAGTATTAGCATCCACAGAAGAGTTCGCTGTAGCACTAGATCCACTATTTAGAACACCACCGATAACAGAGATAACATTATCACGGTCGCTTCCAGTTAGTTCGATAAAGTTAGTACCAAAACCACTCCAACTAGTTGTAGCAATACCGTCAATAGCAGCATCAATAGATGCTTCATTAACTGTGGCATTTTTAACTTGATAAACAACGTTATCCATTTTTAGATACATGTTATACTGAGTTGCTTGTGCAAAGTTTGCAGAGTGCGCAGTAGTATTACCAGATGCGTCGCGAGTTGTTAAATCAAACTCACCTTCAGTTTGCCAAGCACTTTGTAGTTCGGAAGTTCCGCCTACTCCAGCTGCAAAAGCTGTATTAGATAGTAGAGCTTGCCATAAGAACCAGTCTGCAACAGGTTGTGAATTACCAGTAGGATCTACACCAGTAGCTCCGCTAGTATTAAGAACTCCAGTAGGTCTTAAGTAAGTCTGAAAACTCCACTCAGTAGGGTTAACAGAAGTATTAAATCTTTGAGTGCTACGGTCAGGACTTAAACCACTTTCTAGTGATGTAATATCTTGTGTAGCTGCTGACTGACTCGCAGCATAACCTGCGAGCACTTCTACTCTCCAGGTATTTGTTGGGGTCATGTTAGCACCGGTTCCACCGCCAGTTAAGTCAACGGTAGACATGTAAACTTCAGAGTTACGTTGAAGGTTTAATGCTGTAGACATTTTTTATTTTCTCCTTTAGAATTTTATATTTCAAAGCGAGAACTTAGAAATATTTCGGCCATCCCATAGGGTTCTAGTAGACCTGAATCAGTAAGTAAGCTGTCTATTGTTATGTCTAAAGAAGTAAATTCATTAGGAACTTGCATATTATATAATACATGTTCAATATCTTGAAATATATTACTAAGCTGCAGCTCTGTATCATCACCGTAAACATAACAGCGTATAGCAGTAGCTACTAAACCCTCTGTATTACCGTTTGTTTGATATTGCCTTCTTTCGACGTTAGAAGTTATATATATAGAGGGAAAGTCATTTATCTCATCTAAATATTTAATACCTCTATACACATTTTTGTGAATATTAGACAGAAAAACATAATCTGCTGAGAATGGAGAAGACCGTCCATCTATAATTTGTAATTGTTCAACAATATAATTTGTTATTTTTGTTCGATTAGACATCTTTCAATTCTTATTAAAGTATAACACGTATACTTAATTATGGCAAATTTTATTTTTTAAGTATTTCTTCTTATCAAGTTAAACCTGCGATTAAACTTAGCTTGTGCAATAGCGCGTATAGAACCTTCTACTAGGTCGTTTATCTCATATCCATATCTTTCTAATCTATCATAATATGGAGTATAAAAATACTCTATAGTATTTGCTCTAAGATTTGCAACAGCTTCTATACTAGACCTAAAATTTCCACTTCTTTCGTATATTTGGGGCGGTCTAGGGTTTCCACTACCTCGTCTCATACGTAGTCTGGTTCTACCGCGCACTGCGACCGTTATATCTATAAGAGAAGGGCCATCGTCTTTAAAAGTTATTTTTTTATCTTTCTTTATACGACCTTTAGATAAGGGCATACTATTTGTAGTGTAGTATATTATATCTAAATTTTCAGTAGGTCTAGTTTTTCTCCCTTTTAGTCTAGTACTAAAAACTATATTTGATGTTTTAGATACAGCAGGTCTTAGTGAATTTACTGATGCAACAAACTTTTTTGTGTAATCACGCTGTTCTTTTATATTTTGTATATTTATATCTACTACGGCTTCAGAAGCTTTTTTTACTAACTGTTTTTGAAAACTTGTCTGTATAAAATAGTTAATACTGTTTTCAGCATCTATTAAAGCCCCAAATATGGGCGCTTTAAATTTACTACGAGGAAAAAATATTTGATAAGCCAACAAGCTTCCTGAAGTTTTGCTAAATATAACTAAATTCTTACTTTTTTGATATGCTGGATTGTGTATAGTTGTAGGTGCATTTTTTTCTAAATAGTTAAACAGGTTAGTACCTGATTTTATTCTTTTTAAAGACCTAAAAATTCTCTCAGATACATCAGATGATTCGGCTCTATTAGTTTTTGTTCTTATTTCGGAAAGAATACTACTATTTATAGTACTTCCACCAATAGTTGTAACGGTTCTTGAAGTTTCGCTTTTTCTTTGCAGCTTAGCTTCTATACGAAGTATTCCGTCATCATCTATTTCAAACATCCCAAGATTTTTAACTATTTCTTTAGATGCTTCATAGTCGGATATAAACCAATCTTGTATTAGTTTTGGATTGCCAGAAACTTTTTTAGCGCCAAACAACTTTTCACCTAAAACTCTTTCTAGTTTTTGCTGAAGCCTATTACGAGCTATCTCATCTACTGTTTGTATATATGTGTCGTATAAAGATAATAACGAAGGGTTACCTACTAGATTTGATACCGATACAGTAATATTAGCCATTATTCTACCAACCTATAAAGATTAAGCACTCGTCTAACTTGAGGAGGAAAATCATCTATACTTAGCTTATACGAATTAGAACTTTCTCCTTGAAAACGCATAGACTCTGTTCCGCTTTTACCTTTATATATAACTTTAATCATTTCTAATAATGCAAGCTTTAGATCTGCAGGTATACTAGAATATCCTCCATTATAATAAACACGAACTCCATTAGGATAGTTATAAAACTGTAGAGGTCTAAAGAATCCAAGCTTAGGAGTTCCACCGCCATCTCCAGTATTAAAACTAATTTCTCCAGTTACAGAGTAAAAAGAATATTCATTAACACGTCTAGATACGTCGTCAAAAGTAGTAGAGTTGTTTGAGCCATCAAAACGCATCATTAACTTAGTATTCTCATCTATACGAGTAGGGTTCGTAGGAGCTGTAAATGCAGAAGCATATTCTGCTACGTGACTAATTTTTAAATCGTCTAAGTAGCCAGTAAAATAATTTGTACTAATTCCACGAGCTATGTTTAGTCCAGTATTAAAGTTTGGTATATTAGAGCTGCTAGCTAAACTACCTACATTAACACCATTTTTATATAGATAAAAAGAACTGCTATCACGTACTAGAGCTATGTGCTCAAACTGATTTGCAGAAAAAACACTGGATACACTTTGTACTACATTTATAGTCTCTGTAGACGATACTGTTGTTTTAAACCCAAGACCATAATCATCAAAATCTACAAACAGTTCCCAGCTATCACCAGCCGAACCGCTAGATATTAGTGTTTGTTTTCCGCTGGATACATCATCAAATCTAACCTGCATTTCAATTGTAAAAGGGTCTACACCTAAATCCCAGTCGTCAGTAGAATCTACAGATAAGTAGCTAGCTCCATCAAAACGACCACTAGACCTATTGAATTTTTTTACACGAGTCTTTAACAAAGGATTACCATTATTACTAATAGTATGGCTTTGTCCTTCTACAATTATAGGCTCTCCATTAGATCCTGGACCGCCTAAAATTTGATAGTCTTTACCGTCAAATTGTGATACCTCATCTACTCTATTTAATGGAGGGTTTGATATAAATACTGAAGATATGCCTCCATTAAAATATTCAGTATAGTTATTAGCTAAAAACTCTCTTCCGCAGTAAGAGGAGGCCAATGAGCTTACCTGTACAGCTATATTAGACAACCTTCCGTCTTCGTCGGTATTTGCAGTTTTTATGCTTAAAAAGTCTTTCATCTCTGCTAGGGTTACTAAGCTCATTGTTTATGCTCTCCAATACGTAAATTATTTTTTAACCGGAATTTCTGGTTTAGTTGTTTTTGCTTTTGGTGTATTAACAACTTGAGGTTTAGTTGCTTCAGGTTTCTCATATTTTTTAATGTGCTCAATATTAAAGTGATTGTAAGCACCATTAAAAGAATGACCTAATCCTAAATAATCCACAAATTCTTGGTTAAACTCTGGGTATGTTTTTCTTGCTTCTTCAATAGCAGCTACTTTTTCTTCAAAAGTCATTATAAATCTCCTATAAGTAATAAGGGGGAGGGCATCGCCCTCCCCCTCCTACGCTACGGTATTAATATTAAGTAATATTATGAACTTGCAGTAGTAATTAGGCCTGCATAAGAATATCTAGTACTTAGTGCAGCATCAGCAACTGTAGTTAGTGCTTTGAAGTCCATACGAGTACTTAGGTACATAGCAGTTACCTGCTGTTGTGGTAAGTATTCGCTTTCGATTTCCATAGCACGACGCTCACCGATAATAAAGCCTGGCTTATAAACTAGAACACCTAGGTTAGAATCAGCAGCACCTGCAGTATCCATAAATTCAGAGATGAAAATTGGGATACCATATACAGCACCGACACTACCTGTTAGATAAGTAGCTTGAGAGCCAAACTTATCTACAGTTTGGAAATCAGTATTAGTTACTAGGTTGTTATAACCTTCAACAGAAGTAACATAAGCAAGGTTGCTACCTAGTGCTAGTCCATACTTTCCTAGAGTAATACGAGCAGCAGCAATATCACCTGGATCTGCTTTGTCGATAGTAGTTCCAGTTTTAGTAACTAGACCACCAACACTTGCTGCTAGTTCTACTACACCTTTAATCACAGAAGGATATGCTCCAGCTGCGGCTAGTGCGTTAGATGCAGAGAATGCACTTAGAGCTCCGTTACCACGTAGAAGTGCCTTATCAATACCTCTTGCTAGACGGCGAGTTGCCGCTTGACGTAAGAAGTCAATGAGAGGAAGAATAGTGTCTTCTTCTTCGTCTTTAGCAATGTGAGTAGCTACCATGAACTTCTTTGGGCTTAGTGTGATAGAAGCGATTTGTGCTTGACGAGTAGTCGGTACTGTAGTAGTATCGCTTACTCCAGCTGCAAAAGAACCACTTGGGAACTGTGCAACAAAGTCGCTAGTATCTTCATCAGCAACTGGGATACGGAAATCTTTAGTGTTAACTTCAACGCGATTAAACATTGGAGCAACTACTAGTTGCTGTTGCATTTCGTTATATACATTAGTACTAAAAGCTTCGTTTAGGTTGTTGTCAGTAAGAACTGCTTTCATACGGTCACCTAGACGAGTATCAAACACACTATGCTTGTTTAGTGCACGAGCTAAGAAAACAGCATTGCTTTTTTCTGAATCAGAGAATTGAGCAGCATTTCTAGTGCTTTCCTGATAGTGCATTTTACTTGTTTGCATAGAGCTTACTTGCTCACGATATGCTTTTAGTTGTCCTTTTAGTTCAGAAAGTTCTTCCATTACACGAGTGTCTGGAGTGCTCCCTGTTTGTTCTGCACGATACTCTTCAGCTTCTGCTTTAAGTACAGCCTCACCAGTCTTTTCAACTAGTTGTGCTACGCGAGGCTCAGACACTTGTGCTGTTGCTGCTTTGGTATCTACCTCTGCAGTAGAAGCTTTAGTGTCGATTTGGATTGGTTCACCTACGTTTTCAGTAGTCATTTGTTTTTTCTCCTCTAGAGTTGTTTTTTGTATATTATGGCCATATACTTTTAACATAAGATCTCTACTGCTTTCTTGTGGTAGTCGCTTTAGAGTCTCAATAACCATACAAATCTTGTTTGCTAAACTAAAATGAGAGTCATTCCAATTTTTATATTCTAGGCTAACGAGATTAATAGAATTATTTAGTGCTTTTTGTAGTGTAGAACTGTTTTCTACTTCTACAGTATTTTTAGTTTGAATTAAGTCTAACTCTTTACTGTTTACTAAAGACTTAAATTTAGATAGTATTCCAGTTTTTTCTACATCATCAAAGGATTTTACATTGTCTAAAAATAAGTGTATATCATACTCTTTTTCTAAATCCCAAGTATTTATAACTGTAATATCTACTGGATTAACTTCTATAGTCTTACCTAATAAATTACCAGAAACATCACATTGTTCAAAAATAAACTTAGGATTATCTGCTGTGGCTATAGAAACAGTTTTATATCTAATACCATCAACAATAATAAAAGTTTTTGTAGTTATTTTTGCTGTATCCTCGTTTAGTAAATTTATAAACGGAATTGGCTTCATTGGGTCGTCAGAAATAGTTTCTAAAACTTCTTCTACTTCTTTTTCTGAAGTGTCCACAGTTTTCTCTTCTACTTCCTCAGATAGCTCGTCTCCAACCTCAAATTGTTTTTTAAATTCTAGGTAAGAGGTTTCGTCTTCAAAGCTTTTTCTTATAGAAAAAAGTGAATTTTGGTTTGCAGGTACGCTTACTACAGAAATTTCTAATAGCTCTACATCTTTAATAAAAAATGTATCATTTCTTTTATCGTAGTCTGCGTCTTTTACCCTAAAACCAACACTAAAGCTTTTTAAAACACCATCAGATATAAGGGTTTTTACTCCGTGCTGCTTTTCAGCTGCCTCGCTAACGCTTGCTTCAACGAAAATGCCTTTTTTGTCTACAGTAACAGAGTTTACTTTTCCAATAGGCTTGCCATGATCGTGTTGGTATAGTAGTATAGGATTTCTTCTGAAATTTTCAATACCTTTAGCCCAAGCATCTGGAACTACAATGTCTCCAGAACGATCTTTATCGCTAGTATTAGCATAGCCAGCAATTTTTAGTGTTTTTTCGGATACGCCTTTGACATCAATGTCATCGCTCGTAATAAAAAACTTTTTATCCATTATTGCTTGCTCCTTAATTATTTCCGCTACTATCTTCTGGTATATCGGTGACTTCAGAATTTAATGGTCTGCCACCCACATCGGGATTAGTAGCACTTCCCGTAATATTTTGTGGAACTCTTATCGAGTTAGTTTCTGGTACATCAAGAGTAGCAAAACCTAACTTAAATCTTGCCTCGTCAGCACTAATAATACCTGAATTAACTAAGCTAACATAGTATTGACTTTGGGTACGTAAATCTGGTTGTAGTGCTGTAATAACTGTCTTATCTGGTGCTATTTTAACAGAATTAAAATAGTGTGCAAAAGCACTGGCAAACATTAATACCATAGGCAAAATAGTATGTTCATAAAAAAGAACTTGGTTTGCTGCTATATTAGCATTATTACCGCTTTTCATTAGTACATAAGGTACTCCCATGGCTTTAGCCATGTCTTGTTCTAACCTTTCTATACTAGCTTCAAAATCCAAACTTTGAAAGTTTATGTCACTAAATTTATCAATCTTTAGTCCGCCATCTAATATTGCAGGACTTCTAGCGCCTTCAAAAATAGTTGCGTAAGAATTGCGCCAACTTTGTAACAATCTTTCTTTAATTTTTGTATTAAGAACCGAGTCAGTAGTAAGTACTACACCTGGTACTGCATTATTTCTAAAGAATTGACGTTGAAACTTTAAAAGAGCATTATATATATTTATAATATTATTTAAGCTTTTTATACGAGACTTTCCTCTAAAAATGCTTTCATCGTTATCTTCTTTAATATGTATAATTTCGTTAGCACTAAACTCTATAGTTTGTTTTTTTGCTTGGCGACCAGAAGAATAACTAGAGCCGCCACCACCATGAATTAAGAATAAATAACCTTTAACAAAAGTTTTTGGGTCAGTGATAATCTCAACATCATTAGCAGGCAAAACATAAACATGAGTTCCGTCATAATAAAAGAAAGCATTACCATCTATTATCAAGTCAAAGTAAGCTCGCCTCATTAACCGTATTTTGTCTTCAAACGGGTTAGGTCTATCATTTAGTAGTTTATTTATTTTTTTAATAGGCCCTTCGCCAGTTATATCAAAAGGTATTTCTACACAAGCACTGACTATCATATCAACAGCTCTGCGTATAACTTCTATCTGATCATAGGCAGCACGAAAATCTACATTAGAGTCTGGTTGTACAAAAGGTTCTCTACTATGAATATAGGTCTGAACTGGATTAAGTTTTATCTTGTCCGCTATCCAGCCTATCGGTCCTCTCGCCATTTATTGCTTCTCCATATTTTTCTTGCTGTTTGCTAAGCCAAATGATTACTTTTTTTGCTATATAGTTAGAATAGCTTTTACCAAAAATTTGATGGAGCCTTACGTGGTGTGACTTACATAGTGAGTATAAGTTATCGTTGTGTAAATACTCTTTGTTATCTGTTTCAAACTGTTTTCTAAGAGCTAACACATCCTCATCGCAAGATACCGATAGTTTGTTTTTTCTCAACCAAGTATTCCAAAGCTCGCTAACACTATAAATATGATGTAGCTCTATATTCTCAGTAGTTCCACATATATAACAAGTTTCTCTGGGCTTATACTGACTTTTCATGCCATCTCTAAGCCATTTTACAGGTTCTCTTTTAAATTTAGACTCAATCATACTTTTAATTTCTTATTCTATTATACGTCTAACTGTCTGGATAGTCAAAATATTTTATTTTAAAAATAGTTAAATGCTATGCATATATACTTACAGCACTAGTTTTACTGTAAGTATACATAGCATACCTTATAGCATCGCAACAGTGCGAAGTCCAATCGTGGTGCGGTTTTGCTCTATCAGTTTTAGAGTTCCATCTATAAGTGCTCATACTTTTAAAACAGTGTTGCGCATTATTTATATCAAAGTATACAGCATTTTTTTCTACTAAACTTTGAATGTGGGCAATACCATCGTTAACACTTTTTATAGCATTATCGCAAGCAATATCATAATCATAAGCTAAATCTGCACGAGTCTGTTGCGCGGCAGCATCTATGTATATATTTTCTAAACCCCAATGATCGCTCATTGACTTGATAACTTCAGCGTGTTGACTAGTTGTGCCTTCATTTGCAACATACTCGTCAACTATAAACCAGTTAGTACCGTCTGTCGCAACGACGACAAAAGCGGTGTCGTCTCTGAATCCCATATCAAGACCGCCTATAAAAGTAAAACGGTCATTACCCGGTTCAATTTTATAATCTGCTTGGTCGCTAGTTAAGTCTATTAAGTGAGTATTTTCATCAGTTTTATATATTTGACCTTCAAAGGTTGCCCATTCGCAGTAGTATTCCTGCCTAAATAAACTTTCAGGTATAGCTCGTCTAGCCTCTTCAATATCTGTTTGTGTTAATCTAGGGTTTGAATGCCAAGGAAATAGACCACTACCCCATTCAGGATAGCCATCATCTTGACCACGTAAGTAGTATTGATATAGATAATTTTCTTTACCTCTAGGCGTAGATATAAAAAGAACTCTTGAATCAGGGAAAGTAGAAAGAGCAGGTCTAAGGTCTCTAGTAAAGTATTCATCGTCAGGTATAAGTGCTGCTTCGTCTACTATAAGTAAGTTAGCGGCACGACCAACTAGAGAACTTCTGTTATTAGCAGATAGTAATCTTAGAGTGCTGTCATTTACAAGCCTAACAACTCGATCTTTTAAGTTAAAACGCTTAGTTTCTATATTATAAGCTTCAATAAGCTCTGTAGTAAAATCCCATATAATAGAACTTAGGTTAAAGTCAGGAGCTACAACAATAACTTGTTGATTAGGCTCAAGAAGTTTAGCCAATGCTAAGACAGCAGCACCACTAGATTTTCCAGTACGTCTAGCAGATATATGAACCCAGTTTCTACGGCTTCCAAGTCCTTCAACCATTGCTTGTTGGCTAGGATTTAGTTCTTTAAATCCGTATTTGTCTGGTAACTTAGCTACAAGTTTATCTACAGGAATTTTAAAATAGTTATCTGCCATTAAGTTTGCTTTCTAAATTAGCTATTTTTGCATCTGTTATGTTTTTATATTCATTAAAAGCTTGAATTATTAGAGCTATTACAGCAGAATAGTTTAAGCTTAATTTACCTTTATCGTCTTCGTATACTGCTTCTGGTAGTACCTCTTGTACCTGCTGCGCTAACAAACCTGCTGATTTATCTTTTTGGTTTTTAAAATTAAAAATATAACCTTGTAAAGTTTCAATCTTATTGATTGCATCAGATATGGGCTCAATATTTTCTTTTAGTCTTTCATCAGAAGTAGAATTAAATACTGTTGCCGAAACAGCTCCAGTGCTAGGGTTAAAAGTTAAATTCTCATTAATATATCTAGAACCTACTCCAGTAGTTGTAAATACTATGTTAGCAGTCATATTATCTGTGTTTGCAGCAGGTATTGTAGGGCTTAGAGAAGTCCAAGAAGATAAATGCCTACCTTCAAATTGATCTAAGTCCTCATTAAATCGAATTTGTCCAGAAATAGTTTTGCCAGGTTCAGGTCTTTGTGCAGTACTGCCGGTAGGAACTTTTATAAAGTTATTACTATTAAAATAAACATTCGCCTCAGCAGTGGTTTCTATATCTGAACGTAAAAATTGAGTAGCAACTAACCCAGATAATGAAGTTGCTGTGCCTCCTATTTGTTTAATGCCTGTACCTGCTGCGTTTACAATATAAAGTTCATCTGTCCCTAAAAGTATTATGTCACCATACTCTATAGTTCCAGCAGTTGCAGCATTATTTGCTTCTGCAGCGCTAGCCATTTGATAAGTTCCAATACCGTTTCTAGTAAAAGAACTACCATCATAAACTAAAAATCTACCTTGCCCATCAGAAGTAGTAGTACCTGCTTTGTACCAAAACATTCCTGTGTTAAGACCAGTAGTTCCCTCAAGACTTATCTCTGCAGGATCAGGCTCTCCAGCACTAGCAAAATTTTGAAGCAGCGAGGTTATTGAATTGTTGTAATCAATTCTACTTTGTGCTATAGTAGTAACTACTCTAGGTGTTACAAATGTATTACTCATTGCATTCTCTCTTTTATGAATTAAACTTATTTATATTTTAATAGTAAAAAATAAGTAAGTCAACTATAATTTTATTATAAAATTGGTAGCGTATTATTAATTTTTGTGTTATCAGAACAAGTATAATACTGATATTGAGTTTTTAAGCTTTCAGGAAAAGGAATCTCCTGTATG
>Ga0099850_1001034_pt1 | contig 12905 bp, 18 predicted proteins | sample CB_VirMetaG_5_FD_79182 | JGI IMG/M metagenome (GOLD analysis project Ga0099850, IMG submission 79182) | Freshwater to marine saline gradient viral communities from Chesapeake Bay - CB_1508_1D Viral MetaG | ecosystem: Environmental > Aquatic > Marine > Coastal | place: USA: Chesapeake Bay... | reverse complement strand
TGAGCAGCTTTTTGCGAAGACTCCTCCACTGGATCGTCCCTCCGGGAAACCTAAACCGCATTGTGCCGCAACAAATTCCCAGTGGATGCAGTGCTGGCACCTGGGCTTGTTGTTTGTGATGGCGCGAGCGTCAGCATAGAGTTGCTCGGCCTCAATGACTGCTTGCTCAATTTCCTTGCAGCTAAGCGGCAGATCAAGCTTGCCTGTGTGGGTCTTAATGCGGACACGCCAGCCTTCGGATCCCTCGTACAGGACCATCCGACCGGCGTGATACCGCAGTGAAGCCACTAAGCGTGCGCTAGTAGGCGCAGCTTAGTTGTCAAATCTTCAATCGCACCGTCATTAAATACAGCGCAATCAAAGCCGTTGTAGTCGTTCAAACTCCCCTCACTGGCGTGCTCAAAAGACTTGGGAACTCCAGGCCTTTCGACATACCAGAGTGCGCCGCCCAAGTTCCTGATCAACTGCGCTTCGTTGAGAAAGCGGCAATCGTCGACCACGACCTTGTCGTACTGCTTGATTCGTTCGGACCAGCAACGCAGCCAAATCTCAGGATGAATGCAGGACCGGCCCCATTCTGTGCCAAGTGTGCGCAGCATGTGCCGAACGCTCACCTCCGCAGATGGCACGACCACTTCCTTGTGCTTGAAGACGAGATCCTCGGCGCCTGCCTGGTCGTATCCCAAGCTTTTAAGCATTGGAATAAGCATCTCCTTCAAGGTCTGAGCAAATGGCACGATGACGTAACCATGTTCCTCAGCAAGCCAGTGAGCGACAGTCGACTTACCCGACCCGGCAGCAGGGCTGTAGAGGCCAATCAGTTTTCTCATTACTGGCCCGCCAACTGAGACGAAATAAACGATGCCCGCATGATCTGGGCAGTGTCTTGCGCAAATTTGTCCATCAGGCCCGTGTAGGTGCCGCGAAGACCGGGCTCAGCGGAATCCCGCTCGTACAAGGCGTACAGGTAATCAAGAAACGCGGCTTTGCCGCTCTCGATCTGCCATGGCTTCAGCTCGGACAAGAGCTGTTCTGCGTTCAACGACTGGGCTGCCCCAATAAACGATTCGCCCATCAAAGAACCAAGGTCGGTAGTACGTTTCGATGCCATAAAACAGCGGATGAGCGCCGTAGGAGCCTACCCCCGTGTTCGGGTGATAGAGACTCACTTTTCAGCATCGGGCAGATGGTAGATGCGTTCCAGCTTCATTGAAGCCGGCTCATAATCGTCTGAAACATCGTCGGGCTCTGTATCGCCCCAAGAGACGGCGTCGTTTTCATTACGCAGCACCCAAGTAACCGTCGACTCGTATTGCTTGACGCAGATGAGTCCAATTCTTGGAGATTTCATCAGCCAGCGAATAATCGCTGCCTCTACCGGGTTGAGAAATGGGTGGGCTCGCATCAGTTCGCCTCCTTGATCATTGCTGGGCATCCTTCCGCAAACCTCGTGCCACCCTCAGGCAAGCCTAGGCAGCACCTATGGCTCCAATGCGCACAGGCCGCACATGGTCCGCCACCAGCAAGTGGTTCGTACTTACGCATCCGAGTCTCTTCTTTGATCTCGGCTTTACCGGCGGGCGTTCTGCGGTAGCAGTCTGCGCAGATAACCGGATTGCGTGTGTCCTTCCCGCACGAGGGGCAAGTCCTCGTGTTGATTCGGCTCGTAGAGCGAGCACTCACTGGCGAACAATCCACCAGCCTCAGGGAACTGCATTGAACAGGAGCCATTGGACCAATAAGAACAAAGGGTGCAGGACTTGCGGGACTCGCTTGTAGGCGGATTAAGGACTTGCTGTATTGCGGTATTAAGGCGAAGAAGCATGTCGTACTCCTTCATCTGTTTACCTGTTATTTCGTAGGTTGTCTCGCCAAACTCACAAGAGGAACACCTGCGCCGAAACCGCCGTATTGCGTCCTCCTTGCGGCGGCGTGACTCAATCACGTAAAACGTGCGCCTACCGCAGCTAGGGCAGGGGCGGGTCTGGGTAGGTGGTGCAGATCGCCGCTTCATGGCGCCAACCTCGCTTTACCGAGACGCTTGTCAATGTAGTAGCCCAGGATTTGCGGAGCCCAGTCCTCAAGGTGAGGAAGCATCAGATCGCAGAGCGTCTGAATCTCCGGCTGCGCGTCCGCCTTGGCCCGCAGATCAAGGAAATGGAGCGCACTCCGCAAATTGAAACTGACTACAAAGTTTTGCCGAAAATCAAACGGCAGCATCCCGCGGATGTGCTCCTCAGCGAAGCCGGCTTTAAGGCGGATGGCGTACTGCCGAAGCGATTCCATGGCCGCAACCTTGTCACGGGTTAGGTCATCAACGGAGTAGCGGTACTTTTTTCCATCGCGGTCTCGGTAATACCCAGGCTCGCGGAAGTAAATCGCCGCCTCAACAGGCACTTCACCGCTCACCACGCGGACCATGCGTTGGCCCGTGTAGCGCATCGACTGCACGTCAAAGCTGACGCCGACGCGATGCGTCCGAGCCTGCTGCATGACGGAATGAGGGAACCCAGCGATACCAAACGTGATCGACGGGTGCTCAAGCGGGCCAAAGTGACCACGCTCGCCAGCCAAAAGTCGCTTGACGCAGATTTCACCAGCGCGAGTTTCAGCCGGTGGCTCGTCATCACCGACGTAACCCTCGTAATAGTCCTGGTGCATGGCAGCCCACACCAGGGTCTGCGGCCGAGGAGTCCGAGAAAGAACCTCGACCCTCAAATACTGGTCCGCCATCAAACAACTGCAACGGTGGACATGGGCCAGCGCGCTTTCGCATACTTCAACGCATGAGTCTTGGACTCAGCTCGAAGCTCTACGAACATCGGGCTCGCGCCAACTTGAGAGACGCGGATCTTAAAAGGCTTAGTTTTTGCACCTGGAACGGCCCTACTAATGCCGTCACCATGCTGAGATTTAGCCTCTGCATGATCGTCCCAAGTGGTGTTTAATGCAAAGTTCGACACAAATAAAAGATAAGGGAGCAGTGAGCCTACCTATAGTAACGCAGATGCAACCAACGCGATGGCCTGGCTTAACCGGGAAGTAACAACTGAACGTGAGCTCTCGATTGAGCTGATGTCCCGCGAGCTAGAGCCTAGAGAAGCGTATTTATTTAAGACACTTGCGTCTTACCAAGACATGCTGCAGTCGGCGGTTCACGAGATCATGAGGCTGGAGTTCGTGATCGAAGATCTTCGACAGCAAGTTCAAGTGCCTCTTGCTGAAGTTCCCGAAACAGACGCTCCCCAATCTCTTCAATAAGGAGCATTTCAAAACGCTCTTCGGCCAGCTGCTGCACCAGCTCAGCGTCAGGCTCGGTGACAGCCTTGCGGACTTCGACAATTTCCTTCTTCTGCGGGACCTTCAGCAGCTGCGTCGCATTTGTCCTAAAGGCCTGGCAGATCCCCATCTTTTTGCGGATCTTGTGGACCCAATCAGGATCAACTGGTTCGCCCGTTTTTATTTCCCTTTGTAAGGCGTCCGATAAAGCGTTTTCCATCGAGCGAGCTGCAATAACAAGCTCACCGTTGAAGCGATCGAGCTGCGAACTGGTAAGCGCGCGGAGCTCGTCCATTGCAACAAGGCGATCCAACGACTTGCTGTAGAAAGTGAGTGGTGCGGGGGTCGTATCCATAAATACATAAAACGGTAAGTCCCAGCGTATACCGGGACTTACATTCTACATTATCAAGTTGGACTCAAGCTCCCGGCTTGTCAAGGCACAGCACAAAGCAGCCTGGACGGGTGGCATCGCGACGCACCGAGTACCTGACTTTTTCACTGGCACGACTCATGACTCCGACAACTTGGGAGATGGTGGTGGGCTTGTAACCAGTGCCGCTGTTTTCGTCGTAGTACGGCACGTAGATCGCATCGCCGGGCTTCATAGCCAAAACTTCCTCTCGAAGAGGGGTTGTTTTGCAAGCACGGCCAGTACGAACTCTGACTTCTGACATGGGGACTCGCTCAAACGGTGACATAACTACCAGAACAGGCGCGGACTGTACAAATAGCGTACACTCCACATGCATTTATGGTGCAATCTCGTGAGTAAGGAAGAACCTAAAAAGGACCCTGCCCCACCGGATCCACTCCTTGTTCAATTCATGCATAAAGGCGGTATGAGCGGTAAGTCCATTGCTCGGGCTCTCCGCATTCCATACAGCCGGGTACTGCGGTGGATTAAGGAAGGAGCACCTTCACAATCCGCTTAGTGAAATCCACAGCAGCAAGGGGATTGGCACGCTTGAGCATCCAAACGCCAATCCCCGCCAGCCTGTCGTAACTACCGTTTGTGGGTTGAGGTTCAATGTGTTCGACGGCCCAACTGGGAGGACGTACCACGCAAATAGGCCGCTTGGACCCCAGGCGGATCAGCTTTAGTCCGAGGCTCTGTAACACGGATCAGACTCCGAGATAAGGACAGCTTGGCTGTAAAAACGGTAAAGAGGGCCAGAGCGCAACTTCTGGCGAGCGTCATAGACATTTGCAGCCTGAATCACTTCGTAAAGACCCAGGCAGCCGATGTAGAAGACAAATCTGCGCACTAGGTCAACTGTGTAACTTTGATAATCGTGACATCTTGAAGGGAGTCTCTGACTAGCAGGGACGCCGCGTAGTCATCTTCTGCCATGATTCGCACTGCTCTGATCAGATTTCCATTGGTACGTCTGTAGCTGACCTCGTAAGCGGTAAGGCCGCGGCGGTAGTTGGCGTAAGTGTTCATGAGAACTGCGTCAAAAAGACCGTCACAACCAACAGGCCAAGTAACCAGGTCATGCCAAACAAAACAACCAACTGGTTCTGCGTCACTGCACTACTGACGAGATCGGCGAATCCGAGACTGGAGCTCGATAGCCTCTGCTCTGAGGGCAGCGTCTGCTTGCTGAGCTTTTTGGTAAGTGGCACGAGGTACTAAAGACTCCAGAGCTTCATACAGCCGATTGCGCAAGAAGGCACTTGTTTTTAAGGAATCTTGTTCAGCAAGGCGATCAAACAATTTGGCCCGATTTGGGTCCAGCAAGACTTGAAACCGGCGCTTGTTGCCGTGCATGTCAGTCAACGCCATAAGAACAAAGGTAACGATTGGAATGTACTACCAGCGAATACTGGGGTCAAGGTGCTTGCGCCAAGCGGAGCGCTGCGCTTTGCGACTGGTGCGTCTCTGCTTAGTACAGCCCTTGCGAACTTCCTTGGCAAAAGCAAGAAATTCAGCAGCCCGCTGTAGATCAGCCGTTGAAGCGTCACGCATTTCTTCCTGCAACCAAGCCACCATGATTTGGCGACCAGTTCGGGCCATGCAATGCGCGGGGCGTGCACCTTAATAGATATTAAGTAACGGTGCATCACTTTGCCTCGGACCAGGTCTTACCCCACGCAGCCTCCGCCAGAGCAGGAATCTCACCAAGCCATTTGGACTCAGCTTCTTCCATGGTTTGGCTCAACCGCGTAGCCCATTCCTCCTCAAGACCTTCACGTACCAGCAGGACAATTTCGTCATGCACCACAGCAGCGAGGCGGACCTGCGAGCTTCCGGTTTTATGCAGCAAAGGCCAAAGATTCGCAAGCGCGTACTTAAGGATCGCCGCGCCAGCTCCCTGAATCGGCGTATTGCAGCGTGTAGTTAGTCGGTTCATGTCACCAATCAGGAACCGCCGCATCCCTGTTTTCGGAATACGAATCTCGGCGAATCTTTCATGCTCAGTCATCTTGGCCAGATTGGCGTTCTGCCTTTGCCAGTCGTGGATGCCCTGATAGGTGTTGTGGAACGTTTCGCGGATCTTCTCCGCTTCCTCCACACTCATGGTGATGCCCATGGCACCGGCGTAGTCACGCAAGCCCTTGGCCCCCGATCCGTACAGCAAGCCGAAGTTGGCTGACTTTGCTACCTGACGCCGCGCTTTGAGCTCCGCCTCGTCCTCAGTCGGTTCGGGATAAATCGCCTCAGCGGTAATCGTGTGCAGGTCTTCATCCCGTTGGAACGCACTAATCATCAGAGCGTCTTGTGACTCAGCCGCAGCAAGTCGAAGCTCCATCTGGCCAAAATCAGCCACAACAAAGTTCCAGCCTTCAGGCGCCTCAGCGGCTTGACGGAAGCCTTTGTCCCTGGGGACCTGCTGGAGGTTGGGCTCCCGGCAAGACATCCTTCCGGTGTCAGCCCCTAGTTGGAGATAGCTGGCACGAATGAAGCCATCGGCGTCCTGGTGATCGAGTAATGCGACAACCATTTGGCGGCGCTTCTCTGCCTTTTTCCAAGCCAGGTAGAGCTGAATGACCTTGTGGTCCGCTGCGTAAGAGCGCAGAGCTTGCCGAGAGGCGCTGGGCTTGCCGTTTTTGTCTGTTGGCTCCTCACCTAGCAGGACGCCAAGCTTGTGGACTAACTGCTTAGGCGAGTTGAGATTGAACCCGGCCAGCTTCTTAGTCCCGAGCCTTACGTGACCCGTCGCCTTGGCACGCAGATTGAACGTGCCATCGTCGTCACGAGGAAGCTTCTCCGCGTCAGGCATCGCGGCATCAAGGTTTTCAAGGAACTCAGCACCTAATCGCTCAATCTCGCCCTCATAGTGCTTCTGCAGCTCCTCAAGCTTGGCCCGGTTGAAGGGAAGGCCTGTGAGCTGCATGTGGGCGATGGCCTGGAGAGCCCTGCATTCAATGCGCCAGGCCGTGAAGAGGCGGCGAGCAAACAGGAGGTCAGTGACCTTCTGGGCAAGGTGCAGAAGAATCCTGACGTCATTGGCGGCGTAGGTCTTTTGGGACTCGCTGAGGTCCGGTTTAGACCAGTCAGACGCCTGCTCCTCCTTACTGACGTCGACCTTTAGGTAGCGTTTACAAGCCGGCGCTAAACCATTGCGCACGTTGGGTATGCCGTTCTCCAGGAGGCGTGAGGCGAGCATGGTGCAGAAGACCATCCCCTCGGGATAGATCTCGTGCTGCTGTAACCACGCCAAATCGAAGGTCGCGTTGTGGGCGTACCAGTCCCGATCTTCAACGGCGGTAAAGAACTCCCTGACCTGATCCCACTGCTCCTCGTCCAAGTCCCAGAGGTCAATAACGACGACCGGCTTACCCGGCGCGGCGAGCTGCAGGAGACGTAGACCGCCTGTTTTGGGCTTGAGTCCCGTCGTCTCTGTATCGAAAGCGATCAGCGGGGAGTCATAGACCCAGTGAAGGAACTCAATCCCGTGGAGCGTCTCAGGTGACGCAGACCAATCCGTAAATGCCATAAGCGGTAATGCTGAGGTGATTGTACTACAAATCAGGGCAGAAGGTGTCCCCGGTGGCCCCTGGTCCGTGTAGTGGAACCAGGAGGCAATGCGTCGGTGAGCCAACCCGAAGGCGGCTCAGGAATGGCCCGCTCTAGGTCGGCAAAGAAGCGCGCAAGGCGCTCCTCCTCCGTAGGCGGTGTGAAGGTCTTGCGTTCCATCAATCCCACTCCTCAGCGATCTGGCGCATGGCTTCACGCTTCTGCTCGTAGCTGAAAGAGGGCTCGTCACCCTCGCGCGCGCCTGCGCGTATAGAGCGTTCCAATGTCCCTTTACCCTCAGATCCCTGTTGCTGCAAGGGATTCAAAAGGGGACACTCCGAATCTGAAGACAAGGTGTCCCTTTTTGTCCCCTCCGTCCCAGCGGCGTTATCACCAGCTTGAACCTGGCCCTGAGTAAAAGGGACAACTTCCTCCTTTTCAGATCCTGTCCCTTTTTCAAATCCCGCACCACTACTGGGATTAGCCCCTAAAGGGACATTTTCAACACACTCTCCCCGCGGGGGAACAACCACAGCCCTATACAAAAACTGAGGTTTCTTGCCTTGAGTTTCCTGAGACGCACCAACGATCTCCACCAGGCCCTTCTTCTTCCACCGTTGGAGCGCCTTCTTGACGGCTTCGTTGTTGCCGCCGCAGGTGGGGTCTGCTTGGAGCTGCTTGAGGGTCCTGGGCTCCTTAGCCAGCCGAAGCCGCTGAAGCACCCTGTCGCTGATTCCAGAGGGCGCTGCGTTGGTCGGATCGACTTCTGGGGTCCAGTCCTGAAGCGTGTAGCTCAGATCGGCCTGTTGCTTCATCAGCAGCTGCGTGCCACCGCGACCGCTGCGGGACTTCTCGAAGGTCAAGATCCGCGCGGACTGGCCCGTCTGCTCGATCTGCTTGTCGTCAGGTTTTTTCAGCGAGATGACCTCGTCCACGGCATCTCGAATTGCCGAGCTGCCCCTGAAGTTGCCGTTTTTGTTCGCGTGGTGGATCACGACGATCGTTGTGGGCGGGAACGCATCGCCGTTGTTCCTGGTCAACCAGTACAGGGGGGTAGCGAAGTCGCTCTTGTTTTCGTCAAAGGCCTTACCGCCGCTGCAGCCGATCAACGAGTCGATGATCACGAGCTTGGGCCGGTACTTCTCGATCTGGCGGATGAAGAAGGCATAGCGCTGAATCTGGAAGTCGCTGCGGATCGTGACATTGGTTCCCCTTGGGAAATCCACCTCCTCAAGCTGCTCTTGAACCTGGATCAGCGGCTGGTCGCCATTAAGGATCAGAACCCCGCCCTTCTGCACCGGAACCTCCTGGCCCCGAATCTTGAATGGCGCGCCAGTTGCGATGTGCTTCGCCAGGGTCCAGGCAGCCATCGACTTGCCATCGCCGCCCGAGCCGTACATCAGCACCGTGGACGGCGTGGCCAGCAGGTCCGGGATCAAGTACTCCCGCTGGAAGTCGGTATTAAGCAGCTCGTCGATCGTGATCGCATCGCGGCTCTTCTCGTAGGCGAGCTGGTCAACAAGGATCCGCTCGATCTTCTCGGCATCTCGGTGGCCCGCCTCGACGGCCAGCCGGTGCATCTCGTAATTCAGCTCGGCTGGGTTGTCGAGCTCGATGATTTGTTTGGCACGCTCAAGGAGTTGCTCGAAAGAGAGCGCAACTGTCTGGAAGCGTTGAACCTGCGAGCTCTCGACCTGGTCAAGCGTCTGCCTGCTGGACTCTTGAAATCGCTCCCTGTTGGGGTCGTAGCCGTCTGCAAGGCGGATCAGGCTGCCAAGGCCTGCGTTACCTGGTCGCCCCGCCTTCTGCAGGATCAGAGGCCATTTCTCGGCGCAGGGATTGCCCCGCTTCCAATCCTCCTCGTAGTCGGAGTCTTCAGCGGACCAAGCAGACCACAGGGTCAGGCCCAGGTCGTTGGGCAGGTCCTCGGCAATCATTGCGCCGACAATCCACCAGTCGTCTTCGTTACCTCGCCCGCACTGGGGCAGCACGGTCAGGCAGTCCCGAACGATCTCAGCGATCTCGTCCTCAGTCCTGCCAGAGAAATCAAGGCCCTTCCGGTTCTTGACAAGGCCGCTAGTCTGGGACGGCGTATCCTGTACGTAGCGAGCACGCATCTCAGCCAAAAGCCACTCAGGAGCCTGAGGGATCTGGTTGAAGTCACCTGCTGCAAGTTTGTAAGTACCTGCAGGTGCTTTGCCGTCGGAGGAACCGGGGTAAGTACCGCCGATTACGCCTTGTTTGCCCCACAGAACCTCGTAGCCCTCACCGGTGTGTGAGAGGCCAAAGCCCTTGACCTGAGCTCTCTGATCCTCAGGTACACGGAATACGTACTTAGCGGCATTCTTCTTCGTACTAATAATCTTGGGTGCGTCTTGTAATGACTCGCCCCACTTTTTCGACAAAGATGCGAGGTTTGCGTCTACATCGAGAATGACGAGACCTTGAGAGCGAATTCCGGTAAATAAGCCGACCGCAACGAACGCATCTGGGTCTCGCTCTAAGAACAGTGAGACATCACCAGGCGACATGTGCCGCTTGAACGAATCCTCGTGAGGGTTCTTGCCCTTACTGACGATGTCGTTCTTTCCGTAGACAACGCCTTTCGCATAAATAGGCGTATAGGCGGGACCAACAGGAAGCGAATTAACGAATCCAATGAGTTGTTTGTTGGGACTCATGCGATACTCAGTAAGTGAAACGTCATGCGCTCCGTTTGGTGTAAAAACCAGGCGGAGCGTTTTTCACAGTACGCAGCTCGTCAAGGGGTTGACACACCACATAAGGTGTTTGGGCAACTCGGCAACGCCACCTACAGCGGCACCGCCACCCAGCAACCCCCCATGGCACTCCTATCCAAATCCGCCAAAGCAGCAGTCAGCGGCGGCGCTGGCGGTTACCTCAACCCCAGCAAGATCGTCTCCGGCACCAGCATTCGTTTCGCTTTGTTAAGCGAAGAGCCTGTCGAGGGCTACGAACTCTGGGCTGAAGACGGCGACGGCAAGGCCAAGTCCTTTCGCTTCGACCATGAGCCCACCCCGGCTGAGATCGACGCCAGCTTGGGCGAGTACACCCGCCGCATGAACCGCGACGGCAACGCCTACGAGCCGATGAAGTTCTTCATCGCTTTGCCCGTGTACAACTACGACACCGAGCGCGTCGAAGTGATGCAGCTCAACCAGAAGGGCCTGATCCGCGAGATCGACTCGATCTCCCAATCCGAGGACTGGAACGTCCTTGAGTGCGACTTCACCCTGGGCAAGACCGGCGCAGGCCTCACCACCGAGTACAAGCTCCTTCCTGCCAACCGCAAGAAGGGCATGGACGAAGTGCTGGCCGACGCATGGGCCGACACCCAAGCGGGCGGTTTCGACTTGAGCCAAGTGATCACCGGCGGCAACCCTTTCCGCCCGGAGGCTTGATTTCGCGGCAAACGTGTTTCAATTGCCGCTGGGCACTGTTCGACCAAATCCGAGGACGGTGGAGCCCCTACGGCTCATGCCAAAGGTTTGCTCCCCCAACCGAAGACTTGGAGAACTGCCCTCTCGGACCTCGTATTAGTCGCAAAGACTTTTGCGTTGAGTTTGAGAAAGCTGCCGATTACCGGTAAGCTCCTGGAGAGTGAATACCCCTCAGTACGCCAACTACTGGGGGGTATTCCTTTATCTAACGGCTAACCTATAAAAACGAATACACCGGAAAACATGGCAGCGTTTGAGTTCAATCCAAAGCTGAACGCTGCATTCCAGAACAAGCTGACCCGCGACGACGAAACAGATCCCAACGGCCGCATCTACCGCAACGAAGACGGCGAGATCTTTCACAGCGTTACCCGCATTCTCGGCGCTACTTCCCAGTCCAAAGATGCCTTAGAAGCCTGGAAAAAGCGTCTCGGCGAAGAGCTTGCGGCAGTGGAACGTGACACGGCAGCCGAGCGAGGCACCCGCACCCACAACTCTGCCGAATACGTGCTCCGCACCGCCAAGAAGATGGCGGAAGCAACCAGCGAGAAGAAGGGCACCACCTATCTCAACAAGCAGGGCCTGCACAGTGTCCCCGCCCCCTTAGTCAAGTGGGCCATTAAGCAAGCGCTCCCCTCAGCTCCCAAGGTCGGCATCAGTGCAAGCGGTTACCGCCGCTCCTTATTGCAGTGGATCGAAGAGAACGTCACGGCAATCCACGGCATCGAGTTCTCTATCCACCACCCCGCAGGTTTTGCTGGTACGGCTGACTTTCTCGGCTACGTCAACGGCAAAGGCCCCTTCATCTGCGACTGGAAAACCTCAGCCAATAAGCGCTCGGAGGAGATGCTTACCGACTACACCGACCAACTTGGCGCCTACTCGCTCGGCTTAAAGCATGTCGCCAACCTCCAGGCCAAAGGCGCTGTGATTGTGGTGGCCCGCCGCGCCGGCCCCGCCCAGGTCCGCGAGTTGACGGAGCTCGAACTGCGTGGCGCGGAAGTCCGCTACCTGGAACGCTGCAACCAGTACTACGACCAGCTGCACCAGGACCTGCGCACACCCGGTTAATTGGATCTACTTAGGCTGGGGACTCGCAGGCACAAGGCTTTAGGGCGGTTATGGCGTACAAGAACATCGAGTGGGACGTAAACGATCTTGTTGGAAAGATCAACGTCGTAGAAAAGGTCCAACTCCCGTACGCAACCCAGCAGGCGCTCAAGCGTTACGGCTATCTCTTCGCCAAGCAGCAGGTCCGGCAAGACATGCAGGATGTCTTCCGCAACCCTGTTCCATTAACTCTTAACTCTGTCGTCTCTGAAGCAAATGGCTTCGAGCTGACCATTCGAGTCAAGGACCGAGTCGACAAAGGCAACGCCCCCGGTAAGTATCTGTATCCCGTGTCCGCTGAAGACGGCGGGGTGGAGAAACCGATTTACGAAACTCGATTGACTAATTACCTCAGGAAGTCGAAGATTGTTAGCGGCAACTATTGGCCAGTCCCCTTCCTTGCTGGTCGTGGCGTCAGGACTAATGCCTACGGCCGCATGAGTCCCGGCCAGTACCAGCAGGTGGTGAAGGGCCTAGAGACTGGCACAGGCAGTGGCGGGTATCGGTACATCTCCCTTCCCGACCAGCGCAAACCTCGCCAGAACTCCAACCTCAAGCCAGGCATCTATCGCGTCAAGGGTCGCAACGACGTCCAGATGCTCTTCACCTACGCCAGGACTCAGCCAACCGTTCCGACGATCTTTGACCTCCGTCGTTTCGCTGTCGATTACGGGGCCGAGGTCTTGCCTGGGCTTTTGAAAGAATCTTTGCGACGAGCCATAGGCAGTTAGGAACAGCCTCCCTAGCGTTTACCCGAGGGACACCAGGGCGGTGTAGGCACCCGCCCCTTTTCCTTCGATAAACTTGTAGTACAATCCTGCCGTGCTTAACCGCACCCTCTTACCGCTTATCACGATGGCCTCCATCGAAGCCCTGCGCACTCAGATCCGCCGCGCCGACGCTGCCTACCGCAACGGCGAGCCGATCCTTACCGACTCCGAGTACGACGGTTTAGAAGCCGAGCTCCGCGCTCTCGCCCCCTACGCTCCCGAACTCCGCTACCCCGGCGGCGGCACTGCGCTACTCAGCCTCGACAACTGCACCCTCGACGACTGGTACGGCTACATCAAGATCACGCCTGCAGTCGTCGT
>Ga0099850_1001030_pt1 | contig 12931 bp, 7 predicted proteins | sample CB_VirMetaG_5_FD_79182 | JGI IMG/M metagenome (GOLD analysis project Ga0099850, IMG submission 79182) | Freshwater to marine saline gradient viral communities from Chesapeake Bay - CB_1508_1D Viral MetaG | ecosystem: Environmental > Aquatic > Marine > Coastal | place: USA: Chesapeake Bay... | reverse complement strand
TTACTTGATTATGTTGAACATGATGAGAGAGAACACTACATAGAAGAATATGGAACAGAAAGCAATAATTATTTAATGCTTGACGATGACCTGGATTTACACGTAGACCAGGAACCAAATGAACATATCTATCAAGTAATACACAAGTTGAATAAACTCTATAATAATGTAGATTAACTCCATAATATACGTATGGGAGAGAGCCAGCTATTTTTAGCTGGTTTTCTTTTAGTCCTGGTATCTAGTTAGATTTAAAAGAATATATGCTTGCTGGGACGGTGAGCGAGTAAGCCAGCAGACAGACGCACACCTAAGACAAACTCGAACAAACCTAACACACACAACCCCACACACTACACACGATTATTAATAACCCCCGGATATCAATCGAGCGGGCGTGAAATAATATATGAATACGTCAATATTTACTTGGTAATTTCAGATCAGTGGAGGTGCTGGGAGTTGCACCCAGGTTGAGTAAGTAGTGATAATGGAACAAACATCTTACTGCTATCTACATCACCCCCAGTAGACAGTATACTATATATGGTAGGTACTATATGTAGTATTTACAATAAAAACATACAATATGTTGTGTTTATTATTGTAATCTTTAAATGTCGGATTGTAGTCGTAGCGATCCCTGTGTCACTCCCAACCCAAACCAGTTTATTAAGTGTAGTAACAATATATGCGTTCTCTCTCCGTAATAAATAAAATGTGAGGAATGTCCCTTTGCGGACGACTTATGCGGACCTGCTATGCCAACATTTATTACGACTTAATCTTATGGACCTGTTATAGGCAGGAAGTCCATAATGTTTGTTCCGATTTATTAATCTATGCTACACTATAGCATATAGATATGTCAAGTAAAGAGAAAATCACAATATGCACAGCTTCAGACTGTGTTGTCCCTTTACCAGAAGGTAGGAAGAAATACTGTAGTGAGAAATGTGGAAATAGAGTAAAGAAAAGAGCATACAGAGCCAGGAAGTCTACCAGTGACATACAGGTCATTAAAGAAGTAGATCCACAGATACAGAAGCGTAGAGGTGATTATTACGCAGTAATGAAGAAAAAAAATTTTTTTACCGACATTTTAGAAGGTAAGAAGACTAAAAAAGAAATTGCTGATATATTAAATTGCAGTCAGGCGACAGTGTCCAGAGCTATGGCAGCGTATGTTGAAGACATTACGAAGCAAGCAGAGTTTGAAAAGAAACAGCGTGATAAAGATGACGATAGCTTTGTAACCTATAACATATCTGTAGAAGATTTTATAAAATTTAGAGATGATTATTTTTTAACAGAGCAAGGTAAAAATTATGAGACACCAGACTTTCAAAAAAAATGGATTGAAGCTATAATAGATAGCATACTGCACGGAAAAAGGTTGATGATCTTGTCTCCGCCACGACATGGCAAGACTGATTTGCTAACTCATTTTTGTGTGTATATGATATGTAAAAATCCTAACATTCGTGTAATGTGGGTTGGTGGTAACGAAGATATTGCAAAGAATGCTGTAGGTTCGGTACTTGACCATTTAGAAAACAACGAAGGACTTATTCAAGATTATGGAGATTGGGACGGATTTAGACCTACAAATCGCAGTGGAAAAAGCTGGTCGTCCAGTCAATTTACTGTTGCAACTAGAACAGTCTCTGGTATTAAGTCGCCAACTCTTGTCGCTATTGGAAAAGGAGGTAAGATCCTTTCCAGAGACGCAGACCTTATTATCGCAGACGATATCGAAGATCATGGAAGTACTGTGCAACCAAGTGCTAGAGAAAGCACCAGGAACTGGTGGACGACAACTCTACAGTCAAGAAAAGAAGAACATACAGGAATGGTCGTCATTGGATCAAGACAGCACCCAGACGATCTTTACCATCATCTCTTAGAAAACCAGGCATGGGAAAGCATTGTAGAACGTGCGCACGATTTAGAAATACCATTAGAAGATGAGACATTAGATCATACACCGCATTTGTTGTGGTCGAACAAACGTTCGCATAAGTGGTTATTAGAACAATTACATGCTGCTGAAACTACTGGTGGTAGAGCTATTTTTGAAATGGTCTATCTTAATAAAGCAATACCAGACGGCATGTCATTATTTACAGCAGAGATGGTTGATAAGTGTTTAGATAAATCACGTAAGCTAGGTGACGTTCCACCGCATACTACATTGATTGCAGGACTTGATCCAGCTAGTACTGGATACCAAGCAGCAGTGCTTTGGGCATATAACGTAAAGACACAACAAGTATGGTTAGTTGATATTAAAAATGATCAAGGTGGTGGTATTAGTAAAGCATTAAAATTAATGCAAGAATGGTATGACAAATATTGGTTAAGCCATTGGGTAATTGAAGAAAACGGATTTCAAAGAGCTATAGGTCAAGATAAAGATATTAGAAATTGGGCAGCTACACATGGTGTACGTATTGAAGGACATCAAACGTATAAAAACAAATGGGATCCAACATTTGGTGTTACAAGCATGGTTGGACAGTATGAAACAGAGAAAATAAATTTACCATGGGCAGACGCAAAGACTAAGAATAAAGTAGGTATATTCAGACAACAACTGCTATACTTTAGTCAAGCAGGTGCTAGCAATAGTCGCAACGTTAAGACAAAAACTGACTTGGTAATGGCAAGTTGGTTTCCTATGAAGCGTATACGCACCAACGTAAAAATGATGTTGGCGCATACTCAAAACGACTATACTCCTAGTTATGCAGACTTTAAAAGTACAGATTTTAACGAGGTGCCTTGGTAATGGTTTATAATCCAGAAGAACTCTTAGTAAAAGTAGACGACTTAAAAGGAATGACCGAACATAGTGGTCATTATGAATATAGAGATAGAGTAAGAAATATTTTAAATGGCGGTTCAGCAGGTATTGCTGCATTGCTTGGCGAAAACGCAAAAAACTATGACGCTGATTTACCAGTGCCTAATCTTATACATTCTGGACTAGAACACTTAGCACAAAAGTTAGGAAGAATGCCTGACATTAAAGTTGATCCTTATGACAACAGAGATAGTGAACGTGCTAAAAGTAAAGCACAAAAATTAGAGAGAATAGTTAATAGCTATGATTTAAATTCTAAAATGGAGAAGCAATTACCACAGGCAGCTAGATGGTTACCTGGTTATGGTTTTTGTGTATGGGTAATTAGACAGAAAAAAGGTCCAGACGGAATTATGTATCCGCATGCAGAATTGCGTGATCCTTATGATTGTTATCCAGGTTACTATGGTGCAGACCAAGAACCAAAAGAAATGGCATTAGTTAGATTAGTTCCTAATGCGGTAATAAAATCTATGTATCCACAGGCACAAGTTGTCGTTGATCCAAGTGGTCAATTCCCATCAGGATATTCTAAGTTTAAATATACTGACGCTTATCAAAGAAGTTGGGATAACCATTTAGCAGACGGTACAGAACTTGTAGAGTTTTATGATGAAGAAGGTACATACATTTTCTTACCAGATCAAAAACAGATTTTAGATTTTATTCCTAATCCATTAAAGTCTGGTCCAAGATTTGTTATAGCTAAAAGATTTAGCTTTGATAGATTGCAAGGACAATATGACCATGTATTAGGTTTAATGGCAGCTATGGCAAAGATTAACGTATTGTCAATCATTGCTATGGAAGACAGTGTATTTACTGAAACTAACATTATCGGTGAATTAGAAAGTGGAAACTACAAGCGTGGTAGATTTGCAGTAAACTATTTTACTCCAGGTTCATCAGTTACAAAACCACCTAACAATGTACCATATCAGTTGTTTCAGCAAATAGATAGAATTGAAAGACAGTTAAGAGTTGGTTCTAGCTATCCAGTATCAGATGACGCAATATCTCCCAATAGTTTCGTTACTGGTAGAGGACTGCAAGAATTACTATCATCAGTCGATCTCAACGTAAAAGAATATCAATTAGCACTTAAAGACGCATTACAAGAATTGGATATGAAACGTTTAGAGATGGACGAAGTGCTTAACGGTAAACAAACAAAACCATTAGCAGGATATTTCCAAGGTACAGCTTATGCTGAAAGTTACAATCCAGAGCGTGATATTTCTGGAATGTATAGAACAAGACGTGTCTATGGAGTTATGGCAGGTTTTGATGAACCAACTAAGATTGTCTCTGGACTTCAATTATTACAAGCTGGAATTATAGATAAAGAAACGTTACAAGAAAATATGGACGGTCTTGAAAATGTACAAAAGATTAATGATAGAATATTAAAAGATGAAGCAGAACGTACATTGTTTCAAACATTAAAGGAACAAGCAAGTCAAGGCGATCCAAAAGCACTTATGGCGTTAGTACAAATTTATAAAACACCAAGCAATATGCAAGAAGTATTAGATAAGTTTTATACAGCTAATGAACCAGAAGTTCCAGAAGCAGAAGCAGCTATGTTAGAACAAATGATGGGAGGTGGTCAACCAGTACCACAAGGTCCAGCACCAGACATTCGATCATTACTATTACAAGGATTACCACAGGGATAATGGGATTTATAGAAAACGAAAGCAACAATAAAAAATTTGCAGACATCTGCAATAATTCTTTATTTGATGTATGGCAACGATCACAAGAATACATAGAAGATATTGAAGAAGATGAAGAAGCTACATACTCTGCATTTCCGCAAGGTATGGTTGTTCAATATATTCCAAATGGATTAATCATAATGTTTAATCCGCCACCAGAAGGAGAAGAATATGGCGAATGGTAGTAGTAGAGATATGGGCAGAAGGGGCGGAAAAAAAAGTACCGCACCAGCAAGACCTGCCGCAGTTTCTGGTCCAGGTAAATTAGCTAGAAGAACAGATAGTGCAGTTCCATCTATACAAGATGTACAAGCTATGGCTTCTGGTACTTATGGAGAAGAACAACAACTTGTAGAACAAGTCAGAGATGGCGCAATAATAGAAGGTGAACAAGAAGCTACACCAGTAGCAGCAGCACCAAGACAAGCTGCACCTGCACCAATAGGTGGAGTTCCAGCAGAGTTAGCAGACATATTTGCACCTGATCCTGAAGGCGGAGATCTAAATGCTTATCAAAGACCACAAGAACAAATTACTTTAGAACCTGATGACGTGTTGTTAATCAGAGCAATGGCAGAAGCAAATCCTACTAATGAATTATTAGGATTATTACAATTTGCTTCACAGAGAGCAAGAAGTAGAAATATAGAAGGAATGTGACGTGGGTGTCTATTTTAGGGATAATCCAAAGTCCGAAGAAAATTTATACAAAGATATAGCTAAACGTTATTCACAATACGAACAAGCAAAGAAAAACGTAAATGTAGATGACGCTGCAAGAGCAAGTACAATAGCTAAATTATATCCTAACTTTTCACCAGATGTTATTACAGCAATGACAATGTTAAATGTAAAACCAGAGAGTGAATTGTTAAAAGATATATCAAGAACAATTACAGAATACAATTCTAAAACTATAAAAGATAAAGTACTTGATCCATTAAAAGCAGCTACTAGATTTACATTTTTAGGGTTTGAAGATTTATATAGAACATTAATAGATAGACCAATCAATTCATTTATTGCTTCTACTTTTGGAGATAAAGCAGAACAGTTAACATTTAGTGAAGCATATAAACAATCTGGTAAATCAACAGTTAAACAAGTATTTAACGAAATGTCTGCTGGACGTAAGGTTAATTTAGGTGAAGGCATACTTCCACAATCAGATATGTTTGATCCACAAAATCCTAACTCTAAATTTTATGATGAATATCAAACAATGATTAAAGGTGGCATTGATCCTAACCAGGCACAAAAATATTTGCAAGATTATTTAGGTACACCTATTACAGAAATAGACGCACGTATGCAAGAAGAAAGTGGTAACTTTACTATTTCTAAAACTAAAGATGGTTATCGTGGTCCGTCAGTTCCTATATCACTTGGTAGAGCATTAGCATTACAAGTTGTAGAACCTAACACTAGAACATTCGATATGGTCTCTGGTGTTATTGACGCTGGTAAAGTTTTATTCTTAGATCCAGCTAACTATTTATCATTAGGTGTAAAAGCATTAACTAAAGGTTCTAAGACATTAAAAGCTAGTCCTTATCTTATAGAAAAACTACAAGCATTACCAGCAGAAAAACTAAATGATGTACAAAAAGCAGCATTAGGAATGCACAATAAAGGTTGGGGCTTAAAGTTTATAGAAGGTGAAAGAGTTGCAGATTATCTTAGTAGAGATAAAGGTGGCGGAAGATTAATAGAATATTTATCTACTATTGACGATCCAAATAAATTTATTGATACATTTGATGTATATGATCCAGATACAGTTAAAGCATTTATGGACGTTACACAAGATTTTACTAAAACACCTGAAGAAAAAATAGTTGGTGTAGCAGAATTATTAAATGAAATGTTAGGTATTAGAGGTGTTGGATTAGGAGAACTTAAACCTACTGTTGGTGCGTTAGGAAGTATTTTAGGTTCAGCAACTGAAAGATTAGTAGGTGGTGTTGACGCTGGATATGGTGCAATGTTTGGTGCTAAAAAAGTATTAAGACAGAAATTAATGAACAGTCCTGATCGTGCAGCAAGAGTAATTGGAACCTATGCAAAAGATTTACCTTATAGATATTTAGATAGTTCACAAATTGCTGACGCTGTTAGAAATATTAAATTGTTTATGGATCAAACAACTATAGACGCAACAGCTAAATCACAGATTATGAACAGAGCTATACGTTTAAAAGAAGGCGATACTACTGAAATGTTTAATTTAACTAAAGATATGGTTAGCGTTGTAGCTGATGATTTAGTAGAAAATTATGGAGTTAGATTAGAAGACGCAGATGACTTTAAAAAATTATTTGAAAATTCTACAGAAGAAATGCGTGCATATTTTATTAATTCAGTTACAGGTAAAGAAGCACTTAATCCTGGTGCAGCAAAAATGGATATTATTGTTAATGGTCAAGTAGGTCAAGTACCTGATCCTCATACTCTTACACAATTTATTAATAGAACAATACCGTTACCAGATCCTACACAATTAGCTAAAGCTATGAACTCTATGTCAATTATTAGAGCTAAAGCACAGAAAGCTGGATTTGGAAATATATTTGATAACTTGCCTAAGAATATGAAACAAAGTGCAGTATCTAAAATTATAGATAGTTATTACGGAGACTTTTGGAAACCATTTGTATTGTTACGTGGTGCATGGTTATTACGTGTTGTTGGAGAAGAACAAGTACGTATGTATGCACGTGGTTATGACAATATATTTTCAAGACCATTAAGTATTTTATCTTTAGGATTGTTAAAAGGAACAGACGCTACTGAAGCAAGAAGATGGACACAGAAAAATGTTGTATTTGATGACATACTTGGTAATCCATTATCAGAAGCAGATGAGTGGGCTAAAGCAAGTTCACGTAGATTTGGTGTACATAATAATGATTATCTATATGGTGGAAGTAGAAGAAGTCAAAAAATTAGAGCTAAAATGCGTGCTAACAAACAAAATCCTCAATATTATGACACCTCAAATAAAACAGAAGCATTAGTAGATAGAGAACGTGGTGGTACAAAAAAATGGAAATTATATACAACAGGAATAATTAATGACATTGGTTTCATGAACAATGATAGTTTGTTTCAGTTCTTGTTTAGAGGTGCTAATTCAGACAAAAGAAGACAAATGCGATTAGAAGAATTTGTTGCTGGTGAAAGTGACAAAGCAAAAGAAATAATTGAAATGTTTAATAAAGGTGGTTCTACTTATAAAAGAATGATGTCAACACCTGGTGGTCGTTATGTATATGCACAAAGTTATTATGCAAGACTTAAACAATTTGCTGGTGGTAGATTTACAGATGATGTAGATATACTAAATGATTTAGCTACTAAAACTGTTATTGATGAAATAGATTTTACAAAGACACCTTATTTATTTGATGATACACCTATTGATAATAATTTATTTAATCTTCTTGCTACAGGTAAATTAAAATATTTAGATCCTAAATTTGGTGATGACACACTTGATATGTATCTTGAAAGTATTACTAATGGTGTTAAAAGAGAATACACAAACAAAAGTTTATATGATGATGTTAATGAAATATTATTTAAAGAAAATGGAAAGTTTTTAGATAAACTACCAGAGTATGTAGCAGCAGGTTCACCAGATTATATAGAAAATTCTGGCAAAATGGATTACTACGTTGAACGTGCATTTGACATTTTAATGGGACAAAGAACAGATAATGCTTCACGTTCACCAGTATTTAGACAAGCATACTGGAGAGCAATATATGGTTTACTTCCTTACATGTCACCATCAATGAGAAAAGTTATGTTAAACGGTGGCAAATATAAATCTGGAGATAAAGCTATAGAAGTAGCTGGTGCATTAAATGCTAATCTTCCAGCACAGAATTTACTTGCAAGCATTAAAGAAGACATTGGTTTAAATCCAAGAAAACTAAGAAAAATGGAAACTGAAATTAATGAAGATATGTTTAAGAGAAGAATAAAAGAATTAAACGATAGCGATCAAGCAGCAGGTATATTGCATGAAGATTTAGATGAAAAGATAGAAGAATTACAAAACACTTATGCTGCACGTAGAGGAAAACTTGAAGCAGAAAAAGTAGAAGCACAAGAAAAGTTAGCAGAACTAGAAGAAAACATTATGGGAACATACGGTTTTGACTATGATATAAATGACTTACCAGATAATGTAAAGTCAAGAATTGATGATATAGAAGAACAAATATTTGACATTCAATCTAAGTTAGATGACGCTAAAGATACTTTTCAAGATACGTTAGATAAAGCATACGAACTTGCAGGATTTAATGATAAGTTTGGAGACGCAGAGTTAATTGATAAAATAGCTAAGTCTATTGCATTGACAGAGACACAAGAGTTATTATATGACTTATCAAAGCGTAAGAAAATAACTTATAACCTTAGAGCTTTATTTCCATTCGGTGAAGCATATACAGAAATTATGACAACTTGGGCAAGATTGTTAAAAGAAAATCCAGAAGTTTTAAGACGTGGTCAAGTAACAATACAAGCATTACGTGATGAAAATCCATTCTCTCCAGTACAAGGTGAAGGATTTTTAGGACAAGATGAAGTTACTGGTGAAGAAGTATTTTATTATCCTATGGTTGATGAACTTGTATCAGACGCATTATTTGGACAAGACAGGCAAGTAGGAGTAAGACTTCCTGGTTATGCTTCATCACTTAACTTAGCTATGGACGTTATACCAGGTATTGGTCCAGTAGTTGCTATACCTGCTTCATTTGCTATAGAAGGAAGACCACAGTTTGATGAAGTACAAAAGGTTTTATTTCCTTATGGTTTGCCAGATGTAAGCGAACCTGGTGACTTGATCCGTGCTGCTGGTGCGCCTGCTTGGTTACGTAACTTATACCAAGCTGCATTTATGATTAATGAAGACGCACCTGCTAATGAGTTATCACGTATAGCAGCTAATACAACTATTGATGTTTATAGAGTATTAAAAGCTAATGGTGGATTAGATGACACACCACAACAACAAGAAGCATTACTTAAAGAAGCAAGAAGTATTGCAAAGAGTTTAACATTTATTAAAGCAGCGTCACAGTTTGTTGGTCCTACAGGACTTAATCCAAGATTTGATATTGGTAATGAGAAGAATACTGGACATGTTTATTCATTACAAATACTTGCAGATAGATACAGAGAGTTAATTGAAACACCACCTATAGATCAAAGTACAGGACAATTTATGTATGCACCTGGTGATAATTATTCTGCAACTAAATACTTTATTGATGAGTTTGGTTTTAATCCATTAGATATTGCTACACCTAAATCTGTAGTAGTAGAACCTAGACCAGTAGATGAACTTGGCGTAAAGTTTCAAAAAGAAAATCCAGAATTGTTTGAAAAGTTTCCTAACACAGCATTTTATTTAGTACCTAACGGTGGTGGTGGTCCATTTAATTATGAAGCATATACTAACCAGATTGCTAATGAGCAAAGAGAACCGTTAACACCAGAAGAATGGTTAGCTAAAAGAAATCAAGCATTAGGAGATTTCTATATGGAAAATGCTAGAGTACAAACATTACAACAATTTGACATAACTGATCCTTATCAAAACTTAATTAGAACTAGAGAGCTAGCAATACGTAGAGATATAGCTAGAGCTAAGTTTCCTGGATTTGATAGCACTATACCTGGAATACCACAAACAGCTACATTAGATCAACAATACAGAGAAATAAAACAATGGGCTTCTGATCCTAAAGCAGCTAATACACCAGTAGGTCAAGATGTTAAAAATATTTTAAATTACATTAACAACTTAGAAAAGGTTGCTTTACAACAAGGATTAAGTGCAGACGGTTGGAGAACATCACGTTCATTCTTTCAACAAAGACAAAAACTAAGACAATATGTAGGTAAATTAGCTGCTAAGAACTCTGACTTCTTTTTAATTGCTGAAAGATTATTGTTACCATTATTTCAAGAACGTACTGATTTTCTTGAAGATTTGGAGTATGATTATGATACACTTATGGAATACGGAATTTATCTACCGAAAGACGCAGGGATTTAATGGAAGAAGAATTTAAGCAAAGTTTTATAGACAGCATTATTGCACAAAGAGGACTAGACGAACAATCAGATTTATATAAATCATTAAACGCATTAATTAAAGAAGATGTTAGTGATGATGTATTCGTTGCTAAAGTAATGAACGAAATAAGTTTATACGATAATAAATATTTATTTACTAATAATCAAATTACTTTTGGTGGTCAAAAAGGAACAACAAGACAAGTAGTTATTAATGCAATGAATGCTGCAAGTACTACAGTTTCAGAAAGAGCGCCTTTAAGTATGTATGGCGCACAAGTTACATTTTCAGATATTATAAATACTTTACCTGAAGGTGTTAGAAAAGATGTACTTAAAGGATTAGATATTGCAGCAGGTTTATTAACACCATCTGATCCAGTACAATCAAAAGCATATTATGAATATTTACAAGAAAAGGTAGATGATTTTACAAATGAAACAGATTTACTTGCAGTATTAGTTAGACCACCAGGTGGTAAAGGTGCAACACTTCATGCAAGCACAGATTTAGATAAATGGATAAAAGAAAATGGTGGTCCATTACAAGCTAGTTTTTATGAAGGTAAAAGTTTTTTAAATAGATATAGAAAGTTTCCAGGATTAGGACAACCAACTGTATTGTATAGACCAATCATGTCTAAAGAAGAAGGTAAAGACATGTATGAATTTACTGGTGATTATTTTGATTATGTAGAAAATATTAATCCAGAAAACGGAAATTTACTTATTGCTAATGAACAATCAGAGTTTAAAAAAATAGCTATTTTTACACAATCTCCTGAAGGAACACAAGTAGAAAAAGTTACATACTCACAAAATGAAATGGAAGCATTAAACGAACGAATTGCTGATAATCCATTTGTAGATTATATAGATTTATCTGGAGATGAAACTGTAGATAATCAGGCTATTAATGAAAGATTAAGTTTATTTGAGCAGACAGGACCTTTAGGAGAGCTAACTGCATTTGGCGGTATTACTCCTGACTATACAATATTTCAAAGACCAGATTTAGCAGAGTATTTAAGTGAAGATGGCGTATTACCAAGTGATATGCAAAACTTACAACCAAGAGGAATATCTGCTGGAGAAATAGATCCTTCATTCTTTTATGGTGGTATGGATCATATCTCTGGAGTTGGTCCTACATTTAATGGCACACAAAAGATACCTTGGATTTCTTTATCACCACAAGAAAAGAAATCAATACAAACAGATTTATTACAAGCAGGTTATTTATCACCAGACGCATTTTTCTTAGAAGCAGGTGACTGGGGAGACAATACACAGACAGCAATGTTTAATGCAATGTCAGACGCAAACTTAGAGTTTAAAGATATTGGAACTTATTTAGGAGATGAAAAAGAACGATATAGAAATAAACCACCATTGCAACAAAGTTATTATGTTGAACCTAGTCCACAATTTGTTAAGTCACAAATAGACGCAGCATTAAAAGCTAGTGGTATTAAACGTAAATTATCTGAAGCAGAGATGATGGCATTGTCTGAATATTATATACAGGCAGATTTAGACCAAGAACAAGCAGACGCAGAATATGCACGTAATGTTGACATGGCAAAAAGAATGTTTCCAGAAGCACCTACAAGAATACAAGCACCTGCAACAGCAGCACAGTTATTACAAGAAAGAGTACAATCACAATTTGAACCAGAGCTTACAAGTCTTGCACAAGAAGAAAAAGAAAGAAATGATTTAAGCTATCTCTTTAGTTCTTTAAACACTTTTGAAGATATGATCGGAGGGTAGTGGATCCTGACGATATAGTACAACCAGACACACCTACAAATGTAGTAGATGATGTTATTGAAATAGCAATACCTGGTTCATTAATAGATATGTCTTCTGATCCAGGTGCAAAGTTATTAGAAATTTCACAAATGTTAAATGAAGATTATCCAAATATTGATATGATAGAAATTGCAAATAATTTAGAAACAAGAATTGTAAAAAAAGGAAAAGGTTATCAACAAATTTATACGATAAGTACAAAACAAGAAAAAGAATTATTGGACTATTTTATAGGTGATCTAATAGGTTTTGCAGAAGAATACTATAATGATCCATTAATACCATCAGAAAAAGCAAGAGCTAAAAGAGCTTTTGAAGCAGGATATAAATTACAAGAAGAATTAAAAAATTTTAATCCTAAAGACACACCTACAAATGTAGTAGATTATCAAGATACAGAATTGGTGGTAGACCTTTTGAAATAGAAGGT
>Ga0099850_1001027_pt1 | contig 12944 bp, 19 predicted proteins | sample CB_VirMetaG_5_FD_79182 | JGI IMG/M metagenome (GOLD analysis project Ga0099850, IMG submission 79182) | Freshwater to marine saline gradient viral communities from Chesapeake Bay - CB_1508_1D Viral MetaG | ecosystem: Environmental > Aquatic > Marine > Coastal | place: USA: Chesapeake Bay... | reverse complement strand
TGTTAGAGAAGTGGGGATTACAGTTACAAGATGGACGGGCCAAGACTTAGAGTTTTTAAGGTCGTCGCCTACAAGAACATTCTTAATGTTGAAACTCCTTGCCCCAGCTACAACGGTAACATTTCCATTGGAGGTATATGTTTCATCGACTACAGGTGAGATGGCAGCCGTGGCGGAAGACGTACCTCTAGGGAGTAGGTCAGTGTATTCGAATGTGGCAACCCTTTGATTAGAGTTGGTAACAACATACACCTTGCCGCTAATCTCTAGACCAGCCCAATACGCGGTGGTAGCAATCTGAGACTCGGTGGCAGAATCACTCCCCCCATTTGGACCTAGAACAACTGGTCTGTCAACATGGGTCCAGCCAGCGTCGTTAGCTCCTTCGCCCCAAAATCTAGCATAGACAAAGGTGTTCTTTCTGGATACAGGAGTGATTAGATTAACCGTATCCCAAGAAGGGTATGCGGCGGTAGATGCTACATCAAGGTCTACTCTCTGAACACTGTAATTGGAGTTGTACTCTACAATATATTCAGTGTCATTCTGTGGAACGGCTTTAACGCTGTCGTTACTTCTAATAAGGTTTCTTTGAAGGTCTAGTTTGGGAGTCGCTCCGTCCAAGTATGGGAAAACTCTCGTACCCCAGCCTACAGCACTGTCCCTCAAGTTAGACCCTGCTGGAATAGTTGTACCTCCATGATAAGGTACGACTTTATCAATATCCGTCCATGCTGCAACCGCAGTAGAGCTTACGGCGGATACGGAAGCCCCCCAGGAAATATTCTTAACATCAAGAAGGGTGAAGCCATCGGCATCAGCCGCATCAGTACACTCAATAACTTCAATAACGCCTGTCCAATCGCCCTCAGAAACCTCCCTGGTCAGGATAATCTCATCAGAACCCACAGTTGTCCCCAAATCCCCGGTTCCAAAAGGGTCAGAGGTCACTCTGGCTAGGTGGGCGGAGGGTTTCCAGCCACCAGTATCGTTATCAGTAAAGGGAGAGTGTCCCCCGTTGGTGATGTTTACATAATAGTTGGGAAGTAGGGCTTGGGAGGAACCACTAGCATCGACCAACTTTAGCGTGTACGTTAAGCCAGTAAATTCTCCTGCCGGAATCTCATAAATTGTACTTCGAATCGGGACCATGTTTCTGCTTATTTAGGATTTGAAGCCAATTTGAGTTTGTTCTTTCTTCTTTACTTTTGGTTTTACAGTAATAACAGCCGAGCCTTTTAATCTTTTTTTACGGTTCGGCTTCTCGGCTCTGGGCTTGAGCATATCTCCAGCCTTCTGCGCTTCTCTCTCTGGATTGGAAACGTTAGACGCTGCTCGCATACCTTGTTTACGCAGTCTCTTAGCCACCTCTCCCTCGATTTCAGTGCGAGCGCGTTCTAACCTATACTGACGACCTTCATGTTTCTCCCATTTTTTGTCGTCCACCCCTCCATACTTATCTTTCGGTAGAGATTCCTGTTCCTTTCTTGATTTTTGGGTCTGTGTTTTTACTTTTTCCAGCGCTTTGGCAAGATTAGAACCCTGTACGTGCTTCAGTGCTTCACAAAAGTGCTTAAAGGTAATATTCTCCTCTACCTTACCCTCAGCCTCTCTCCTCTTCTTAGCTAGCCGTGTTTTAACTCCTCTAGCTTCTTTGTGCTTTCTCTCTCTTGCTTGTTGAGCTCCCCACTGAGAAAGTTGGTACGCATCTGTTCGGTCTACAGCCCAGCTTGTATCTAAGTCATGTCTACTTTCATACCGCGACCTTTGGTCTTTTAACTTGGCTTTTGCTTTAGGAGATAGTTTTGCCTCCTTATCAGAATGGGGAATATACGTTCTCAGCGTGGTCTTATCCCCAGGAGTTTTTCCTACTTGTGATGTCTTGGCAAGCTTTTTAAGCTCTTTGCCTAGCTTCTCAGCTAAAATTTTTACCGATTCTTGCGTTAACTTGTCGTTGTTCATGGCTATAATATTATATAGGAGAATACATGATTAAGACCGTACTACTTTCTTTGGCTTTATTCTTAGCCCAAGTGTCTGTTGACGACACTAAGGTTCGCTACGGGGACTACCGGTCTTTTATGAAAAGTCAAAATGGAGCCGTCGCGGTAATAAAAAGTCAAAACGTATACCTAGAATTGCCCTCCTACAAGAAGATTGTGAAGGAAAAAGTCAAAACAGGCACCGCTAGGTACACACAACTTATGGAGATAGCAACTAAAAACTATAAAAAGCTAGTTGCGGGGGTTGCGAAAAGTCAAAACTTAGTGCTAGTTGTGGAGACAGGAGGGATATCAGGATATCCAACCTCCGATATCACAGACACCGTTATTGCTGAGGTACGAAAAGTCAAAACAGAGAAAGTCAAAAAAAATAAGACATAAACAAAGAGTCAAAAGTATGAAGAAATCACCCTTTCATTTACACCTAAAGCCACAAGAGCTTTCAGCGTTTATAAACTTCATTCCCTTGTTTTCTCTGGCGAGCTTGCCAAGTCAGCGTAAGGTAGCGAGGCAACTTTTGGGTTACACTTCTCAAACAAGATTTCTCCTTGATTCTTCTACATATTCTCATTTGAGGGATTCTTATTATATTCTTTTGTTCTTAGTGATGACGCACGATGACGGAAACGCCAAAGATGTCAATAAAATAGTCAAAAGAATGAATTTCAAAAATGAGGAAATAGAGAAAAATATTAAATCTTATTTTAATATTGAAGACGAAATTGATGTTCTTTCCGTAGAGGAACTTGAGGAGATGTGGAGTTTGGAGTCTCCCGAACAATAATCCCGTAACATCTTATAAAAGATGCACTTACACAAATAGTGAGTGCATCTTTTTTTGTTTCCTGCTAGGAAGTTGCATTTGCGTGCGGTTTTTGCGTAAGTCTTTGTGTTATAATAACTTAGCTGTTTAGAATACAGGGTTGTGTTTTAGGCTAGGATATGGTATAATGTGCGCCATGAATATATTTGCAATCGAATCGCACTCTGACGGCACTATTGATTGGGAGAAATCTGCTCTTTCCCACGACAATATGCGTGTAAACAAAATGATTATTGAATCATGCCAAATGTTGTCCACGAATGCCCAAATCTACGGCGAAGAAACTCGTTACAAAAAGAGCTTTATGAATCACCCATCAACTATTTGGGCGCGGGAGTCTAGTGCTAACTTTAGAAACCTAACATTCCTTGCTCGTTGTTTACATGACGAGTTCTGTCGTAGGTACAATAAAGTATCTCATGGCAGTAAAGATGTTATCGACCAAATGTATTCTCTGTGCCATAGTCGTACTTTCAATAGCAAGTTTCCTACTAACACAGATACGCCACTACCATTGTGTATGCCTGATGAATACAAAAGTGATGATGTAGTTGAGTCTTATCGCAACTTCTTTGCTAACAAGCCAAACCTAAGTTACATCAAAGGAACTATTCCTGCATGGGTTCATGGTTATCGTAGCATCAACCTCAAGCCTATTAAAGTTGTTGATGCCAAATCATAAACTCGTTTATATTTTATTTTCTTCTCCTTTTGCTATTGCATAGGTGGAGGAAATCTGTTATAATACGCAACTACGGCAATCTCGCCAACTAACACACTTATAATTAACCATGTTCGTAATTGACCAAACCAAAAAAGAGATTCTTCAAACTCTTGTTGAAGAAGGAAAGAAGTGTCTGCTCACGGGTGCTACAGGCTGTGGCAAAACTACTCTCGCAATGAACATTGCAGAGGAACTAGGAATGAATCCTGTGGTAATCAACTGTGGCTCTACCCAAGATGCTCGTACCTCCCTGTTGGGTCATTTCACTCTGCAAGATGGAAACACGAAATTTGAACAATCTGATTTCCTGAAAGCTGTTCAAACTCCTAACACTTTGATTATCCTAGATGAGTTGTCGCGAGCTTCAGATGATGCTTACAACATCTTGTTTCCTGTTCTTGACCACCGCTCCGACATTCGTGTAGATGAAGAAAGCGGAGATGCTCGATACATCAAAGTTGATGATTCAGTTAAGTTTATTGCTACTGCCAATGTTGGTATGGAGTATTCTTCTGCTCGTATTATCGACAGAGCGTTGCTGGATAGGTTCATCTTGTTCAACCTTGAATACATTTCGGGCAAAGACTTGAAGAAATACCTTACTCATATTTATGGCGGAGAGGTAAGCAAGCAAGCAAAGCCTTTGTGTGATATTTATGATTATTCTCACAAGCTGTTCAGTCAGGCAGAGTTGTCTACTCGCCTTTCCACTCGTATGATTATCGAATCTGCTCCTCTAGTGAAAAAGTTTACTGTGGCGCAAATCCTTGATAATGTTTTACTTTCTGTATTCTCGCAAGACTCTAGCGATATTGTTAATGATGCTAACAAACTTCGTGAGTTCGCAGATACTCTAGGTGTTTACAACGAAAGCGAATAATGGAAGATGTAAACATTGATGCCGAATACATGAATCGTTGGTTGCCAAGTCCAATCGACGCTATGAATGCTAAAGTAATGTATGATGTGCAACAGCTAATTACGCATTACAAAAGCATTATTGTTCCTGATGAAAAAGTGAAGATTGAATTCCCTGTAGAGGGAACTCCGTGTGCTGATATTTCTGAAAACAGGGTAGAGATTCCTTGTAACTTGCTGTTAAACGGACAAGTTGATGATACTATCGGAGCAATGATTCACGAACTACATCATATTAAATGGACAGAAGCTCCTAAACTTTATATGTATGCGGTGTGGACATTCTTCAAGAAGGCTTGCAAGTCTATCATTCTTGAAGATGGTTCTCCTCTCTACGATAGTATTTTTAGTGCTGATGATATTTCCTTAAACAATATTTTGAGTGGAAAGGTGCAAAATCCTTCTAATCAGTTGCGATTTGTGCAACAAGTATTTGGGGATATTCACCTTGTAATCAATGCACTTGAGGATATTCGTATTGATGGTAACACACCAAAAAATATGAAGAAGTATATTGATAAAGGTGATGCAAAGGCTTATCCTCCTTACAAGGAGGCTTGTGAAAAGGGTGAACTAGAAAAGATTGATGTTTATAGTTTGCCCTACCACTTGCTCTTTCACCATAAAGGTTTTTGTAAGAATGATTTTGTATCTAGCACATTCGCAGACACGGATTTCATCTTAAACAATCCTCCATCTAAACTTGTTGTTGAGGCATTAACCACTTACGAAAAATTGTTTACTGACCATATCAAAGATGTTTACAATAATGGTGAGATGGAACTAGCCTCAAACATGGATTCCTTAGAAGCATATCTTGGTGATATGATTATGAGTGATTCTGAACAAGGTTTGGAATCGGAGATTGGCAAAGAACTTTCACCAACAGAAAAACAAGAACTTCTTGATGCGTTAGACCAAATTGGTAGCAAGCAAACTGATTTGAACACTTGCGAGTTTTCTCAACCTGAACTTTCAAATTCTGCTGTTGAGGTAAATGCAGATGGAATTTCTCCAACCAAGAAATTCCATGATGATAGACAAGCTATGCAAAAGAACAAACTCATTCCTGCTGAACTAAAATCGCAGATTGAATCTTTCGCTAACTTACAAACTTACACCACCACAGAGCAGTTTTCACGCCCTGTAACTTACGACACAGTAATCTTTGATGCAACAAAATGACCAATACCAAACAAATTGAACTTTATACTCCGCAACATTATCTTGTAAACTTGAAAGATATGGCTGACGAAGCTCTCGCCGTCGTATCTGATGATGATATGAACAAGTACGAGGAAGAACACGCGGTGTATCTCGCAAAACAAAAGGAGGCTGTTAAAGTTGCCTTTGAAATGATTGATGAATGTAAGAAGACTTTTGCTTCTCTTTTTGGAGGAACGGAGAGTAATGAATACAAGTATCTTAACCGCGCAGTAATGAATCGTCGTACTGTTCCTGATGTTCACTCTGATTCTGTGCCTTCGCCACACGACATTCGGCAGAAGGTAAAAGATGCTCGTGATAAAGTAAATGTTCGGGATTTGCAAACTTCTTCAACGATTACCGAAGAAGGTATTTCGGAAATTAACAAAGCATTGTCGTATCTTGTTAGTAACGGCTTGGTGTTGAACAAAGATTTCACTTTGTCTAACGCGGTGGCGGTAGCAACTTCTCACAAAGCAATGAACATGATGCGTACCGTTATCAGCAAGAACTCAGGTCAAATCAAAGTTGATGAAGATGTTGTCGTGCTTGGCGAATGTGAAGATGAATCTTGCAAAGCTCAGAGTGGCGGATACACTATGAACCGAGATACGGATAGTTTGATGGCACGGTGTGATTGTTACGGTAATTCCTATGACATCAGCTTCAAGTTTGAAGAAGACGGAACTGCAAAAACGGTACTCACAAACAAAGATTACGAAATCAATGGATAGAAAAGCAGAAAATCAGACTTTATCTTTTGATAAAACGGCATTACGAAACAAGTATGCGGATATTTCTCATTTGCGAGGCAAGAGAGATATGTTCGCTAGGAGATTTGCTAATCACATCAATCTCTTGCTAGAATCTAAGAAGCCCCGCAAGGTTTTCTCAAACAAAGGTTTGCTAGACCCGCGACGAGTTTATCGTCATTCTTTTGATGATAATATCTTTTCACGAACCACGAAAGTAAACAGTTCTGATACTACTATTGTGTTTTTGTTGGACGGAAGTGGCAGTATGGGCGGTGAGGTTTTTGATAAACTTTCTCGAATTGAGGTATGCACAGTTATCGCCTCTGCTTTTGCGAAAGCAGTAAAGATGACTGTAAATAGCGAAATCAAAGTTGAGGTGTTTCTAAAATCTGCTTCGGGTCATAGCCACAAAGGAACTACGGGAACAGATAATGGAGCTTTCATCAATCTCACACGCATTTTTACTAACGATAAAAACGCAACCGATTTTGATTCCATTTTGGAAACTGATACTCATATGCCGTATTACCTTGATGGGAAGCCTTCAGGCAGTTACACCGCAGAACTAGCTGTATTACCTGCTTTCCTATATTGGGCAAAGAAGAATATCAAGACCAAAAACATGGTTCTACTAAACATTACTGATGGTGAAGCATACGCTGTTCTTAACGATTACACTATCGGTGATGCTGAAAACCGTACTTTGCGTATGAAGTATCTGCGTAATCTAAACCATCTAAACATGATGATTGGAGGCAGATACTCGGAAGCAGGGTTGCGAAATATCTACGGCGATAGTATAATGTGCGTAAATGATTCTTCGTTCCACGCAGAGCTATTCAAGAAACTATCAAGTATTTTGGAGACAGCACTATGATTTCAGATGAAGAATGGGAAAAAGTAGAGAAGAAGTATAAGAATCTAATCTACATGATTGCACACAGAATCGGCGGAGATAAAATTACTAATGATTTTGATGATAGCGTTCAGGAAGTTAGCTTTTCTGCTATGGACGCTATCAGAACTTACAAGAAGAAAACTGATGAATCGTTTGAGGATTTCTTTGGCACGAAAGAGTTTGATAAGTATATCAAAACTTGTATGTGGAACAGGAAAAATGCGAACGGCATTAAGATTCAGAAGAAAGCTCATATTCGTAATACAATCTCTCTTAATCAACATGAAGAACTTTTATTCGTTGATGATGATAACTGTGGAGATAGTAAACAATCTGCATCATTACCTGTAAATCCAACAGCCACAAAAATTATTGAGGCAACGAGTGGGGTAGATGAAGTATCCAAATCTTTTTCTGATGTAAACATGGACGAAGAAACACGAAGTGTTGTTAGTCTTGTTGAAGATGATGGGAAAATGATTAAACCAAATGGAAGGTTGAATATCAACCGACTAGCAAAAATTCTTGGCAAAAACAAGCACCAAGTAAAATACATTCTTGAAAGACTACAAACGCAACTAAAAGATTACAATGAAAACTAACATAATTAACAAAGAGATTAAAGGAGCTCTAGGCAGTTCGTTCTTGAGAAACCTGTATTCTGTTATGTGCGACCTAACTATTCCCTGCGTGGAAAAGCGTGGAGGAGACGATATGACTCAGCATATCCAAAGCCTAGTTTTGGGACACGCAGAGACTCCTGTAACTATTGCGTTTGTGGCAGATGATAGAAGTATTATCCGAAAAGTAGATACTGCGCTTAAGAGGGGTTTGGTTATCAGTCGAGGCTTTCTTATCGAAGCGTGTGATGATGTGCAAAAGTTTCAGAACGACGCTGATGACCATAGCAGCCGGAATCTCAATGCTTATGCCATGGGGCGGTGGTTCATTTTTCAATGTCTTGATATTTGTTCCTACCTTCGTGAAACAAATACTAATATTTTAGAATTGAATTATGATTCTGATGACGAGAAAGTTTATACTTTCTTTGCTCGTAGGTATTACAATAATTTTGCTCTTATCAAGGAGCTTCATCCGATTCTATCCTCTCGGTATAGTGTAGATTCGTTTAGCAAACTCGTAAAAACCAATTACTACTCTTATCTGAGGGAAACGCACAAACATAAAAGCAAGTTTGATATTCGTGTGGATTCAACTATGTTTTGTCGGAAACTCATTGGTAGCGAAATCAATATTGTTCGTAACGAGGTTCACGATAAACTTGAGGAGATTGTGCTGTGAGCAAAGTTCAACCAATCCCACAAGAGCTTTGGGGAGCTATGGGTGTGATTATCTCCTACTTGGATTTCGCACACCATGTATCTGATGGTTTGCCTCTCAAACTCCGAGAGGCAAACAACTTGTTGCACGAATATCGCTCTTGCTTTGGTGCTGATGGTAGCGTTTCACAGCGTGGGGAAATTCCACAATGTTGGAATCCCAACACCATTTTTACGCCACACAGAGAATTGGGCGCGAACGAGATTGTTTGCACTCAACTAGATTTACCATTTGAGGAGGAGGAGTAAATGAATGAAAAAGAAGCAATAGATTACGCTATGCAAGTTTTAGAGGAACAAGATGTTCATTGTAGCACAGATGAGGAAAGAGCAGAACTCGCAGAAGTAATCTCTATCCTTGATGTGATAAAATACGATTACGAGTTGTGTTACGAGGAAACAGATGACGAACTCTGAAACAATACAGATTCCCTGCATCATTTGTAAAGGTTCAGGGATTCAAGAAGAAACAATGAAAGGCTACCGCCGATATAAGTGTTGGCGGTGCAAAGGAACAGGTAAAGATGAAAAAACCATTACTATTACCGAAACAAAAACTATAATAAACGAGGAACAAAAGAATGAATCAAACGATTAAACAAAGTGTAAGCACCCGATTCCGAATCAGAACCAAGAACAGGCGAAAGGCACATCTAGCTAATATTGTTGTTTTCGCTCCGCTTTTTGTACTGATTCTGCTTCTGATGAGTTGCACGGTCTAGTTCAACAATTTTTTTACCAAATGAGCAAAGCAAAAATGAAATCAAAATACCGAACTGTAGGGGGATTCCGCAACGAGCGAGAAGCCTCAGAGTTCCTGTCTAAGATTCAAGAAAAGAATCCAAACAGGGTTTACTCCATGAAAACTCGCGCTTGGGCAGGAGACAAGCGTAGGTTCTATGTTAGAGAGTTGATGCGGAAAGGAAAGAAAATCAATGCCTAATCATTGCCAAAACATTTTGCGTATTGAAGGAGACTTCAACCACAGACAAGAGTTTGTGGATAGGAACAAAGGTTTTGAATGGGGTGATACGGAGAAGAAAGGAAAATACAAAGACCTTTCGTTCCACGCACAAGTCCCAATGCCTAAAAAGCATATTGCTTCCCACGCCAAGAATCGCTCAAACAGCGATTGGTATTCTTGGGCTAACAATAATTGGGGAACAAAATGGGATGCCTACGAAGTAGAAAGTGTTCACCACAAAAACTATACTTACTATACCTTTGATACTGCATGGAGTCCTCCTGCTGCATGGCTAAAGAAAGTGTCTCGCAAGTTCCCACATCTCAAATTCAATGTTGAATGGGCAGAAGAAGGAGGTGAAGGCGGAGCATTTATGATTCATAAAGGAGTGATGCATGATTACAGGCAATTCAACGACGCAGAATGGAAAGAACACATGGGCTATGAGGAGGAGGAAGAAGAATGAAAAAACACAGACTAGTAACTTTATTCGCAGCAGCGGTTTTTGTAATCTCCGTCGCTAACCTGTGGGCATCTGCAAAGCCGTTCGCACGATACCCTGATAACTTCATTCCTTTTTGGAGCGAGGACAAGGGAGGATACGAAACTCAACTACTGAACACGAACCAAATCGTGAGCATCATTCCCGTGTTTGAGCCGATGGAAGAAAAGAAACCCAAGAGAAAGAATGTCCTTCATCTTAGAGTAGAGCTTACTAACGGTAAGTCCATTCTAGTATACGAAGACTTTGAAGAATTTTATGATAGAGTGAGAGTATCACAAGCAAAGTAATGAGCAGTAACATTAACCCATTTTGGGGAGGAGAATACCCCGCAAGCAAGAAAAATGAATAAGGGCGTTGTAAGCATTAACCTAAATGTAAACACAGATGTTCTACATTCTCTCAACGAGATACTCAAAGAAGTAGATTGTATTTCCGAGAAGAACACAGAACTAAAGAATCATATACAAAGATTACAAATGTTTATTACTAATGCAAAGAACACATTTCAAGGAAAACCAATGGTAATAGAATCGTATGAAGAATGGAAAGTCTAGTAAGTTAGATAAGATAAAATATTATGTAAGTAAGCTGTATGAGTCTTACTATTTTGTAGAGACTTCAGCAGTTATTCTGTTTCTCTTATGGGTAATTTTCTACCTATAATCGTATTCAAAAAGGGGTAATTTCTACCCCTTTTATTTTTTTACACCGACCCGGTTACCGAGCCTGAGTTTTGTTTTTACAAAAATCTTAAACATATTGGTGTTGAAATTTGTATGTTTTCGGTGCTTTTTTGTTTTTTCTTGTCTTTTTTGTTTGTTCTTATTATCCCTCTTTAAAAAAAGAGAAGAAAAAAACAACTAAAAAACAGCAAGATTACCCTCCCCCTTACAAGAAAAAGTCAAAAAAATACCCTCTTTTTTTCTGCATACCTTAAAAGTCAAAACAAGAAAAAAGCCTCCGCCTTCCGAGGAAAGCAGAGACTAAAAGTCAAAAATGTATTAGGAGATTATAATTGACCCATCTATTATTGTTGTGGCATAACAGGGTGAGCAAGCAGTTGCATTAGCATACCAGTTACTTGTACCCCTTTCATAGTCATACCATCATCTTGAAATTCATCAGGGTAATGATTTGCTAGAACAGCCATCACTTCCTTGATACACTTAACCATTTCTTCATCTCTCATACCCTATTATAGTATGCAAAAAGTCAAAAATAGGAGTGTTATCTGCGCTTTTCTTTCCCCCCGCATATAAAAAGTCAAAAGTAAAGCACAATATATTGTGTGGGTGGTAATAGAAACACGGGGATTTACTCACCGCACCTACAATATATTGTGCTATTTTTTTTATTTTGCGTGCAATAAAGCTGAATAAAAAAGAATAAAGAGAAAAATACACCTATTTATACCACAATATAAGGGTAGGGTATTCATCTCGCAGACACATATTATATCATGTAACCCCTTATAACACCAGTACTTATGCACGACATGGAATAAGTTCTGATGTGTTCCTATTTTCTGCAATTTTATTTTGTTTTTCTTTTTTATTTTCTTGTTTTTTTGTTGTTTTTTTGGCATGGGTGCGCGTCCGCACTGCGCGTAAGTGCTTTGCCTCCGGGAGGTTACGCTGCCGAACTTTTATTTATTTTTTACATAAACATACTTGCGTTAGCCGTATCGCGTCTGTATAATATGTGCTATGGGAAAGAAACACCGACCAATCAATCAACGGATTCTTGAAACTCAAGCTCAACTTGCCTCCCTGATGGCGAAGCAAGCGAAAGAGGAGGTTGCTAAGAATCCTGAAATCATGCAACTCGACGAGCTAATCAAGGCGCAGAACGCGCTTATCGTGAAGCTCAACCGCTGGGAAAGCGAGGCTACCGAGAAAGTCAAAAACTTTGAGGCGCGTGCCTTGGAGTGGAGGCAGAAGGGTGAGTCTGCAAAGAGTCAAAAGCCTGAGGCTAACCGCAACATGGCAGAACTCAAGGAGAAGCGTAAGGCACTTGCCGAGAAGCTCGCAGGCGAGATGAAACTCTCCGACTTGGATATCGAGTAGTCGCAAGGGGGTGAGGGGTGGTCAATAACGGCTACCCCTTGCCTCATCTCTACAGTATACCGGGGAAAAGTCAAAAGTATATTATACCCGGAAAAAGTCAAAAGTCAAGGGTCTTGTGGGCGTCCGCCCTATGCGTAAGTCCTTATAGAAAAAGAGGATAGGCATCTCTGCCTACCCTCCCAATGTCACGACAACGCCTTAGTTGTAAGTCCCTACTTGAGTGTAGTTACGGCGAACGAACGAGCGAGCCGTGTTCTTGTCACGGAAATTGAAAGAATTGGTTTTACGCCCTTGTCGCACGATAGCCGAGTAGGACTCCCCATTCTTTACGATACTAATTTTGTTAGCGGGTTGTTTCATTGCACATATTATACCCTCGCGGATGAGCAATGCAAGCACTTTTATGGAAATTTTTAAGTCCTTATCCCATAAGCACTTACGTACACCGCGACCGCCGCCGCTACCCCCTATCGTCGTAGAGGGATTGATGGTCGAACTGAGCGTTATACATGCGCTCGTTCCGCCAGTCGAGCATTTCCTCGACAGGAAATCGGGTTTCCAGGGAGCGAATATGGTATTCGGCGAGGGAATCGGGCATATTCAGCCCGTGAACGCTGTAGTCCACGCAGGCGTCCCTGTACGCTTCGGAGTCGATACCGTAGCGCTCATCCTCGATGGCGCAGAGAATGCGGGAGAGCTTGCTAGGAAGGTGATTCGTTTTCGTCATTGTCCCTATTATACA
>Ga0099850_1001024_pt1 | contig 12987 bp, 11 predicted proteins | sample CB_VirMetaG_5_FD_79182 | JGI IMG/M metagenome (GOLD analysis project Ga0099850, IMG submission 79182) | Freshwater to marine saline gradient viral communities from Chesapeake Bay - CB_1508_1D Viral MetaG | ecosystem: Environmental > Aquatic > Marine > Coastal | place: USA: Chesapeake Bay... | reverse complement strand
TGTGAAGGCACTGATCTTCCCGGTGTGGCGGATCAGCGGCGTTCCCAAGGTGCGAGGCATCGACGAGGACGATCAACTACCTTGGCTGTTTGACTTGGTCCGCGACGACGTCGAAGTCCGAGGAGGTGCGTGATGGCCGTAGATGTAAAGAAGTCTGTCATTGACCTACTGAGGGGCACAAAAGCTGTCACGGGAGAGTATGGGTTTGGAGACTTCGCGCTCGACACAGACGGGCTGATCGACACTGTTTACGAAGACGATTACACCGACGCAGAGAGGGAGACGATCAGATCCAACTTTGCAACGTTCGACATGAACTCCTTTGTCCGAGGGGAGTTTGTGCGCTCCACAAAAAGCCTCCCGTGTGTTTGCGTTGCGCGCGCAGGGGATGACGAATCCGACCCCATGCTTGGCCGAGGGCTTGGAATAGCCAGCAGTCAAGGAAGCCACTTTCAGGCTGGGCGCAGTCGTGGAAGTATACACAGCGAATCGCTGCGATTGGAGGCGCGAGCGGCAGGGGCGATGGCCCCATTCGTTCGCGATGCCATTTATCACGGGATGCGATGGCTGCTCGTTCAGGGCATGAATTACTTCCACCGAAAAGGCGTCATTGCTCCGATGTTTGTCGGCGGGAAAGATGGCGACATGCCAGGGGAGCAAGAGGGTCATATTATCCAGATGGCGCAGGCCTCCCTTCGTTACAAGGTGGAGCGGAAGGCGACCCGGATTGTGCCGCGCAATGGAAATGCAGTGCGATCCAACTTTGAAGATCACGGCGGGGGAGTTACTCCGCAAACACTCATAGACCGAGACTAAGAGGGGGAACTCTATGACTCGATACTTTTCGCGCGGGGGAGTCAGGACGGGATCGAGCGGTACCACGCAGAATTCCATTAACGACGCCTCTGGTCTCAACATCGCCTTTGCAGACACCGGGGTGGTTACCATCCTGGGGACCTGCGAAGGCACCATACAGCCGGGGGTGGTGACGCGCATCCCGGCCAGCAAACAAAAAGAGTGGCTCAAGAGCGGTCCTTTGTACGAAGCCTGCAAGATTGTTCGCACTCCCACCAAGGAAGACCGGACAGTCGTGGAAGGCGCACGCGATGTGTATGTGGTTCGCGTAAACACAGCGCAACGAGGGACGCTCGACCTGGAGAACGGTTCAGCGGCTGACCTCATCAACCTGTACAGCAAAGGCTATGGTCTGGTCGCCAGCGACATCAAGGTCAAGGTTGAGGCCGGAAGCCAGGGGGCGCTGGGCAAGAAAGTCACGGTGACAAAGCCCGGATACACCGACGAAGTGGGTGATGACCTGGGTTTTCTGCCAGCTTTCATTGTTCGGCACAAAGGAACCTCCAGCGTGGTTCGCGCCACTTTGACCATCAACAGTACCGGCCTTAGCACCCAAGTGGACACAGGATCAGGGCTAGGGGCGGATCTCAGTATCAGCTTCACGAACATCAAGACGCTCTCGCAGCTCGTTGCAGAGATCAACCGCGACTCTGATTACGAAGCGATCGCCGTTGCCAACAACCCAGAGACCTTTCTTTGCACCGACCTGGACTATGTGACGGCCGCAGAGATTCTCTACGAGGACATGGATGGCGTCACATTCACGGACGCATCCACGACGACAGGGATCGGCGAAGTCACGTCAGCAAGCGGAACAACCCCCGACGTGCAGGCAGGCGTGGTCCAGTTGGTGGGCAGCGAGTACATGTATTTGTCTACTGTGACCATCAACGGCGGATCCCCACCCGACGACGACTTGGTTGCCGTTCGTGGGTATCTGGACTCCACGGCTTCGGCTCATGCCGCCGTGGATAACACCTATGCGTTCTATCCCATCGGAAAAACCTGCAAGGAAGTACTCGACTGGGTCAACAGCACCTCGCAGTTGCTCACCGCAGAGTTTGATACATCCCGCGACGTGGGTTCGCCTGCAAACATCACCGACACATTGCTGGGAAAGACCGATGCTGCGTTGGCTTGGGAAGGTCAGTCGCGCACCGGCGCAGGGCAAGAGTGGGATTTGGCCGTCAAGTCTCTTCGTGAGCACGAAACCAACTTCATCCTTGACCTGTCCGGTGACTTGACGGTTCAGCAGACCTATGGCCGTCGTCACATGGATTGGCGATGGAGCAACAACAAGTTTGGGGAATGGTGGGGGAGCATCGGAAGCACCTCCAGTCGGTCCACCAAAGCGCAATACAAGACGCGGCTCAAGGCTATCAATCACAATCGGATCGGCATCACGGCGTTTAACGCATGGCGGCCAAACGATGCGGGTGTGTCCACCGAGCTAGATGCTTGGTCATCGGCTGCGCAAATTGTGGGAATCCTGGCTGGCTCCGTGTTCGGAACAGACCCCGTGAAAAAGAAACTGCTCGTGGACGATTACTCCATCGATAGCAGCTTTGACATGTGGGACGACGAGAACGAGATGGCTGGCGCAGGGGGGCAGATCCTTCGCAAAGAAAACGGTGAATGGATCTTCCGTCGCGTACTTATGTCCTATACCAACGGGGACAACCTCAAGGATATCGACCCTGTCTATATCCATGCGATGGGGTGGGCACAGCGCGACCTCAATACCTATCTAGATCTTGTCATCAACGGCAACCCGCAACAGGTCAACAACGCAGCCCGAATCAAATCGCTGGGCCGAACTCGCAGAGAGCAGCAAGAGGGTTTGAACAACTCGCCTCTAGTGGGCAGTCCCATCACGCCAGCCCACAGCAATCACGCCGCGACTCTCAACGGCCAGGAGTGGGAATACAGCGACGATGTGACGTTCAAGACCTCGAACCTCTCTGGCAACATCAACACTACCGTCAACGTGTTCCAGGACAACGCATAGCCTGGAACTGAAGAAAGGAGCCTACTGTGGCCAACGACATGATTGTGCATGGCGGCCTTGTCTTTCTGGAGATTGACGGGGTTCAAGTTGCGGACGTGGAAAGCTTTCGCTACCAGCGACCGCAAAACCTTCGTCCTCACAAGCCGCTGGGGCACGCACACCCCAAGGAAATTGTGAATCTCGGGTTTGAGGCGGTCTCGATCTCGTTTGAGATAGCCAAGCGGTCCCTTGAATCACCCGAACTCAAGAAGTTGATCCCGCAGGGTGCAACACCCGCGATCGTCTTCAACCATCCCGATGTGACCCTGACCTTGATGGACGAAGTCAACGGCCAAACCGAGGCTCGCGCAACCAAGTTCCGCGTTCAGGATGACTCTGCCAACTACACCACCGGTGACATGACAGTCGTGGCCTTCTCGGGCCTCGCGACCATGTTGTTTACAGGAGATCAGGCCTAACATGAGTGACGCCACAAAGCCGAAAGTGTCGGTTGACTTTATCAACTTCGACGACAGCGATCCCCGCGTGTTCCAGTGTTCCCATCCACTCCTGGATGGCCAGATGGTGATCGCCCACGATACCATCGGTAACCGCTTGGCTTTCGAGCGGTATGCCTCGGTTCAGATGGGTCCCACGCCAACTCCAGACGTGGAAGGACTCGCGTACATGCGAGCCACGGTCGAGTTTGGCTTTGAGACCATCAAAGGCCAGAAGCCCGAAAAGTCGGATGTGAATTGGGACAACTTCAAGGGGAAGAAGGGACGCGAACTGCTCGGCGGTCTCGCAGAGGCTGTGCAAGCCTACTGGAAATTTTGCGAGGACGAATAGTCAACAGCAGGCTTTTGACCGTGCAAAGTCCAACTTGCTCGACCCGGAATACTGGCTCATTCGTAGCTACTGCAAGCGGTGGAATATCCCACCGCATCGCAAGGATGAGATTGCCAAACTGTCCATCAGTGAACTGTGGATCTGGTATGTGGAGGAGGAAATTCTAGCGAAGCTGTCCGAATCCAAACATCTCACCCTGGATCAGATCCAGGCCAGTAGTATCTGGGCCACAGTCGGAGACACCGTCAAGGCCATCTACATGCGGCTCAAAGAACGCCACCCCAGCAAGAAACCCAGTGAGTTACTTGCTCTCGCAAAGGCCGAACACAAGAGGATGTCATCGTGAGCGATTATCCCGAACTTAGCTCCCTGATGCGCCAGATCAAGGACGTCAACCGGGCGCAGTCCGAGATGATCCAGTCGTTCGAGCGAGGCAAGGAACAGGGTTTTCTCAACGTCAACCATCTCAAAGACTACAACCGCCAACTTGACGATTACAAGCGCAAACTGGGCGACATTGCCCGCCTGCAGCGCAGCATGTCGAGCGTGTCTCTCGGGCCAAGTGGGGCCTCTGGGTCTTCCGCTGGAGCGCCCGGCGTCCCGACTAAGGAAGAGGTCCAACGTCTCGACAAGTACGCCAAGACAACCAAGGACATCGAGCGACAAAGGCTAGCCTCTGAGAGGGCGGCATTTGGCGGGACAAGCAGCGTCGTCCGCGCGATGGCGAGCGGGCGCTTTGACATGGCTGGCGAAGTCGTTGGAAACTATCTTGCTCACCGCAAGATGCCGAAGAACCGCATGGGTCGGTATGGCATGTATGCGGGAATAGCAGGCTTGGGGGTGCTGGGATACGGATACGCTCAAACGATGGCTGGGGCCAACTACCACACTCAGTTTGAAATGGCGCGAGGCGCAACCGAACACCTGGGTGGTTATGTTTTTCAGGGCGGTCGAGTAATACCAGGACGGACGGCAAGCAGCCACGAGCGAAACAAGGCAATTGCAGCCTTGGAGGGGCGCGTTGCAGGAGAGGTCCTAGGTGGAAAGTTTTCGGGATACCGAGATCCTTTTGAAACTCAAAGGAACTATCATCGGTCTGGCCCCGGCGAGGCAAACGATAACCACAGAACAGTCCAGCGAGAGGTGGTTAATAAATACCAGCTAAGATCTATCAATCGCTATTACAGGCGAGAGCTTGCAAAGTTAAAAAAGACGCTTGACCGGCCACGGAAGACAATCGCGGGCGATCTGGGGCAATACGAATCGTATGCCATGTCGCTGGGCTACGGCATACCGGAAGCGCACCAGTTTGCGCAAGGTGGTCTCCGCGCACTGCCAGGGAATCGGCTTCGCGGAATGCGTTCCAACCTTGCAATGATGCGAGGATATTCGCTTGACGCAGGCACATTGTATGGCTTCCATCGCTCCGCAAGAAGCGGAGGCTACGAAGGCGGCGCTGGGTCGCTCAACCGAGAACTCATCAACGCCTTTACGAAGGGGAAGTTTCCTCGCGCCCTGATGAGCGAGTTTGTGCAGGCGGCCACAAGTGTGCTCGATACTTACAGCGCCAGTGGGGGCATCGTTACGCCTCGCAGTGCTGCAAACATGCTCTCGGTCATGGCCAATGCAATGGGGCAAGGGTATCGCAACGACCCCAGTCGAACCGGACAGTTTATCAATCGGTTCTCGTCAGGCATTCGCTCCCCAGGTGGAGGCGATGCAGGCAAGGCATTCCAGTATCGTGCGTTTGGCCTGGGCAGAGGTGCATCGTTGTGGGATGTGATGAAGCGCAGCGCAGAGGGCGCAACGCCTCAAAACGTCAGGTCTATCCTCGACTATGGCACGAAGAACTACGGCAAGTACACCAAGTTTGCGCTCAAGGATATCTACAATCTGACGCCACAGCAGGTTGAAAAACTCCTTGAAGGCTACCGTTCTGGCAAACTGAGCGACTCCGCGATCCAGCAAGTCGTGAAGGGGCCTTCGGAGCTCACAGAAGGTGGCAAGTTCCGGGGCCGCCTGGGCTTCCGTGGCCTGGAGCTTCAAAAGATGGCGGAGCAGGCCCAGGCAGCGGCCAAGAACATCAAGGCCGTCAACGCCTCTTACCAGGCCAACATCCTTGCTATCAAGTCCACCACGTCGGCCCTTAACGGTCTGATCCAAACGGTCACATGGTTCACAGGCGGAAACTCCTCGCCAGCCCCAGCGCCAGGTGGGAAGAGTCCAACGGGGCAGGCCAAATGAAGCACTACCTAAACCACGATCCAGCCGTTCAAGTGGAAGTCATTAGTCGAACCGGGGACCGTTTCACGCTCAACCGCCCCGTCTCTTGGGACTCGCAGCACTCCATGAACAACCCTGTGCAGTCTGCCACTGTGGGATTCAAGGGCACTCGAATCGATGGGACGCTGGGGTCGCGAGCCTTCGAGGGCAAGGCATTCTACGATGCCATCCAGCCCTTTGACTGTGTCCACGTTACCGCTTTGAGTCCAGACGGAAACCGATATACAGATGTGTACGGTGTCGCAGGCAAGCTCACGACAGACCGCGCTCCCAATGGAGACGAATCAACATTTCTCCCTGTTTACAGTTTGGGTGAACCGTTGATTCACACGTTGGTGTTCTGGCACGCAGCGATCGCCGGTCTCGCCAACCTCGCCAACATCCCGTGGCTGAAGCGTGCAGGAGAGCCCATCTCAGGCCCTCCGCCAAGCGTTATCAAGCAGATCTATCGAGCCTGGTTCAATGACTCCTCTGGGGTCGTTCTGGCAGACGGTCGGCGACTCGACCAGGCAGTTCGACTTGCCTTTCATGAGTTCAAAGACTCGCTTGCTGTAACGCCTCTCAATGCCATGAACATGGAGGGGTCGGTATGGGAGGCGATGAAGAACCACGCCGACACACCCTTTGGAGAGCTCTTCACAGCACCACTCTACGAGGAGAACAAATTCCTACGCGACTTTGGATTGACGCAAGATTATTCCACGATCGGCAACCTGCCCAAGATGGCGATACATTTGCGACCCATGCCATTTGTTCCCACTCGATGGGACACGTTGGCGCGAACGCCTGGATGGAACTTTTCGTGGGATGACAGCGAGCGCGTGGGTGGCGAAACCATCGACTGGTGGAACACCAGCGAGGTCAACACGTTCTTCTGGTGCTTCGGTCAGTTTTTTCAGGGTCGTGTGGATCAGCTCCTGCAAGTCTTCAACGACAGCGGTGGAAAGATCCCCATCGTAGACGAGGAACTCTTGCGGCGCTACGGACTGCGGAAGTTCGAGCAAGGCACTCGCTACGTGGAGCCGCTCAAGGAATCGGAGACGCAAGGATCGCTGTCGGCTGAGCAACAACGAAACGCCAGCAGCAAGACAAAAGTATGGGAACAGCTCGCCAAGCGTAGCGCCGAGTTAGCTCTAATGTTCGGCTATGAGAAAATGGCCGGTGGGAATGTGACCCTTCGGGGCAGGATCGGCGATAGCAAGGAGCACGGCATCCGCTTAGGATCGGTCATGCACCGCAACCACGACGGAGGGCGGTTCCAGTTCTACTGTGACAACTACGCCCAGTCGTGGGGGATGGGACGGCCTTGGTCTACAACGGTCAGTCTGTCGCGAGGGATCGAGCCGGACAAGTGGCGCAAGTGGTATACCCAGCGACTGACCGACATCAACCTCGGCTTTCTGAAGACTGACCTGAACGCAGCCTTCTCGCCGTTTGGAGCGCGGATCGATGAGTAACCAGCCACAACACGCCAGAGGTGGATGGGGGAGCCAAACCCCAGTGTTTCCCACCGAGGGGACCATCAAGGGGATTTATTATCCTGACGACACGGGAAACGTGGCCTCTGACTCCAACAACCCAACAGGATCCGGCGTCATACTCTACCAGGTCAAGGTGGAGCTTCGAGCGCCCTATGGACAAAGAGTGCTGGAGTATGTGCCAGCCGGGAATCAGTTCACAGGGATTCAGACTTGGGACCAGTGTGACCCCTACCCCATAGACATGGGGGTTTGTGTCATCTTCCTGGAGGGAAATGTGGAACGCCCGATCATCGCGTTCCCGATGTGGGGCTATAACTCTGCCCTGCTCCACATCAAAGACGATGGCCCCAGGTATACACTCGTTCGCAACGGAGCCACCGACACGATCGACAAGAACGGCAACCGGTCCATCGTGCCCAAGAGCGGGTCGCAGCTTTCGCTGGGGGATGCCCTGGGAAGCTCAGGACTCAAGAAACTGATTGATGAACGAGCGGCCGCTCAATACAACAGCCACACACATACAGCCACGGTTACAGATACAGGGTCAGGCAGTCCTGAAATCATCACAACAGGAACTCCAAGCAACTCTATCGACTCATCACACATGACTGACACAACGAGGGCGAAGTAGCATGGCAAGTTACACATTGGTCCTTCACGATGGAGAAAAGCGGCAACGCCTGGTTTATCATGTGGATGATATTGTTTCGGCTCGGACAGGACGAAAGTCCGTGGAAGTGCTCCAGCGAACGCCACAGGGCGGGACCTACCACAACAGCTACGGCGAAGACATCGTTCAAGTGACGTGCGACGTGTTCTTTGGCAACGTCATGCGCGATGTGAACGGGCAACGACTGACAGGCAACCAGGCGTTTCAGGACTTCCGCGAGAACTTCTGGGACCGATGGAACTACCTGAAGAACCACAAAAGTCCCAAGGTCCAGCGCGACACCAAGCTAGAATTCCACGCCTGGGATAACGACGACCACTACTGGGCAACCGTCTCCAGCGAGGACGAGAACCAAGACAGCGACAACACGCTGCACCCCGAGGGGACGTACGTCTTCTCGCTCTACGCACCCATAACCGCCGACACTGGGGTTCGCCGAGTCGACACGTTTGGCGAGATTGTTAAGACCAAGAACGAGTTGCAGGTTGTGACGCAATCGCTCTCTCGCGCCGGGAATGCAATCAAGCAGCTGACAAAAGGTGTGCAGCAGAAGTTTCGCAACGAAGTTATGCGGCCGGCTCGCCAGATCCTTGGTGCTCTCTCTGATGTCTCGGAGGGAGTGACGGAGGTTGTCAATCTTCCTGGCAACCTGCTCAACGATGCCGTGGCTGGTATCGATGAAATCACAACAAGGGTCGCATCCATCGCAACCTTCCCCCTGGCTGAGTTTGTGGACCAGATCCAGACGCTGCGCCGAAACATCCGAAGGGTCATGAATATCCCCGGCATCTTCAAGGAGAGCATGGAGGGCGCAGTCAATCGAGTGGTGGAAGCTACCAACGCTTTCCCGGTTGATGTTTCGACCGATGCCGCCGAAGCAGCGGCACGGCTCGGGAGCAGCGGCGCCCAAGATGGATTCGCAGCTCTTCGGCAAAGTCTCCAGTCCGTTCGCGGCGCTCGTAAGGTTCGCGTTCAGAACGGAGATACTTTGGAGCGGGTTGCGCTGCGAGAACTAGGCGATGCCGATCGCTGGCTGGAGCTTGCCCTCCTTAATAACCTGGAAGACAGCGGTTCGTTGACAGCAAGCACGATCCTTGTGCCTGACGATAACGAAGAGGAGAATTCTACCAGCTCCCTGGAGCGACCTGGCCTGACTGCGGACGAGCGGTTGTATGGAGTTGATTTCAAGCCCAACTTTACGCAGTACGGCATCCAGTGGAACTGGACAGACAGCAACCAACTGGCGAAGGTTGGAGGTTTGCCCAATCTGCAAAATGCGATCCGTCGTCGCCACGCAATAGACCAAGGCACGCTTCTCGACGATGAAAACTTCGGTTTTCCGCAAACGGTGGGCTTGCCCCAGGACGAAAACGCAGCCCGGCGATGGAAGTGGTCAGCGGAATACACTTCGACGCAAGACCCACGTGTTCAGGAGGCCGAGGCGAGAGTGTCTATCGTGGGCCAACACTACGAAGCTGAAGTGACATACACACCAATACAACACACTGGGGACAAACCGACTGTGTCGGTGTCGCGGGGGGCCTGATGAGCGAGCCGATACTTTTACGCACCAAGCCACAAATTGAACAGGAGATCCTGGACGACTGGGCAACCTCTCTAGGGGTCACCGACAAGGAGATGGGGTCGGATGCCAAGTTGCAGGCGTCCACCATCGCCCGCATAGTCTTTGCTCTCTACTTCCAACTTTTTCGCGGGGCTCGTTCGGTCTACATCGATACAGCTCCAGAGGCTTCGTTGGAATTGCGCGGGCAAGACTACAGCCTACCTCGACGAGCGGCGACACGAAGTGCTGTCACACTTCGCTTCACGGTGTCAGGCGCAACCACTATCCCAAGTGGCACTGTCGCTAAGGCTCCCGCAACAACAGCGCGTGACGAGATCCAGTTTCAAACCACGGTTGCAGCCACGCCTTCGGGCGCTGGCGATTATGACGTGCCAGCCGTGGCAGTCGTAGCAGGTAGCGCAGCCAGTCAGCTGAGCGCCGGGACTATAAACACGATGGTCTCCACTGTGGCCAATGTAACGGCTGTGACCAATCCTGCCTCATCAACAGAGTCGTTTGCGCAGGAAGACGTGGACACCTACCGAGCGCGACTGAAGGCTCACTTGGCAAGTCTCTCTCGTGGCACCTACGATGCCATCCTGTCAGCGGCTCTCAACTTTACCAAACAGACCACGCGCATTGCGAAGGCTGCCACCAACTCACAGACCTATTTGGAGGTTGAGGACATCGACACCCTGCCGTTCTCAGCAGTGGGGACGAACAAACTGGCGATTCGCTCCGCACCCGGTGGAAGCATCGTCGAGATTGTGAGCTACACCGGGATCGACGTCACGACAACACCGCACCAGTTCAGCGGTGTCACGCGGGGGATCGAAGGCACTACGGCAACGACGCATGAGCCTGGGGCAGTTGTGGAGGAGTGGATTCCTGACGAGTACACCAGTTGGCCCACGTCTGTTTCAATGGTCGAAACCAAGGGCAACGTGGACCTTTACATCGACGACCACAACAACGCATCTGGTCCGCACGAACAGCTACGCTCCCTCGTAGAAAAACGGCTCCGTGGCCACCACGAGCGATGGGAGGCCGACCCTGGCGTCAAGGCGGCAGGCATCACCCTGAACGTGTTCAAACGGACGACCACTGCCATCGCGTATGAATTCACCATCCAGCTGGAGGCAGGCTACAGCCCCAGCGAGGTCATCTCGGATGTTCAGGAGGCGGTCAATCTGTTTACCAACCGGCTCCCTGTGGGTCACGACCTCTACGCAGAGCAGGCACTTTGTGCAGCGTTGGACGTTCCAGGGTGTCGAAGGGTCACTCTCCTGAAGGTGAACGGTGTCACATACGACGGCGCCATTGCGGCTGATGTAGCCATTGCAACTTCAGCCGTTGCTCGAACAACAGTCGGCAGCATCACGGTGAACACATGAGCGAGATAGACCGGATCTTCAGCCTCATCCCAGACGCCTACGACAAGAGGCAGACGCTGGCCAATCCCAACTATTCCTTCCTGAAAGGAGTGGGAGCAGCCACGGGTCGGTTGCGCGATGACATCACGGACTTTATCGACGACCAGACCATTGCATTGGCTGACGGCGAGGGGCTGGACCGTCTGGGCTTGTTGTACGACCTGGGCCGCCCCAAGTGGATGACAGATACGCAGTTTCGCACGGTCCTTGGCATCTGGGTGAGCGAACCCCGATGCACACTGATCGCCATCAAGAAGATGTTCGACGCATGGACTGGGACCACCTGCACCATCGAAGACAAATCGACCAACGCAGCTATCCCAGACCTTGAGATCTGGGTCACGCCGCCGGTGAACTTTTGGCAGATGCACGGCATGGGGATCTATCCCGACACAGCACCCGGTGATACATGGTACGACGGCTACCCGCTGGAGTCTGCTCTTGGCGGCGAAGTTAGCGCAGGCTACGGATTCTTGGACGCACAACTCAACGACCACGTGATGGGTGTCGACAGCACCCTGCAGTATGTCCTGGACCGAATGAGAGCCGCTGGGACAGTTATCGTTTACAAACAGCCATAGGAGGGGACCGTGGCCACAGATACCACACCCAAGAAGCTACTGAAGCAAGAGGCTCGCAAAGTCCTCACCGTTGATGACCTGGAAGCCCATACCGAGCTTGCCTATACCCTGGATGCGATTGATAACCAGGCCCAGATCTCCGCAGAAGATGGGATCATTGGCGGCTTTGAAGTGGAGCATGACAGCGGGAATGACTTCTCCGTGGGAACAGGGTTTGCGCTCGATGGGGGTGAGTTGGTCAAGCTCACCTCTGCGGCCACTGTCACGCTGAATGACAACGCATCGGGGACCTGGCGCAAAGACCTTGTGGTGATTGACAGCACGTCCGACACCAATACGGACACCAGCTTCGACAAACGACTGTCTACAACGACTGTTACGCAGGTCACGGCCAGTACAATCGGAACAGGAAATGGCGTTGATACGCTGTTTGATCTGGGGCAAAGCAAGGTCATTCCTCGCACACTGCTCATCGAGAACCCATCGAGCACGACGGTTGCGGGGTGGGTGTTTGTCCCTGAAGGTGGAGCAGGCACCAACGATGCGATCCTGTTTGAGACAGCGCCAGCGTCCGGCAACATCAATGCAACCTTCAAGTACTACACAGGCGCAGAGGAGGAGGTTCCTGGTGTTGCGTACGCCACTCGTAAGCAGCGAGAAGCCAGCATCACGGTCGTGGAGGGAACACCCGGATCGCCGGTCTCGGCGGGAGCGGGGCAGATTCCGTTGGCAGAGATTGAAGTTCCCAACGGGTGGACGGGCGGCGCTCCCACTGACATTCAAAACAACTCAATCAAGACGTTCTTGTTGGCGCGAGACCAAGTCAACGATACGGTTTCGGGCGACAGCACAGCCACGGACCACAGCCCCTTTGACCGCGCTCCCCGAATCACTGACATGATCCGGAACATGGCGCAGGTCCGCCACGGGTGCCGATTGCGATACTCAAGCAGTACGCAAGTCAAGGTTGGACCTGGCTTCCTAGTCAGTCATGGGTTGGCCTGCCGGAACACCGAAGACGTCTCGCTGACCTTGCAATCCACCAGTTCTGGGGCTGCAGGATACACACCATCGACAGGTTGGTATGCTGTCTATGCCGTGCCTCAAGCACCCAACGCGAATGGATCGGGTGTTCCGTTCACCCTTGATGTGGGGACACCACCTAATAGCCTTGGACAGGACACGCAAAGTCCTGTCGCGAACGCTGGAACGTTTTACCTGGGGAGTGTGTATTGCACGGTAAGTGGCGCTACGGTCACGCTGAGAGAGTTCTATAGCGATGGT
>Ga0099850_1001023_pt1 | contig 12988 bp, 19 predicted proteins | sample CB_VirMetaG_5_FD_79182 | JGI IMG/M metagenome (GOLD analysis project Ga0099850, IMG submission 79182) | Freshwater to marine saline gradient viral communities from Chesapeake Bay - CB_1508_1D Viral MetaG | ecosystem: Environmental > Aquatic > Marine > Coastal | place: USA: Chesapeake Bay... | reverse complement strand
GATTATCTTAAAAAGCACAGAAGTGATTGGTTTTCATTAAGAGGTATGGAGTTAGTTGATATAGAGATGAAGTTGGAAGAGAATATCAAAGGCGATTTGGCATTTATCGGTTTTATTGATATACTGCTAAAAGATAAAAACACAGGTAAGTATTATATAATAGACTTAAAGACATCAACAAGTGGTTGGGGTGATTATCAAAAGAAAGATAAATCACTAACTAACCAAAATCTATTATATAAAAACTATTTGAGTGAGGCTTTAAACATTCCGTATGAAAAGATAAATGTTGAGTATGTTGTTCTTAAACGAAAAGTTCCCGAGGACCCCGAATGGCCGGCAATGTCAAGAAGGTTACAAAGATTTATCCCAACGGATGGTAAGGTAAGTATGAATAGAGCTATAAATGATTTTAATTATTTCGTAGATAATGTATTTGATGATACTGGGGAACGTAAAACCGAAGGGTATGAACCAACTCCATCTAAATCATCGTGTAAGTTCTGCGAATTCAACCACAGGAACATCTGTAATTTTTCCGTGAGTTGATATTTATATATATGTATATATAAAATGTTATGAGAAACGTTGACTTGAAATTAACATCTGTAAAAGTATTAAAAGGGTTATACACAAACTTTAAGAAAGATTGCACTGATAGTGAATTTACTTTACAAAAGTTGGTGAATAGAGCATTATATCTGTATGACACGGATGAACAATTCAGGTTAATGATACAAGAACTTGAAACGCTGAAAGAAGAACACAGAAATAAGACGTTATAAGATATGAGTAAAAAGAAGATATTACTACTCTCCGATGATTTAAGATTACCGAGTGGAGTAGGAACTGTTTCTAAACACATTGTATTGGGAACTGTTGATAAGTTTGATTGGGTTCAGTTGGGAGCCGCGGTGCAACATCCCGACCAAGGTAAAATATTTGATTTATCGGAAGATGCCCAAAAACAAACAGGTGTAAAAGATGCATCTGTAAAGATTTATCCTTGGAGTGGTTATGGTGATGAGAATATTTTAAGAACTTTGATAAAAGCAGAAAACCCAGACGCTATTCTACATTTCACAGACCCACGGCAATGGATTTGGTTATATAATATGGAGAGTGAATTAAGGAGAAATATTCCAATATTTTTCTATCATATTTGGGATGATTTACCTGACCCAATGTATAATCGTGATTATTATGAGAGTTGTGATTGGATTGGATGTATCTCTAAACAAACTTACGGTATTACCAAAAGGGTTTGGGGTTCTACAAATCAACCGCAATGGAAACAGCCAAAAGATACTCAAGTAGACTATGTACCACACGGTATTGACGCTGATTTATATCACCCAATAACGGAAGATGACAAACACTATGATATGATGGTGGAGACCAAAAAACAAATGTTTAATGGTAAAGAGCCGAAATATGTATTGTTCTATAATGCAAGAAACATTAGACGTAAAATGACTTCTGACATTATCATATCATTTCGTGATTTCTTGTTAGACTTACCCGAAGAAGAAAGAGATGATTGTTATTTGGTATTACACACTACGCCTATTGATGGAAACGGAACTGATTTACCCAAGGTGGTTAAACATCTTCTACCCGAATACGCTAATAATATTATATTTTCAGCAGATAAAATTTCACAAGAACAAATTAATTGTTTATATAACATCGCTGATACTACCATTTTGATTTCTTCTAATGAGGGATTTGGATTGAGTACGGCTGAAAGTGTAGCCGCTGGAACTCCAATCATCGTGAATGTTACAGGTGGGATGCAAGACCATTGTGGATTTAAGTTAGATGGTAAGTATTTAACCGAAGATGATTACACTGAGATTGGTTCACTTCACGATTGGAGAGAATGGGAAGGTAAAGTTGAGCACGGTGAGTGGGTTACTCCTGTGTGGCCGAGAACCCGAAGTTTGGCTGGTTCACCTCCAACTCCATACATTTATGATGATAGAGTTGATAATTACGATGTTACACAAGCCATTAAAAAACATTATGAACTTGGACGTGAAGAAAGAAAACGTAGAGGTTTAGTTGGTAGAGAATGGTTGATGAATGAAGGTGGATTGAACGCAGAAAATATGTGTAACATCTTTAAGGAATCAATGACACGAGAAATAGAAAACTGGAAACCAAGAAAACGATTTGAGTTAAATTTAGTATGAGTAAACAATTTTTAGTATATTCGGCACCCGTTGCAACTCGTAGTGGTTATGGAGACCACGCGAGAGATATTTTACGTTCACTTAGAGATTTGGATAAATTTGATATACAGATTGTATCTCAAAAATGGGGTAGCACTCCAATGAACGCATTAGATAAAAACGATGAATTTCATTCTTGGATATTAGAACACTTAGCTAATTTTAAGGATGGTAAATTACAACTACCAAAACAACCCGATGTATGGATTCAGGTTACAGTTCCAAATGAGTTTCAGCGATTAGGTAAGTGGAATGTTGGTATTACTGCTGGTATAGAAACTACGGCAGTTTCTTCCGAATGGGTACAGGGGATGAACAGAATGGATATGAATATTGTACCATCTAATCACGCAAAAGACGCTTTCTTACAGTCCGTTTATACTATGAAGGATGAAACAACAGGACAGGAGAAACAACTTAAAATAGAAAAACCTATTGAAGTATTGTTCGAAGGTTTTAATGAAAGTATATTCACGGACAAATCTCACAAATTAGATGATACTCTTTTGGTTGATGAAATCAGTAAGGTAAAAGAAAACTTCGCATTTCTATTCGTTGGTCATTGGTTAAAAGGTGATTTCGGACACGATAGAAAAGATGTGGCTACAATGATTAGAACATTTTGTGAAACATTTAAGACTACATCCAACCCACCAGCACTAATTCTAAAAACATCATCAGCTACTTTTTCTGTTATGGATAGGGAAGAAATGATTAACAAGATAAAGAGCATTAAAGATATGTTCAGTGGTGTAACTCCAAATATTTATTTATTACACGGGGATTTATCCGAGAAAGAAATGAATAACTTATACAATCACCCGAAAGTAAAAGCAATGGTTACATTTACCAAAGGTGAAGGATTTGGTAGACCTTTGTTGGAATTTACACAAACAGGTAAACCACTTATCGCTACGGCTTGGAGTGGGCATATGGATTTCTTGGATAAAGAACACGCGGTATTGTTAGGTGGACAGATACAAAATGTTCATCAATCAGCGGTATGGGATAAAGTAATCATTCCTGAAAGCAAGTGGTTGTATGTTGATGTGAACCACGGTAAGAAAGCGTTTAAAGAAGTGTTTAAGAACTATAAAAAGTATAAGAAAAACGCTGAAATACTATCAAAGAAAAATAAGAAGTTTACTTTGAGTAAAATGACCGAGAAGCTTGGGGAAATTATTGATAGTAACATACCCGAGTTTCCAAAAGAGATACAACTAAACTTACCGAACCTACCAAAACTAAAAAAAGTTGAGTAATGACTTCTTTTTCCTCCTTTCTAAATAGAAAATACATCGGTTCCAAAAGAAAACCTTTACAAAAATCACAAATAGATTATGGTTCTTTGTGTGAAATAAACTATAATGGAAAAGATGGCGTAAAAAAGTATAACGTTCTTGTTCTACATCCAAAGCTAGATGGTAAAATTTTACACTGTTTGGATTTAGATTTGATTGAGGAAAGAATATTTGTTAATTTCTATAATGAAAATAAAGAAGAAGAAGATAAAATTCTTTATGAACGATTAACAAAGAAAAAAGGATTACTTAAATCAAACATTAGAATAGGAACAAGTTTTTATACCACAAAGGTTAAAAACAATAAATTACTGATGAGAGATAGACCTTATAAAACACTTGAGTTATCAAAAATAACATCAGTAAAATACATTCCTTATGATGAGGGTAATATAGTTAAGACTTACGAACAACAAATAAACGAAGAACAGTTAAACAATAACGAATCACAAGAACTATGATTAGTATTAGTTACGCAGTTACGGTATGTAATGAATACCAAGAAATTAAACGGCTTATTTCATTCTTAAAAGAACACAAAAAGAAACAAGATGAAATAGTCATCCAATATGATAGTAGTAATGTTAGTGATGAAGTGATGGAATATCTAAACACATTAGATGTTAGAATTGTAGGGTTTCCATTGGGTAATGACTTTTCCAACTTTAAGAACAACTTAAAAGGTCATTGTAAAGGAGATTATATCTTTCAGATTGACGCGGATGAATATCCAAATGAGTTGTTAATGGAAAACATTCATAGTATCATTGAGGAAAACAATGTTGATTTGATGTATATCCCAAGAGTTAATACGGTGGAAGGTATTACCGATGCACATATTAAACAATGGAATTGGAATCTAAGTAATAAGGGATGGGTAAACTTCCCTGATTACCAAAGTAGAGTATACAGAAATACTGATGGGATAAAATGGACAAATAGAGTTCACGAGCAGATTATTGGATTTAAGACTTTTAGTAAATTACCCGCTTATGAGGAACTCTCATTGTATCATCCAAAAACAATAGATAGACAAGAAAAACAAAACAACTACTATAAAACGTTATAATTATGGAAGGAAAATTCAAGCCGCTAGGCGACCGAGTATTGGTTAAACCAATTCACGTAGAAGAACAAACAACAAAATCAGGTATTATTATATCGGATGCGGTTACATCGAGTAGAAAAGTTCACGGGACTGTTGTATCAGTTGGGACGGGTATTTGGTCACAGAACGGTGAACGAATCCCAATGACCGTTGAGGTTGGTGATACTGTTGTATATGAAAAATCACAAGCTACAAACGAAATACAAGTTGGGGATGAAAAGTATATCCTCTTTAACGAGCACCAATTGATTGGTATTGTTAGATAATGAAAATATTAGTTACTGGTGGTAATGGTTTTATAGGAGCTAATCTAATAAAACGATTAGTTGATGAGGGGAATGAAGTTCACTCATTAGATGATTTATCGACTGGATACAAAGAGTATGAAGTAGATGGCTGTGTTTATCATTATTGTGATATAGAAGATTTACATATCATTGATGGTAGTGATTTTGATTTGTGTTATCACTTAGCCGCTTTATCTCGTATCCAACCATCATTTACTGACCCTGATGAAACATTTAGAGTTAATACAATTGGAACTCAAATAGTCGCTGATTGGGCTAGAACATACGATGTTAAACTTATATACGCTGGTTCATCATCTAAATGGCACGACCCTCATCAATCACCCTACGCTACATATAAACACTTAGGTGAAGAGATATGTAAGATGTATCGTAGAGTATACAATCTACATATAGATATTGTTAGGTTCTATAATGTTTACGGTCCAATGGAAATTGTAGATGGAGATTGGGCGGCTGTGATTGGAATTTGGAGAAGGCAGATACGAGATAATGAACCATTGACTATTGTTGGCGATGGTGAACAACGTAGAGATTTCACACACGTTGATGATATTGTAGATGGTTTAATTAAAATAGGTAACTTAGATTACTACCACGAAGATGCTTGGGAATTAGGGACAGGTGTAAACTATTCTATCAACCACGTAGCACAATTCTTTGTTGATAGATTTAAGTGTAAGGTGAAATACATTCCTGACCAGCAAGGAAATTATAGAGTAACCCTAAGAGAGAACGATGATTCATTGTATCGCTTAGGTTGGAAACCAACGGACAAACTAAAACTTTATATAGATTCACTGTAATTTATGAGAATATTATCAACGATAGCGAGTTACAATGGAAAATCAAATCCATATTTACAAAAAGTCATAGATGAATTATCAAAAGTATCAGAGGTCATCATCTTTTCAACTGAAGAAGTAGAAGGGTATAAAACATTTGTTTTTGATAAATCGGTTGGTGAAACCTTAGTTTTTAAAAATAGAAAGTATATCGTAGATAATATAGAAAATTATGACTATTTTTTATATAATGAAGATGATATTTTTATATCAAATGAATCTTTAAAAACTTTAATTGATTTGAATGAGAAAATATCAAGCATTAATTTAATTAATAATGTTGGCTTTCTTAGGTATGAGTTAGATGGTGATGTGAAAGAATTTAATGACCTACACCCAGCCCATTCTGTTCACGCGGGCGGTAATGGTCAAACTGATATTATAAAAGAAATACAAGTCATAGATAATGAGGTTTGTTTAAAACCGTGGAACCACCATAGTGGTAATTTTATATTATCACAAAAACAACTGAAGTATTTAATAGATAATGATTTATTTTCAACAGAACCAAATACAAAGTATGTTGGGCTTTTAGAAAGTGGTGCAAGTGATGTTAGTTGTCATTTAAATAAAGTAGTGCCTTATAATTATATAGAGAAACTATCAACACACCATATGAGTAACAAATATGTATACAATAACAGAAAAGTTCACATAGAAGAAATAGATGAGATAGTTAAACAATGGAAAAGTTAGTTTTATATACAAAAACTTATTCAGGTGACTTGAATAGAATATCAGTATTAATTGATAGTATTAAAAAATATAATGTAGATAAAATACCTTATTACATATCCGTCCCCTCCGCTGAATATGAATTATTTAAAAATAACATTGATACAGATTACATCAATTTAGTAACAGATGAGAGTATTATAAATACCTATGGCTTAGATGGTTGGAAATCTCAACAAATTGTAAAAAGTAGTTTTTGGAAATTGGGTGTTTGTGAGAATTATGTATGTATTGATTCAGATTCCCAATTTATTAGACCATTCGGTGTTAGTGATTTTATGTATGATGATAAAACACCATACACGGTTATGCACGAGCATAAAGAATTCTTTGAGTGGTGTGATATATCAAATCTACCATTTGACCCAAAAGAGTCTTTTATGGCGGACCGCCAACGTGTTATGGATTTATTCGATAGGAAAGGTGTATACTTTGATTTCGGTCCATCTCCTATTGTTTGGAGTTCAAAAGTTTGGGAATCGTTGGAAAATGTGTATATTAAACCTAACAACTTAACATTTACTCAACTTATTGAAACTATACCATCGGAATTTACTTGGTATGGTGAGTTTTTATTATTCGATGAGACTATAAAAATAATACCACGAGGACCATTATTTAAAGTGTTTCATTATAAAAAGCAATATGATGAATTTGTTACAATTACAAATATTGAAAATATATCAAAACATTACTTAGGTGTTGTGATACAATCAAATTGGAATCGATGAAATGTTACCATATAATATACTAAATACATACTCCAATTTGCACGGGATTGTTAAATATGAAAATAGCAATTTACCATCATTTGAAGGTTCACAAATCCAATATGAATTTTTTGAGGCGTGGAATCGTATAAGCGAATATTTTTCAGATAAAGAAATAAGTGAAATAAGTTTTTTAGAAATAGGTTCGTGGAAAGGTTTATGGGGCATTGCTTTATGTGAATATTGTAAATTAAAAAATATCAAAGGAAGTTATGTTAGTGTTACTTTACTTGAAAAAGACCAAAAAAATTTACATTTGTATAAAACATTTGAATACTTGGAATCGAATGGGATAACAACAAAGCTTATAAATGGTAATAGTCTATCATCGGAAACTGTAGATATTGTAAAAAAAATAAACAAACCATTTAATATTGTATTAATAGATGGTTCTCACGAATATGAATCAGTAATTTCTGACATTAAAAACTATTCAGGACTAACGGCAGATATTCTTTTGTTTCACGATATACGACCAAAAATCGCAAATAAAGCGTGTGGTGTTTATCAAGCTATCATAGACTATGATATAAAATTAGATGATGAAATAACCGTAAATGAAAACATTATGGGAATTGGTATAAAGTATGTTAATAGCAACACTCAATCATAACCTACCACACCTCACGGATAATCTTGTAAATCAACTCAAACGAGATGTTATGTTTGAGGAATGTGAACTGATGGTTGTTGATAATGGCTCAACGGAAGATAACATCGCTCAATCTACTACTCATAGATTGGATGATAATATCTTTTTTGGAGGGGGGTTTAATGTAGTATTAGATTATTTCCTAAATGAAACAGATTATGATTACCTGTATTTTCTAAATAACGATTTAATATTCCACGGTCCATCCTTTTTAAGAACATCATACAATGAGGCGGTTGTAAGTGATGCGGCTGTTTATTCACCATCTATTATTAACGCATCTATTGAGCAATGCCATTGGAAACAAATGTGGCATTGGGGAGTTGGGTTAAGAGAAGTAAAGTGGGTTGATTTCCAATCTCCGTTATTGAGAAGAGATATATGTGAGGAGATTGAGAAATACCCAATGGAACTTATTTACGGTTGGGGTTTAGATTTCTATACGGGCATTATAGGAGAACGAATGGGAGTGAATCACGTAGTTTCAGACAATCACACAATCTGCCACCTCAATTCACAAACGTTTAAGCAAAACAAAATAAACATAGGTGTTAGTGAGTTTTGTAGATTAGCCGAAGGTAATATGAACAACTACTTTAATAATTCGGTTTTTAGAGAAGAATACTTAAATTTAAGACAGTATGGAGAAAGGTATACAATATAATGGGTTACTATAGAACGAAGGATGAGAGTAAATTAAAAAACTACGGGAAGTATAGAGAGTTAAACGTTATTCAACCCGAGGAGTGGTTATCAGAAGGAACTATCAATAGAATTTATTTAGATTCTTGGAAATCTCGTTATAAATACGAATCAAAGATTATATCATCAGTAATTCAACGTAATGGTTATACTAAAATTTTAGAATTAGGCTCGGGACCAGGTGTTCTTGGTCAACATATAATTTCAACAAACAAAAATATAAACTATACATTTATTGATAATACGAATGCAAAAAATATTCATAAAAAAAATAACTTTGTTGGGGAATTTATAGTAAAAGATTTACTTAATGAGTTTGATATATTTGATTTAGATACTGATTATGATATGGTTATTGCAAATGATTTTTTAGAACACATATGTAACCCATCTGATATTTTATACAAATTAACTCTTTTGACAAAACAAAAATCTTCACTATTTGTTTCAGTTCCTAATTGGAGAATGGGTCATACTTTTATTTATAGAGGATTGTTTGATTATGACAATTTTGTTTATTTTGGTAAGGTTCACGGTTGGGATGCTGAACAAGTATCAATGTCTCCCTTAAAATGTAATCATTCACCTAAGTTAGATTCTGAATCAATGATGCCTGATTCACTGATTACATCTTGGAATTGGTATTTTAACTTTAATAAAATTGTGGAAGATGATGAATAAACCACCTTTAACATTTTGTATATCAACATACAATAACTTGGAATACTTAAAAATCGCTGTGGATAGTGTGAGAACAAACTCATACTATAACGATGCACCTTTCATTATTCACGCGGAAAATTGTGATGATGGAACGGACGAATGGTTAAAGGATAATTCGGAGAAATATAAACTAATCTATTATATAGATAAGAATGATAATCCAAGGGGTATTGGAGGCGGAATGAACTTCTGCGCTGATAGAGTAGAAACTGAATACATTATGTTCCTACATTCAGATTTCTATGTAACCAAAGATTGGGACAAACGATTGATGGATGTGTTTGATAAATATCCAAATGAAAAATTATGGGTAAATTCACACAGAGTAGAACCACAAATGTTTCCTAACTCACAAAGTAGACCGGGAACTGTTATTGTTCCAAAGGAAGCATTTGGAGCATACTACAATGATTTTGACTCAAAATTGTTTGACTCTTTCGGTAAAGAATTCACAACAATGAATGATATTGAGATTCCAAAGGGTGAAGGTGTAAGTGGTTTGATTAAGAAAGAACATTGGGATGAGATTGGTGGTAATGATGAACTATTCGCACCAGCAAGTTGGGAAGATATGGACTTGTTCCTACGAATGTTACAGGCTGGGTTTAGATTTGTATTAACGAGTAAATCACTGGTGTGGCATTTTGGAGCAAGAGGTTCCCATCGGTTGGAAGAAAACAACGGCAAAACATCTGAAAGACAACAATTGGCTCAACAAAGAAACAAACATAAATGGTTATCAAAGTGGGGTAGTATGCCAACCTTTGACCAATACGGAATGATAAATGGATTACAGTAACATAAGTTTAGTTATACCTGGTTATAATAATTTACGGTATATGAAAAATGCCTATACCTCAATTAGAAAATTTTATAATGATGTAGAATTAGTTCTAATGGATGATGGTTCGACTGATGGAACATTTGATTGGTTACAGGATATTGTAAAGGAAGATGATAATCTTATTATATACAAATCAAAGAACAGAGTAGGACATACAATATTATATGATGTTGGTGTAGAAATATCAACTGGTGATGTTGTAGGTATATTACACGCGGATATGATTATAGGTCCTAATTATTTAGAGAACTTACTCAAACACTTGGATAAGGGAAAAGTAGTATGTGCTACTCGCATTGAACCACCACTACACCCCGCTGGTGATGAAAAGATTATACAAGATTTTGGTATGGATTTTGATACATTAGATGTTGATGGGTTTGAGGATTTCGCACTCCAACACCAACGAACGTATCAAGATACAACAACTCGTGGGATGTTCGCACCTTGGATTTTATACAAAGAAGATTTCCAAAGAATAGGTGGACACGACCCATTGTTTGCACCATTTCCCTACGAAGATAGTGATATATTCCAACGATGGATATTACAGGGGTATGAGTTAATACAGAGTCGAGATTCATTTGTGTATCACTTAACTTGCAGAGGACATCGGTGGACTGATGAGATTGGTAAGAACGATGATTACTTTCCTATCGTTGAGGAAAAGGCTAGAATAAATTATATTAGAAAATGGGGAAGTTGGATTAAGAATGATAACTATCAACATCCTATCATTCCACCCGTGTATAAGAAAGCATTACACTTACAAAATGGAACACTCGAATTACGAAAACTATTAGAACCTTGGTTTACTGCTATATCAACAAATTTACCAACAAAACAATTAAGTGAGTTCATCACGGAAACTCAATCTAAAACGATGATAGATTTGAGTGATAAGTTTAAGGTAGAGGCTATTGAGGATATTGTAGTTTATGTTGATGGTAGTAAGTTTGACCAACAAGATTACCAAAACATACAGAACCTAAATTACATTATCCAACAGAGCGGTGAAGAGGGTGGTAAGTTTGTGTTGGGAAATGTTACTATTATGATAATTAAAATAAAGGATACTGTAAACAATTTAATACATATACCAAATGAAAGAAGAAATTAAATCCATACAAAAAGAATTAAAAAATGTTTTTAATATATTTTCAGAACTGACTGATGAAATAAACTCCGCTTTAGAAGAAGTACAAAAGCTAAAAGATGTTGAGAATAAGATAGAACAACGGGAAAAGGTAGAACAATTACTTAAACAACTAAAAAGCAAGAAATAACTTTTTTCTCCTTTCGCTTGATATTTATACATAACTTTCGTAACTTATAAGGAGAAATTATGGCATTTTCAGAATTGTTTAAGGACTCAAACGATATCAACGAAAAATCAGTAGTGGGATTTGGTTCATTCGCAGTTATGACTATCTTCGCATTCGCTGATGTTGTTACTGGTATGTTCGGTTCAGACTTAGTAATCAACGAGTTCATTTACAACTCATTCGTGATTATCACACTTGGTTCTTTCGGTATTGCAGAAGCAGGTAAAGTATTGGGAAGTAAAAAAGACTAATAAATGGAAAACGTTATACCTAAGCATAGTGGAAAATCATCACCCTTTGGTTCGGGTTATAAGAGATTAGTAGAAGGAAAGAAACTACGTGTGTTCGACTTTGATGATACTCTTGTAAAGACTAAATCAAAGATATATGTAGTATCAGGTAGTGGTAAAAAGTTCTCTCTTACCCCAGCAGAGTTCGCAGTATATGAACCAAAGAGTGGTGATAAATTTGATTTCAGTGATTTTGATAAACTCATATCACCAAAAGGAATTAAACGTTATAACGATATATTAAAGAAAATGGTTTCGGCTAGTGGTGGTAGAAAGATTGTTATTCTAACGGCACGAGCATCTATTAAACCCGTAGCACAGTATCTCAAACGTATTGGAATAACCACAGGAGTTCAGATGGTTGGGCTGGCGAGTGGAGACCCAATAGCTAAACAGAGATACATAGAGAAAATGGTAAACAATGGTTACGATGATGTATTCTTTGTAGATGATTCACGAAAAAATATTGAGGCTGTGAATCAACTAAAACGTAAATATCCCGATGCAAAGATAGATACTCGTTTGGCAACATTTGAGTAAATAAAACATTTGTTTTTTATATTTATTCATATATGCGAAAAAGTATGAGGCTATAATGGGCAGAAGAAGATTAACATCTCGGGAACTTAAAAAGATAAATAAAACCAAATGGGGTTTATATAAATGGAGAGTATCCAAAGATGAAATTAGAAAAATTCGTTTGGAGAGAGAATCACGATGATTAAATTAACTGATTTATTAACCGAAGCAGATGAAAAGGTAGATTTGAGTTTACCATTCGCAGTTATTCGTAAAGGTGGTTCTATTAGTTCATCAACTCAAAATTACATACCAGCCGTTGGTGTAATCGTTTCGACATTTAACAACCAAAATGATGCTAAACAAAGAGCAGCTACTCTAAGAAAATCCCTTAGTCAGTATGATAAAAAATATTACAAAACTACATATGTTGTAGCAAAACTAACTGATTATACAAGAAAGTTAGTAAAAAACAAATCATAATCTATACGATGATTAAGCTAGCTAACATATTAAAGGAAGATTGTTGGGATGGATATAAACAAGTAGGGATGAAAACCAAAAATGGCAAACAAGTTCCTAATTGTGTTCCCATAAACGACTCGGTAAACGAAGCATTTACCAAAGGTGAT
>Ga0099850_1001020_pt1 | contig 13004 bp, 12 predicted proteins | sample CB_VirMetaG_5_FD_79182 | JGI IMG/M metagenome (GOLD analysis project Ga0099850, IMG submission 79182) | Freshwater to marine saline gradient viral communities from Chesapeake Bay - CB_1508_1D Viral MetaG | ecosystem: Environmental > Aquatic > Marine > Coastal | place: USA: Chesapeake Bay... | reverse complement strand
TTCCTTCCGCGAGGTCGTAGGCTCCGCGCGCTGACCATGCCGACCAACGTCTGGCCCTACACCGACACCTTCTCGGACGGCACCGCCGAGGGGCTTACGTCGTTCGGGACCGAGTTCAATTCGACGATCGGGCTGGCGCTCTCTTCCAACGCTATCCGGCGCGGCCACTACTGCGTATTTGAAAAGGTCGGAAGCTCGTCGTCCGAGTTCTCCTTCTCGCGTGCCCTGATCAACGTCCAAAACACCCTCAACGTCGGCAACTTCGACTCAGTCGGTGTCCTTCACCGCCGTCCATACTCGGGCGACGTCAAGGTCGAAGCGACCTTTTGCCTCTTGTCGCTGACTGGCTCCGCGCAGTCGTCATTCTTTCGGAAGGCGGGAGTCTGCGCGCGCGTTCAGGGGGGTTCGCTGGTAAACGATGCGACGACGAACGTCGCGCACGAAGACTCAAGCTTCTACTGGGCGCGGCTGGAAGAGACTGCGAGCTGGCCGGCGACGACCTACAAGCTCCAGATCCTCCGCGTGGTCGCTGGCGTTCCGACCGTGATCGCGGAGACCCAAGAGCTCACGTCGCTGCAACTCGCTGGCAACTTCACGAAGGACTTCACGATCGGCCTCACGGTCGAGGCCAACGGCTCCGACGTTGACGTGACTGCGACCCTCACGGGAGTCTCCTTCGAGGGTCCGATCGCCCTAGGCCCCTCGACGGCTTACGTTCCTCTGATCCCCGGCGGTGGCGCGCTTCAGCCGGGGCAGCCTGCGGCTGGAGGCGTCGGCTCGATCGGCGGCGGAACCTTCACGCAGTCCAAGGTCTTCGACGGGAGCGCGACCAAGCTCGCCCCCGGCACGGCTCTCTTTCAGATCAGCACGACGGACTCGAGCGCGTCCAAGCTCACCGGCACCGGGCGCGTCGCGATCACCAGCCAGCGTGATATCGGCTTCGGCGTTCTCGGGTATACATCGCTGCAAGTCAAGGAGATCACAATCCACGACCCGGCGGTTACGGCGCCGCTTCTACGCGAAGCTTGGAAGCGGGAGTTCCTCCAGTCGGACTATGACGGCTTTATCGCGGTCCGCAACTATCAGGGATTCCAGTTCTTCTATAAGGACGGCGCGGCTGAACGTCGCCCCGAGGGTCGCCTTGTAGCTGAGGGCATTTCGCCCCCTGAGTTCGGCTCGGGCGGCGCTGGATTCGCGATGATCTCGGACAGCTTCTCGGCGGACCTGGAGAACTTCGACTCGGGCCTGACGCTGCCCAACTCGCGAACGCACCGCGTCAAGTGGACGGTCTCGCCGACGCTGTCCGCGACCGGCAGCTCGCTCGCCTGCATTCTCTACAACCGGGGCACGCCCGGATCGTACACGCTGCGCGTTTCATTCTCCGGCGCTGGCTCGCTTCTACTGCTCGAGCGCCAAAACCCGACGACCGCGGCGACGGAGATCATCGCGGCGTTTACCGACACCATCCCAACGGGCTCGGCGTCGGTCTTCGAGTTCGAGGCGGCGACCGATCCATCGCCGGACGCCGAGGGCGCGGTTCGCCTTAGGGCCTGGTTCAACTCAACGCAGATCGCGTTCTCGTCCGGACTGGTGGCCGGGATCACCATCCTGCCCGACGGCACCGTGATCGACGCGACCTCTAACAAGGCAGGGCTCGGCGGCAGCTACGCCTTCCAGACGCTGTTCACGGCGTCGGAGCCGAGCACCTCTAACTTCGAGCTGACGTCCGAGGAGATCATCGACGCGACGGCGTCCGATCCGGAGCAGGTGGACCCCGATAACCTCTCGCCTTACGACTGGTCTGGCGAGTGCGACGATCGGACTGGGACCCTGGCGCTGGAATATGAGTTCCTGCTGGACCGCACGGCGGCGGTTCGCCGCGACGAAGTCCGAATGGAGAACGGGACGCCCGCGCGGCACCTCGGCGGCATCGCTCCGCGCCGGACCTGGAACGTGCGGCACGCCTCGATGGACGAAACGCTGGCCCAGGACTGGATCGACTTCTGGGACGCGCACCGCAACGAGATCCCCTTCACCTGGACGCCGCTCGAGGACGGCGCCTCGGGCTGCTTCCGGTTCACGAACGACGTCCTACCCGTTGAGCGGATCGGCCCGGTCTACCAGCTCAACGCCACGATCGAGGAGCTGCGATGACCCTAGGCCTCGACCCGTCGGTTCTGCGCGAGGCGCAGCGCGTCCTGCACGACCGCCCGTTCATCTGGCTGTTCGGCGTCACGGTCCCCGAGGGCGACGGCCCGGGCCAGGAGATCCGGCTCGCCAAGTCCTCGACGGACGTCTACTTTCGCACGAACGCGAACGGCTCGCCGCTGCGCTGGCAGGCGTCGAGCCCTTCGACTAGCGGCTTCGAGTGGGACTCAGAGGGCAACCTGCCGCAGTACACCTTGACGATCGGCGACCCGCGCCGGGTCATCGGGCAGAAGATCGAGGACTGGAACTATCTCACGAAGCCGGCCGCGCCCGCGCGCGTGCTCGTCGTCAACGAGAACCTGCTCGACAACCCGAACCACGCCCTCGAGGTCCGGTTCCGAGTCTCGCAGGTCACGGTCACGCGCGACGCCGCGGCGCTGCGGCTCTCGACCTACAACCTGCACCTGATCCAGTTCCCCCAGGACCGGATCGTTCGGCAGGACTGCCGCCACGTTTACGGGGATGACCGCTGCGGCTTTCAGGTCGCGGACTGGGACCCGGGCAAGGTCCAGCTCGGCCAATGCGACCAGACCCTCGCCGCCTGCAAGCTGCGCGGAGCTTTCGAGGCGACGAACGGCTTCCCCGAGATCCACCCGGCGCGCTTCGGCGGGTTCCGGGGCGTTCCGAGGACGACGTCTTGAGCGCCGACGAACGCTGGGACCGCGCCCGGAGCATCGCGGCCGACCTTGTCGCGCAGTCGATCCCGTGGGCTCAGCCCGGCGACCCCAACCGCGACCCGGACGGCGTGGACTGCGGAGCGGCCGTCAGGCTCTACCTGGAGGGCGCTGGAGCGACGTTCGACGAGCCGCGCCTCTGGTCGGTCGGATCATGGGCCGAAGGCCAGGAGAGCGCGCTGGAGAACGCCCAGGGCGTCACGGCTGCGGGCGACTGGTCTCTGGTCTCGGGCCCGACCGATCAGATCCCCGAAGACGTCGAACCCTTCGACGTGATCCTGTCGCGCGAGCAGACCTCGCCGCTGCACGTCTCGGCCGTGATCGAGCCGCGCGGGACTCGCCTACTGACCGCGGTGAAGCCGGTCGGGCTCTGCGTCGTCCGGCCCCGTATGCTGGGCCCCATCCTCGCCGTTTACCGGCTCGAGGGCCTCCCCCGATGATCCGCGCGCTATCCCCCGACGGCCCCGTAGCCCTCTCACTGATCGACGACCCCTTCCGCCCGGGGGATCGCCGCTCTCGCTTCGTGCCCTACCGCCGGGGCATGACGGCCCGCGAGCTCGCCGACGAGGCCTGGGGGCCGGACGCGAGCGCTCTGGCGATCTTCCCGGGCAAGGGCGGCAAGCTCGGCGAGGTGCTCGAGCCCGACGAGCTGGACCGCCGCCTGATCGGAGCGAACGAGGTCGTGACGCTCGCGCGAATCCCGGCGGGCCTGGAGATCTCGCTCGGCGCGATCATCGCAAACATCCTGATCTCTGCGGCGGTTTCGGTCGTTATGAGCCTTTTGTTCCCGCCGCCGGACGCGCCGACTCCGGTCGAGGAGGACACTTCAAAGACCTACGGATTCAACGGCATTCGGACGAACTACAAGGCCGTCGGCTCAACGATTCCGATCGTCTACGGCTACCACGGCGTCGGCGGTCTCGTCATTTCCCAGGAGGTCGTCGAGGCGCTCGACGTTTCGATCGCGGGCCCGAACAAAGTCACGCAGACGCTTCGCGTACTGATCGCAGTCTGCGAAGGCCCGATCAAGTCGATCGGGGGCATCACGACGGACTCGGACGACCTCGTCGGCGAGAACCTTCCCGCGGGCTTGAAGATCAACGGAAACACCGCGGAGAACCTGGACGGCGTCCGCGCGTCCGTGCGCCTTGGAACGATCGAGCAAACCGCGATTCCCGGCTTCTCAATCGCTTCGACGATTTACAACGTCGGATTGGCGATCGAAAACTGGGACGAGGACGGCGTCGCGATCACGGACTGGAGCGAGGCGGTCGAGTACGACATGCCCGAGGAGGGCGACTTCGCAACGGTCGCGATCCAGTTCCCTAAAGGGCTTTACAACGTCGATAGCAACGGGAACACCTCGACGCTGACGACGCAGGTGCAGATCCGTTATCAAGAACTGGACGCGGGCGGAACGCCGACCGGCCCGACGGTCGATCTATTGGGAGGCTTTGCCGGGCCCTTCGGCTCTACCGCTGGAGCAATCACGTTCACCGAGGCGATTCCCTCGAGCTTTACTCGGCTGGTCCGCTTCCCCCTTTACGACCCTGCAACCGTTTCCTTTGCGTCGGGCGGGCTTTCGGTTCGGCAGCACGGACACTTGGGGGACTATTGCATCGCGGATTCGCGCCTTCCTTTCGCTGGAACGAGCGGCTCGCCGGAGGGGATCGCCTTCACTGTCGAGTCCTGGGTCTTCCGGCAGGACATCGACGCAAGCGGCAACCTCGAGAACGGGCCGAACGACGATTTCGTCTGGAGCCTCGCCGATGGTGCATTTGCATCGCAGACCGTTCCCAGCTCCATCCAAGGGCTCGTGCTTCGGATATCGAACGACGTCGCCCGCCTTCACTGGGGGGACGGCTCTAGTTTCGAGACCCTGAGCGTTCCGGGCTTCAGCTTCCCCCAAGCATCCCAAGCGACCGGCAACTTTGGCGCCTGGGCTCAAATTGTTGTTACTTATGAGATCGCCGCAGGGCCGGGAAAAGAGGACCGCGTTCGGATTTACTGCAACGGAATTCAACGCGCCGAAGCTCTAACGACGACTCGATGGTCTTATCCTGCAGTCTACGACAAGATGATCTTGGGCAGTTGGGGGGCTGATTTGGGGACGCTTGGATTCAACGGAGCTTTCGATCGCTTTCGAGTATGGGAGCGCGCTCTGACGCCCGGCGCGATCTCGACCGCTTGGACGACCCAGAACCCCGAAACCTACAGTCCTTCCGACCTTGCGATCGACTGGACGATGGACGCTGTAGCTCTTTCGTCGGGAACGGACTATGACGTCGCCGCTTCGGGAGATACGGCGATCGCGGGCATCTACAAACTTCCCTCGTCGCTGACCTCAGGAATCGGCGTTATCGACTTGCCCGGCTTCTTGCCGCCGGCTTTGACTTCGGGCAGCGTGAAGCGGGGTCGATACAGGATCAGCGTTCAGCGGTTCACGGATCAGCAGGACACTTCGAAGAACCAGGGCTCGACCAAGTTCCAGTCCCTGACGATTGGAGTCGACGAGCAGTTCACCTACCCCGAGGTCGCGCTGCTCGGCCTCGAGATCCCGGCGCAGTCGGACGCCTCGGGCGGAACGCCTAACTTCCTGATCCCGGTCGAGGGCAAGCTGGTGCGCGTGCGAACGGGCGGCACGACGACGGACCCGGTCTTCTCGACGGTCTTCTCGCGAAACCCCTGGTGGATCGCGCTTGATCATTTTTTGAATCCACGGGCCCTGGGGGAGTTTCACAAGCAGAGCGACTTCGACTTCGACAACATTCAGGAGGCGGCCGACTATGCGGACACCGTCGTGGGAGATGGGTCTGCGGCGGTCTCGCCATTCATCCAGTTCATCTATCTCCCCCCTACGAACACCTTTGATATCTTTGTTCTAGCGGAGGATATCCCCGACACTTGGTTTGCTGGGCAGACGGTCGAGGTAAACGGTATAGACTCCGGCCTAATCGCTGCGGGCTGGCCGCCCGACGGATCGTTCGTTGAGATCGTCAAGATCTCAGACTCCCAGGCGCAGGGGCTCGTTCTGAAGAGGGTCCAGTTGACTTGGCCGGAGGGGTTGGCGCCCCCGACCGGAGGCGGCTTCACCCCGACGGCTACCTTTCAAACGAAAAGCCTTCGCCACCGCTGCGATATCGTCTTCGACCGTTCCGACGGCGACGCCTGGAGTGCGCTTCAAAAGATCGTTCGCGCCGGTCGCGGAGCTGCGATCTCTCAGGGCTCGACCGTTCGATTCCGAGTCCAAAAGCCGGAGGTTCCGGTTCATATCTTCTCGGAGGCTAACATCGTCGAGGGCACGCTTCAGATCGCGGGCATCTCACCCGAGGACGAGTTCAACACGGCCGTCGCCGAGATCCTGAACGAGTCCGTCGAATGGGAGCGCGAGCCGGTCCAGCGCCAGGCGGACTCGCTCAAGGACGCGACCGACTTCAAGCGCGTGCGGCGGAAGACGTTCCGGCTCGAGGGCGTTACGTCGATCGGTCAGGCGGCGCGCGAGCTCGACGTGCTGCTGGAATCGAACGAGCGGCTGCGCGTCACGATCGCCTTCGAGGCCTTCCTGGACGCGATCGACCTTGAGCCCGGCGATGTCTTCTATTTCGCCAACCGCCTGCCGGCCTGGGACTACGGCGGACGGATCAAGGACGACTCGGCTTCGGCCAGCGAGGTCCGGCTTGACCTAGACGTCACGCTGGAATCGGGCAAAACCTACCGCGTCGCGGTTCGCAGCCCCGAGGGTCTGGTCTCGGAAGTCGAGGTCTTAAGCGGTCCAGGCACCTACTCGGCCGGCACGGCGATCAGCCTCACGACCTCGCTGGACTTCGAGCCGGTCGAGGGCGACCTCTACGTCCTCGGCGCAGAGACGACCACGACGCGCCTTTTCCGCGTCACGCGCATCAGTCTGGCCGACAACTTCCGCCGGAAGATCTTCGCGGTGGCCTACGACGAGGACGTGTTCGCGCTGAAGGCCCTCGACTTCGGAGCGATCGGCGAGTCGGCAAGTATCAAGGTTCAGCCGACCGACACGGGCGCGGCGGTCGCTCCCGCGACGATCACGGCGACCGAGGCGACCGTGGCCGATCAGGTCACGGGCGCGGTGCAGACTTCGGTCTGGGTCTCCTGGTCGATCAGCCCGGCGGAGGAGTCGCGCGTCCATCGTCAGCGGATTTTCGTGCGGCGAATTCGCGGCGTGCGAGAGCGCGAGGAAGCGACTACAGGCTGGAGCCAGGTCGCCGAGCTTTCCGGCCAGGCGCGCGAGTACCGAATCACCGGATCGAACGCGACGCCGGGGCAGCGGATCGACGTCGCGGTGCAGCCGATCACGAAGCGGGGCGCGAGCTTCGGCTTGGCCCAGCTCCCCGCCTTCCAGCTCTCGATCCGGGGGCGCGTGCAGCGGACGGACACCTACAGCACGCCGAGCGTTGACCGCTACGGCCCGCGGCTCCGCGTCGAGGGCACGATCTCCAACGGCCGCCAGGGCTCGCTCGAGGTCCGCCAGGGCGGCTGGCTGCTCGGGATGCCCTTGGGCGCGAGCGAGGGCGGCGTGGACGTCTTCCAGCTCGACAGCTACGCCGACGGCTCGGACAACGCCGACGGCGAGACCGCGCTGCCGCTGATCATCCGAGAGCGCCTCGGCTCGGGCTCCTACGCCGGCCGCCAGGACTACGTCTTCGCGACCGACGAGCTGAAGGAGGACGACGCGCAGGCCGACGACGTCGCCGTGCGCCAGGAGGACTTTGGGTTCAACGCGACGCCGCCCGGCGGCACCGGAACGCCTATCTTCACGGCGACCACGATCTCCTCGGGCAAGGTCGTGATCGACCCGGCCTCGTCGAGCCTGAACCCGAGCTGGACGTCTAGCTACTTCGACACGGGCACCGCCGCGCGCTACCGCGTCAACTTCTCGATCGAGGCCTGGCAAGTCCACCCGGCGACCTGGGAGGACTTCGCGGACGAGCCCATGGACGGGATCTGGGCTTCGGACTGGACGTTTGAGGGCCCGCTGGTCGAGGAATGGGATTCGCCATTCTCCTCCAACATGCGGGCGATCTTCGAGATCCGATACACCGACGGCGCCAACCCGACCTCGGCGGACTGGGTCCGGTTCCGCCCTGGAACGTACTACGGCCGCAGCTTCCAATTCCGAGCGCGCTTCCGCCGAACAGACACGAATTTCGACGTGGAGTTTGGCAAGGCCGCGTTTCGCATTTACCGCGAGCCCTTCGTCGATCCCGGCGACCTCGACGCGGGCTCTCTTCCCTCGGGCCAGCTTCGCACCTTGCAGGTGCTGCGCTCGACCGAGGCCAACCGCACGGGCGCGACGCCGGCGGCGGGCGAACCGCTCTGGACGACCGACGAGGAGAAGCTGTTCATCGGCGACGGCTCGACGGCGGGCGGGATTCAGGTCGGCGGGCAGCGCAACTTCATGCCCGGGCACTCGGCATCAAGGCGCTACTTCCCGGCGAACGTCCTGGCGGCGGGCGCGGGCGCGGCAGGCGCGGCCAACTTCGTGGCCTTCGTGCCGTTCTGCGTCGGGCAGCCCACGACGTTCACCGGGATCGGCGTCAACGTCACGGCGGCGGGCGCGACGACGGTCAGGCTGGGCATTTACTCCAACTCAGGCTCGCAGCCGGGCTCGCTGATTCTGGACGCCGGCACGGTCTCGATCACGACGACCGGGCAGAAGACCGCCTCGATCTCGCAGTCGCTCACCGCTGGCTGGTACTGGCTCGCTTGCCATTTCGACGCGAGCCCGCCCTCGCTGACCTCGACGCCTGCGGGCGTCGGGCACCCGGGCATTGGCGCGGCGACAAGCTCGGTGGCCCTGCACTCCGGCTATATCGCCGTGCAGGCCTACGCCTCCGGCCTGCCGGCCTCGCCGACGCCGATCCCCTACACCCTGCCGCTGCCGATCGTCTGGCTTCAGCGATGAGCACGCTACCCAGCGGAAACGAGGCGCCGCAGCCTCCGAGCAAGTTCGAGGGCTCCAAGGAGGTCGCCGCCAACGCCATCCCGACCGAGCCCGCGAGCCCGGTTCAGGAGGTCTACGAGGACGGCGTGCTGATCTTCTCCAACGATCCGCGCAGCTTGGACGAGGAGCGCGCCCGCCTGCGGACCGTGATTCGGAACCGAGCCTGGGGGCTCCTCGGGCCGACCGACTTCTACGTGATCCGATCCTATGAGGACACGCTCCTAGGCAACCTGCCCAAGCCGCTACCGCCAGCGGTCGCGGACTACCGCCAGAAGATCCGCGAGCTGTCCGATGACCTGGAGTTCCTGGTGGACGCCGCGACCTCGCTCAAGGATCTCGACGGGATCGACCTGTCGCCGCTCCTGAACTTCAACCCCTACGCCTGACCTATGGCCCAGGAATACACCGCCTCGCCGCTCGACCCGGCGACGAAGATCAGCCAGTTCGTCTCGACGTTCAACTCGGAGATCGACGAGCTGACCGCGATCTTCTCGGAGACGGCGAGCTTCAACCTGACGCACGGCGGCTTCTACAAGGTCAACGCGACCTCGGGCGCCGTGACCGTGACGCTGCCAGCGGCGTCGTCGAATACGGGCATGAGGGTCAGCATCAAAAAGATCGACGCGAGCGCCAACGCCGTGACGATCGACGGAAACGGGTCTGAGACGATCGACGGCGCGACGACGTCCAGCCTTGCCAGCCAATACGACGTCGCGACGCTCATCTGCGACGGCACAGAATGGTTCTCCCTCTAAACGATGAGCACCGACACCCTCAGCGACTTACTCGCAACGTCACTCCTCGTCACCGGAGAGGCTCTTATGAGCGCCGCGCTCGCTGCCACCCTTTACGGAGCCTCGCAGGGCTTTGACTTCACTAACACCAACGCGCTCCTCGAGTGGGGCGTTGCTGGCGCCGTCGTCGGCGTCGTTATCCTGTTCCTGAGACATATCAAGTCGGACCGCGAAGACGCGCGGGCATACGACGAGAAGCGCGAAGCCCGCCAGGCCAACCGAGATCGCGAGCGGGACGAGCAGTTCGCGCGCGCTCTCCAGGAGCGGGCGCACCACGACGCGGAGATGATCGGCCTGCTCAGGAATACGATCGAGGCCGAGAGCCTGCACACTCGCGAAGCGATCGCGGCCTTGCGTGAGACCGTCAGGGATAGCCGCGGGAATGGCTGAGCAGCACGGCATCCACCCGATGGCCGAGCTCGCGCTTGCGATTCTCGCCGTCGCCTGCATCGTTCTCGCTCTTTCGGCCTCGAGCTGCTCGATTCTTCCGGATCGAGTGTACGGCGAGGCCGAGAACAACCCCTGGCGCGGCCCAGACGACGAGAACCTGTCCTTCACGTTCGGCGTCGAGTACGACCTGGCGCCTCAGGAGGTCGTGATCGCGGGGCAGCAGCGGCGGCACCCTTGGGACGTGCGCGAGGCGCTCGGGATTCACGACGGCGACGAGCCCGAGGGCCCGGTTCCGCTGGTCGTCGAGGACGACCGGATGGCCGAAACCCTCCATGCCGTCGCGGTCGCTCTCGACGAGCTGCACGGGGCGACCGTATCGAACGCGCGGACGATGGACGCGCTTGCTAAGGACGCCCGCGCCATGCGCGAGGCGTTCGACCGAGCCGAGGCGTCCTGGGACGCCGTCAACCGCACGCTGCTCGGCGGCGGCGGGCTCGGGACCCTTCTCCTGCTCCTTCTCGGCGGTCGGCGTATCTGGCCGGCCAAGAAGCTCGAGGACTCGCCGGGCGCCTGACCGCGCCCCCTCCAACTAGGCGCTCGGAGGCGCTTACAGAATGACTTCCCACCCCCTCGCGAGGCTCGGCCTCGCCCTTGCGCTCGTCGCCCCGCTGGCGGCGTGCGCTCTCTCTCCCGCAGCGGCCGAGCGCGTCGCCGAGCTTGAGGCCGAGCGCGCGGTCCTGGTCGAGGAGCGCGACGCGCTCGCAGCCGAGGCCCAGGCCGCCCGCGAGCTCTGGCAGGAGGCCGAGGCCAAGCTCGACGCCGCCGTGCAGGCTGGCGAGGCGGACGCGATCGCGGCGGCTCGGGCCGAGCGCGACGCGGCGCTGGACGTGGCGACGGCGAAGCTCGAGGAGCTGCTCCAGCCCTACGCCGTCGCCGACGCGGCCGTGGCTGCGAAGACGAAGGAGATCGCCGAGGTCGAGGCCGCCGACGTTGGCGCGCAGGCCCAGGGCATCCTCGGGCCGCTCGCGCCGTTCATCCCCGCGCCCGCTCAGCCCGTCGCTGTCGGGCTCGCGGCGCTCGCGCCCTGGATCGCGTCGAAGCGATCGCGGCAGCACCTCGCGCGCTCGGTGCGCGAGCTGAACCCGCTCTCGGCTGGGGGCATGGCGCCCGGCGAAGCGATCGCCTCGATCGCGCGGGCCTTCGGCTTCGAGCACTCGACCGAGGACCCGGCCGCGCTGCTCGACGTCGTCCGCGCCAAGGCCGAGGCCAAGGGTCTCGAGATCGTCCAGACCGGCGAGGGCCCGAAGCTCGTCGAGCTGGGCTCGCCGGCCGACCCGGACGTCCAGCCGCACTCTGGCGCCTAGCCGCGCCCCGAAACCGTCCGGAGCGTCGCTTCGGCCCCGCACCCCGACGCGCCCGGGGGGCAACCAGGGGCCTGTGGCGGCGCTCCTCTCGTAGGCCTAAACGAAGGCGGGCTCGCGGCGACCAAACCGCGAGCCCTTGATTGGAGACCTGACGCATGACGCGCAAGGTCTGCCCAGGGTAACCGCTCCAGCGGCAAGGTCTACCCCCCCGCCTAGGATCTCAGGATGGCATCCAGGCCGCGAACATGGACGGTCTTGGCGACCCGGAACGCGCCGCGCATCGTTTCGAGCTGGCGGTCTGGGCCGCGGCGCTGCGATCCCAGGCCGAACGCATACAGCCAGCAGAGCAGCGAGCGCGGCGCAAAGCCTTGCGTGCGGCGGCTTCCGTCCCAGCTCCAGATCTCGGCGGCGTAGCCGACCTGGCGCCAGTTCCAGAGGCCGCGCAGGGCGCCCCAGACGAGCAGGGCGTGGCCGTCCGAGGACTCCAGCTCGACCCGATCGAAGGCGGCGACGGCGTCGAGCAGATCCTTCGCGCGGCGCTCCCAGAGATCCGCGAGCGCGTCCGCGACGTACTCGGGGCAGTACCGCACGCCCGGCGCAGGGCGCGGCGCGGTCCAGGGCCCCAGGCTGATCGTGGCGCCGTTCTCGGCGACGAGCCCAGCCCAGACCGAGGGCGCGGCGGTCTGGTCGTTCGAGAAGCGCAGAGCCGCCCCGAGCTGCGGGCGCCCTAGGACGTCCAGAGCCGCGCCGCGAGGGCGGGCGACCGAGTAGACCTGGCGCCCGGCTAGGATCGAGTCGCGGCCCTTCGAGCGGCCCTCGATCGCCTCCAGGCGGGACCCCCAGCCTCGGGCGCGAAGCTCGGCGTCGAACGCCTCCAGGACGTCGAGGAAGCCGAGCGGGCGCCAGTATTTCAGCGGCCCCTCGGGCTCGACCTCGGGCACCGGGGGCAGCTTGGCGAGGTCCGCGCGGGTTACTTCGTTGCCGGGCAGGATCATCCGTACAGCTCCGCGATGGCGAGCTTGGCGGCGCGCGAGACGCTCCAGGCGGCGCGCTTGCCCTCGTAGCAGCCGACCAGCAGGCCGTTGCGCTCGACGACGACGCACTCGTTCTGGTCGTCCCAGGCGGCCGTGATCGTGTCCCAGCGGCTCCCGCCGACGTGGACGGACCAGGCCCAGCGGAAGGCCGCGCAGTCGGCGTTGGAGCGCGACGCGCGGCGGACTTTGAGGAGGGTTTCGAGCTTCATGGTCTCAGATCTCCAGGGCCTCGATCAGTTCGTGGGCGGCGTCCAGTCGGTCGCACGGCGAGCCCGAGCGGCAGGCCCCCGCGAGGTTCGTGGCGAGGACGCAGAGTTCGTCCCAGGCCTCGCCGTCGTCTTCCAGCTCGGCGTGCTGGGCCTCAAACTCAAAGGCGTCGGCCACGCTCTCCACCTTGCAGCTCAATTCACGGCATAGGTCGTCCCGCGAGTAGTTCGTGGTGACTTCGTGGGCCAGGTCGAGGGCCTTCAGGTGCGCGTTCGGTTGCTTTTTCATGGTCGGGTCTCGGTTGGGGAGGGAGGGGGCGGCGGGACTCACTCGCTCCCGCCGACCTACTTATTCGACCA
>Ga0099850_1001017_pt1 | contig 13015 bp, 28 predicted proteins | sample CB_VirMetaG_5_FD_79182 | JGI IMG/M metagenome (GOLD analysis project Ga0099850, IMG submission 79182) | Freshwater to marine saline gradient viral communities from Chesapeake Bay - CB_1508_1D Viral MetaG | ecosystem: Environmental > Aquatic > Marine > Coastal | place: USA: Chesapeake Bay... | reverse complement strand
GTCTCAAGACCTTTGACATACTTCTTGACAGATTCAATCTTTTTTAAATCTTTCTTTATACTATTCTTATATTCTTCAAACTCTTGAATCTTCATTCTCAGTTTACGAGATATTTCAAGATATCTGAAATGTATCTCTCCTGCTGAATCAGCAGTGGCTATGGTCTTAGGCACGATGCCGTTGTCCATTAGCAGGTCTTCAACTTCTCGGTTAAGGTTGTCCCATATTACTTTGTAGTCTCCATCAAACCTGTAGTTCATCTCGTGATTACGACAAGCGTGTAAAACAGTAGCGTGGTCTTTGCCGAGAATCTTGCCTATCCTCTGTAGAGGAAGGGCAACATTCTCTCTAGCGATGTGCATAAAAGCGTGTCTATGGATTACATTGTGTCGTTCACGACTAGGTCCTACTTTGTTTGCCTTTATGTAATCATCCCAAAACCTTCTGAGGGTTTCGAAGGAGATTACTGAGCCTACAATCTTAGAAACTTCGTCATTCATCTTCCTTGGCGTTATGGTTGTGTATTTCTTCTAGAGTAGAGTCGAGTATGGACTCTACTCCTCTCTGTATTTGCATCATCATAAACTCATCCGTTTCCCCAAGTTGTCTGATATGAGGCTGGACGAATCGTTCAATCTTTGTCTCAAGTCTGTTCATCAATTGTTTGATGTCGTGCTTATACACGCCAGTTGTCTTGAGTTCATCCATCTGCTCAAGTGTTGCTTGAAGCAGTATAATTAGTTTCACGGCTTTCCTAAAGCGAATCAAATCTTTGTCCATCGTACTTAATAAATTCTACTACATTCCACCAATACTCTCTCTTTGGTCCAACAGGAGCCATCACAAGACACTGAGTAGCGTGTACTATCGCCTCACGCTCTCCCATCTGACTTCTGAGTTCCTTAGCTCTATTGAATGCACTAGTCATCGAGCGAGTCTTTAATCAGTCTACCAATCTTCTCCTCATCGAGGTGTAGAATCCTGCGTAACTTCTGTCGCTCTGCGACCTTAGCTTTTTGATAATCAGCTTTTGAGCAATCTATTCCTAGATTCTGGAACAGCTTTGCGTTCTGCTCTAATACGCAATCAATGATTGCCTTGTCTGCCTTGCTGTTGTGATAAGCCATAGTTTAGAATTTTAGTAATCGTAATCTTCGTTCGTATTTTCTAATAAGATTTCCCATACTCTCTAGGTGCTTATCAACTCCGTTGTGAAATCCAGTTGCCGAAGAGCTGACAACAGTGTTGATTATCTCCCAGTGTAAGTCTGAAATATATTTCTTAGTGTAGTGCAGATGCATCTGCTTTCTCAAATACTTCTTCATTTATTAAAACTTTATTTGCCTTCATCATATGTTTTATAGCTTCAGCTGTTCTGAAGCTATCGCAATAATCAAGGTAGGTTAAATACTTCTCTTCGTGTTTCTTTACAGCGTATCTAATGCTGTTGGTGTCTTTTATCTTAAACAAGTCTCTGAGGTCGTAGATACTAGCACTACCTATGAATGCATTAATAAATGCTTGGCGCTTGTTTGTGTTTTCTCTGTCCGACTTATCTTCTATAGCTCCAACTACGTTGGTGTATCTCTCTAATGCGTATTCCAAGTCTTTAATCTTGAATTCCATATCCAATTAACTTTTTCTCTAAAATCTTTAGTATTAAAATATCTCCGTGTTTGGCGTTACCATAGACAGCATCTTTAACTCGTTGCACTGTCGTAGGTCTGCGGTTTAGCTCAGCGACATTTTCTCCTTTGCTGACCACCTCAATCTCACGCTTGAGTGTCGACTTCCCTTTTTTGTAGCTTACTAAGAGCTTCATCAGATAAATCGGCATTGTCCAATTTGTTGACACCTATCTCGAATTTACGTTTAATTGCAGGAATAAGGTCAGACATCAAGAATCTGTCTTTGTTATTCTTCATCAGCATACAAGCATCCTCGGTCTTCAGTACTACGCAATTGTTATTGGGCTTGTTCCAAATACAAAGCACAGCATAGTCTGATTCTCCAAGAGTATCAGTATCGATACATTCCGTGTTGATGTACGCTACATCATCCTTTACATAGTAGTTAGTGAAATATATTTCAAACTTGACTTTACCCTTGGTTTTAGGCGATATAAACTCTGCATATGGAGGATTGAGGGACTCGCATTTGAGTCCCCAATCCAAAGCCATATACATTCCAATAGCGTTACTCCAATTCTTAGACATAGCGCCTTGGTATGATTCTGTGTTCATTAGAACGGCAGGTCTGATGTTGCAGAAGCAGTAGCCGTTGTAGTGTTACCTTGACTTGGGTCGTAGACCTTAATCATATTGTAAGCCTTACCAGCCTTGCTCATTCCCGATACAGCAGTAAGGTACACACGACCTTGCTTACCATCTTTTCCTTGAGTTGCGTAACGCTTCAAGTCTTCTAGTTCAGAGACTGTTAAAGAGAAACGAGATTCGATGCGAGGAGTCTCGCAGTAACCAACTAGTGTTGAGTTGTTGTTGTTTTGATTTTGTGACATTTTAAAATCAGATTAAATTAAACAATGCAAAGGTGTTCGTATCCTTTGTTGGGTTTGAGAGCCATCTATCGATGTTCTCGATTGCAGACCAAAACTTCCGTTCCCCATTCGAAATGGTAGACGCTGAAGCTTTGTAAACGGCACACAGGTAAGGCTTTGACTTTTGTTGACAAACCCAATAGAAGGTATCAATGCCTAACACTGTGGTATAGATGTAAGCTTGAATGTCATAGTTGTAACTATTGACATCGTACTTAAATCCACTTATAGAGCGAGTAGTTTTGCTATCTGAGATGAATCCATCTCCTAGTACATCGAGAAACCCTCTCACAGGTATCTCTTCTATCCATCCGTTAATCTCGTACTGAGCATCTCCAGTTAGATAGTCTCGAACCATTTTTATTTCGCCAGTCTCGGTGTCGAGCACTTCGGAGTTGTCGAGGCGGAGAATCATATTCTCAGCCATCGACATATCCTCCTCAGAGACTATGAGTTTCCCCGAATCTTCCGCTTCCTTTTGTTGTGCCGCCACAGCCTCTTTATAGGCTTTGGAATACCTAGGATTCTTATAGTCTTTGCTTAGCGCTGAGACTATCTCAGCATCGTCTAACACATAGAACTGGTCGTGAGCCTTCTCTGGCTCAAGAAGTAGACAATCGTATAGTTTACCAAAGGACAGCGCAGGAGAATCCTTTCGGAGCAGACCCCTCATATACAATTCAAACAGCTTCATATCTTGGTCACGAGAGCCATCCGCAGCGTACTTGAGAGCGGAGTACGATAGGTACCCCTTGCCTGTTACCTCTTGTAATCTAAGTGCGAAGTCCATTACTTAACAAATTTCTTGAGTGCGCCTAGTTGCTTTTCAGAAAATGTATCTCCATACTTGCTTTCGATTTGAGCGTAAGCTTGTGCTTTATCTTTAGCAGACTTTAAGTAATCAATAGACTTTTGGAATGCATCAGAAGTAGGAGATGCTGTTGGTGTAGAAGTTGATTGTGAACTCGCACCTTTACCGTGTGTGTTGGTAGCATCAGCATCTTTGGTATCATCGATTAGGAACATACCATTGAGTGCATACTTTCTAGCATAAGAGCTAGAACTACCGAAAGACTGAGCGATATCCATACCCTTACGATTAGGGTCGATACCTGCTTGAGCAGAAGCTGTAATAACATCTAGCCCATCAGTAACTGTAGCTGTAGCGTTAATAAACGCTAAGCTACCAATACCTACCACCTCATCAGAGATAGTCAAAGACAAGCCATTTTTTGCAAGTAAAGGTTTAACAGCCTCCAAGATGTCTTCGGCACTGCGGTAAGAATACTTACCAAAGCTGTTGTACTGCCCCTTAGGAGCTTTGAGTTCTGACTGCACTTTGATAAGTGCTTTGTTTAATTTTTCCATTTGGTTGAATTGAATTTGATGCAATCTAAGAAAGATTTCTTAAACCGCAAAGATTTTTCGACAATATATTTTCTCTGGCATATCTCCGAATACGAATGCTGTTACCCCACAAAGCCATAAGTCTTTGAGCTTGATATCTAAATCTGATTCGGATACTACGTAGTCGGCACCATCGTATGGGCTATCGGCTACCTTGGTTAAGGTGATGCTGTCTGTCTTGTACTTCTTTCTTGAAGAGACTTGTATGTGTACCTCATCCTTGTCGGTAGAACACAACTCATCTAGCAATACATCAGCACCGCTGACCATTTCTAAATGCCATCTACCACCACGCCATTCGGGAAGGTCTACATACCATCTACCGCTAGGCACTCGGTAGAATCTAAAAATTCTGTTTTCAGAATTAATCGTGCTGGAGATAAGCTTCCTCAAAAGCTTATTGTAAGCACTAAGCAACATCATCTTAATCTTGTTCATAGTATTATCTTCTATTATATTATATATACTCTATTATATATCATTATCCCTTAGGGGGATAATGATATTATATATTATTATCTAATAAGGGGGATTTTTTTGACTAGGTATTTATACCTACTTCCTCCGTATCACTAAACTAATTGACCCCCAACAGATTACCCTAATCCGCCTATCCAAGTACTTGACTTGGACGGGCAGACCTAGGATAAACTTATTGTGCAGGGAGCACATAGTATTAAATACTCTGCTTGGTATTAACATACTAGTATTAAATACCTATACGTTAACAAACTCTTGAAGAGTGTTCTCATCGACCATCTTCATAATCTCGTTGTAGCCGATGTTGGATAACTTGTATCCACCGCCTACCATTAGGTAGGTGTTCTTCGCATCCTCACTGCTTGGCGCAGCAACGTGATTAGTGTAGCGAGTAACAGCATTGAACAAAGACCATAGTGTATTGCCGTGTGTATGTATCTCAGTAGCAAGAGAGTCGGAGAAGCTACGCACTTGGTTGAACTTACGTGTTGATACTGTGTTGCTTGGCGCATCAAGGCTAACCTTGAACAATGCACGAATGGTGCGGTCAACAGCCTCATCAGTAAGTTTGGTAGCATCGAACGCCTTGTAAGTCTGAATCAAGTTGAACTCCTCACGGATAGCATTTTGTAGTTGTGATATACTAATGCTAATGCTTGACTCTGCATTGATGGTATGTCTATGCTTAGACTTCATCTCCTTAAGTGTACGGTAGAATCCATTGCTACATACCAACACTTTGTTAGCGACACCGAATGCAATAGAGGTGGAGCCATCGTGAGAGTTCATCGCTGTGATGTATCTCTTGATGTTGGATGCACCAACACGCTCTTGCTCAAGCTCGGCTTGTAGGTAAATCTTTTTACCACCTTGCAAAGAACCACCGCTTGTGATAGGGATACCTGCTGTGTCAGTAAGTTCTACCATACGCTCTACAAGTTGAGAGTTTTGGTAGGGGGTATAGCGTTCTCCCGCAGTACCTAGCCATTGGTTGTTATCGTTACGGAAGATGCCGTAGCTTTCCGTTGCTAGACCATCATCAGAGAATAGAGGTTTCTTTTCTACTGACCAATTAAGACCAGTACTTTGTAAGACATCAAATGTTTTTTCGTAGTTACTCATAGTGAATTGAAATTAGATTGGCGTTGTTGCCGTTGCAAATATATAATTGTTGAAGTGCCGATGTCAAGCAATCAGCCATATTTTTTTTCGTAAACACAGCTAACTGCTTGATTATCAGCGAGAAAAATTTTATCTAAGTTTAGTTAACTCCAACTGAATTTATAAAGCGGATAGAAATCTTCGGGGTCGGGAACAAGTGTGTCATCATCCTTGTAGTATGGGTAGTGCATTAAGTCATCTTGTTTCTTGTAATAGATTTCTCTATAGTTATCTGGGTCAACTTCGATGGGTTCTTCCTCAAGCCAAACATACTTGGCTGAATCAATGTATACACCGTACTCCCCGCTCTCCTCCTCGCCTTGAATTAAGAAGTTAAGATTCGGATACTTGTCTATCATAGCACTAATTACAGGTGATGGTAAAGCCCAAGCTGTTGCTAATCTATAGGTTGCAAAACTCATAGAGCCATTCATATAAACCTGCACATCATCCTCATTGTTAGCATTCCACTTCGTACCCCAATTATCAATGTTCCAAGAATACCAAGATGGTATGCCATCTTTCTCTAATCGTTTCTCATCGCTAAAAGACAAGTCTCCTCGATAGATATTATCGGGCTGTGGTATAAAGTGATTGAAGTCGAAGTCTCGACCTTCAGTTTCGTACTTCTCAGTACCTTTTACATTTTGTACAAAGTCTTGTACATCTTTCTCCTCACCTACTGCGGTGAGTTCAAAGTAAAACCAATTAGGCATAGTTATTTAGTTTTATTTATTAGTTATAATTATTTTGATTCCATATATGAAAAAGAATCATTGAGTAGCCAAAGGACTTGCTCCCTTGCTTCTTTCTCTGTTTCTCCATATAGATTTATAGCAGACATATGTTCGCCAATCTCACAGCTAACCCAGTAATTCATTGCCTCGCTTGACAGATTTACTCGGTACATATAACCATCTTCTTGCCAGCCCTCTTTGGGGCCGTAAAATTCAATACCTTCACGATGGACTAGCGGATGCTTTAATGCTTCATCTAATGTTGTTACTTTTTTGTAAGAGTCAAAGTAGTCTCCTTCTTTGTATTTGTCTTTGTAAATAGATGACATAATTATTTGTTTTTATTTATTTATTTTTAATAATCTATCTCCGTAGAGATTAAATGAAGAGCCCTCTCTATCTATCTTTAGATAGTTTTGAGAGTGTTCGTGTATCTCATCGATGACTGAGATATAGCCACGCTTGATTCCGTACTCTTCGAGTCCTTCGTTGTCAATAACAACTACGGTATCGCCCTCCTCTAAAGTAGTTCCAAACCTATCGGTAGCCTTTACCTCTCTTACGATGGTCATACCATCAAAGAAGAGACTAGGGAAATCGCAAGGCTCTCCAACGAAACCACACTGATAACACGTGCTATCGAGTCCATTATCTATGAACTGAACAGTACCGCAGTTACCACACGTAGTGAGGTCATATCCCATTTTATCTGCGATAGCCTCGGCTATTGCGATTTGATTTTTAGCAAGTACCTCATCCTTATCAAAGGCATTGCCGTGTTGTCTAGTTATTACTTTGCTTATTGTTTTCATAGATTATATATTTGAAAGTTTACCATTATCTTCTTCATCGGTAAGCCTTATATTATATATGTTGGCTACTTTCTTGCAGAGTATCTCAGTATAGTGTCTCTTATCTGAGGTCATCTCTATTGTCATACCCATAGACCATAGGTATTGCAATGCATCTAAGCATTCTTTCTTTGTTACTTGATTAATCATATCTCTTTAATTTGTTTTTCATTTAGATATAAATCACCACACATTGCGATAAGGTCATCTACATTAATAGTGAATGTTCCGCATTCCTCTAGATTCTCACGAGCCTCTTGCCCGATTTGAAATGCTAGGTCGTACTGCTCTTGGTCGCTACCGCTGAAGTACCAAGCCAAGAAATCTGCTTTGTCTATATTCATAGTCATTACTTATTAGTATTATGTTCTTCAATTAAGTTTTTAACATCGCTATATAGTAGCTCCCATTCGTTATCCCAAGAGGTGCTATCATCTTCAAGCTCCATTCTAAATAGAGAATAGAGTTCGTTGATTTCCTCCGAAAGTTGAGGGTACTCTTTTACTTTGTCTTTGCAATAGTTAGTTGCTACTTTGATTATATCCATTGTTTTGAAATTCAAGAGGGGGTATTAGCCCCCTCAGTTATACATTCGTGTTCCATAATATCTCCATTGTCATCTACGATGTCGTAGCAACAAAGGTTACAAGTGGTATACTTCATTACTTTTCGTAGTTAAGTTTAGCAGATACCATTACCTCAAGGCTATCAGCGAACTGCTGAATAGCGGTGTGAATCATAGACTCAACAGCATCAGTAGTAATACTACCAACACCTTGATTCTCAATCTCTTCAGAGATTAGTTGGTGCATACCATCTCGGTCAGCAATTTTTTCTGATACAGTCTGAGCAAGTAGGTCTACATCAAGGGCATCAGTAAGTTGGTCTTGCAAAGCGTTGTAATCTATTTGCTCTGCAACAGATTCAGTATCAATGTAAGAGGCTACATCTGATGCGTCAATATAACCTGCCAAGTCGCTTGTTTCAATGTAAGAGGCGATATCGGACATATCTAGATAATTTACTAAGTCGTACATATCTATGCTACCTGCAAGGTCTGAATAGTCTATGCTATCACGAGCAATAGAGTCCCAATCAGTATCCTCAAGGATTGATAAAGCATTGCGTAGTTTAGCATTGTCTAGTTCAAGAGACTTTGCTCTATCACGCAGACTTACAACTTCATTGAATAGGTTAGTAGTTTCAGTTTGGATTTTGTCAAGACCCAAGAACTTAGCGATTGCATTTTTCATAATTGTATTTGTTTAAAATTTTGTGGCATCGTTGCCTCGTTGCGTATACAAGATAGCATCGTTGATTAGCCGTTGTCAAGTTTATTTTTCTTATTAATTATTTACTACGTAGTAGTAGGTCAGCCAATAATATCGCACCCACCCTAGTGTGTGTAGCACTCGTCTATGAGTGCGACCAACTCAGCAGGGGTCATATCAGAGGTCAGTCGGTTGCCGTTAGACATCGTTACCTTACTGCCTTGTGCTACATAGTCTATACCATTGTCATAGTCATAGATACTTGTCTTTGTTGGTACGATTGATACGATGTTGTCGGGGTTTATCCAAGACTCTACTGAGTAGAGTTTGGATGTTGGCTTGTCATCTTGGAAGCGTTGCTTCTTTAAGCTTGTTATCTTAATCATAGTCTTCGATATTATCAATGTCCATATTCCCTTGAATTACTTCGTATTCATAGTCTCCACTATGAATGATGTCGTGGATTACCTCAGCCATAGTCATATCATTCCATAGGGTAGCATCAACGCTACCCTTGAATGACAATGTGCAGTCCACATATACGGTTCCTTTTTGTTTCATAGTCTTTGAAATTTAAATTAGTGTTGTAAAATCTTGATGTCTCGCTTACCCTTGCCAACAAGTCCACTACATAGTCCACACTTGGCGCAGTTACTTTTGTAGCCCATCTCTTTAGAGGCAGGGCAAGACACAGCATCCTCACTACCATCGGTAGTAGCAATGAATGAACGATAGGCTTTTTCAGATGCTGTTGTCGCCTCATCTTGACTATGTACTGAAGCCATAAACCATTGACCATAGTCCTTAGCCCAATCCTTATTCCATTGGTGGGTGTACCCAGTCCAAGACTTTGCTACCCATACCATAGCCTCGACTACTTTGGTAGGCATCAGAGATGGCTCACCATAAGTACCGAAACGAACATAAGTGTTGAAGCACATCTCGACTATGTCGGCTTGCTTGTTGCGGTCAATGGGAGTCAAGTCCTCACGCTTGATACTACGTAGTAGTGAGAGAAAGCCAACGTACTGCTGAAACTTGTGAGTGTAACAGCCTCCGTTACCATTCCCTAAAGAGAATGGGCAGTCAAGACAATTGCTATGGTCAAGAGCAAAGAACTTTTTCATACCGAAGCCCTTGCTTGTAGTAGCCAAAGCCCATTGTTGTACACTGAAAGTGTAGGTCTGTACCAATGCCGAACCATCGGATATCTTGTCGTTACTTGTTTTACCCTTGCGGACAACAAAGACATTGTCGCCCTCAAGCCATACTACTTTACTCATAGTCATTGAAAATTTAATTAAGGAAAGAAATGAGGGGGACTCAACCCCCTCCGTAGGAATTACTTAGCCTTCGGTACAAGGTCGTATTGCTCAGCAATAGTATTGTACAAAACAAAGACGGGAGTAATGGCGTGAATTGGAGACTCCATTGACTTAGCCATCATATCAGCATAGTCTATTGCTTCTTGCAAAGTCTTACGAGAGCCAAACATTCCGATAGGTTCAAGAGACATAGTCTCAGTAGAGGGGTCTTCAGTATCATACTCAGCTTTACCTTTATAGGTAACATCTTCGTTTAGTTGAGCGATACGACTACGATAGTAGTCAGCTTTAGAAGTCAAGCCATCTTTGACAGCTTGTTCGAGTCTCATAGTAAAGTACTCTAGTTTTGGAAGGCGTTCTTGTTTTGCCATAATTGAAAAGTGTTTGAAATTTTGTGGCTTGATTGCCGATTGATGGTGCAAAGATATAAGGGTCGATTGCCGTTTGTCAAGTATTTTTTTCTTATTAAAAATGTACTACGTAGTAGTAAGGTCAGCAATAAACTTGTGTGGGGGTTGTATGTATGCACATCCGTATGGAGGTGTGAGTGCATATCCACAGGAGACCACTCCATTGTCCCAAGTGTCCAACATTCTATGCATAGTCTTGTAGAACTTTGTTCTTGTTGGTTGCTTATATTGACCTTGACCTATTACATAGGTTTTGTTGTACTTAACAGCCTCTCCAAACTCTACTACTACGTAGAAGTACCAAGTAAGGTTGCCGTTGCTATCCACTTGTTGGATAGTATTGTCGAATCTTTCAGTAGCATCTTGTAAGATGCTGTTAAAAGTATTTGATTTCATAGTCTTTGTTTTAGGAGGGGGGATAAACCCCCTCCGATTAGTATTATTTGCTTAGCTCAGCAGTCATTAATTCTGTATAGAATTCCTCGCAAGAGTTTACAAAGCTTTCATTTAACTTGTCTCTGTTGATAGAAACAACAGCCTCAAAAAGAGCGATGAACAAGTCTTTGTTCTTTGTATTCTTTGGTAGACCAAGCATCTGCTTGTACTCCCCTTTTAGTCTTGACAAACCCTTATTAGGGTTAGTCATTCGCATTCCTAACTTAATGTCAAGCATTAAGTCGTTCATAATGATGATGAATTGATAGCCATTCATAGTCTTTGAAAATTTAATTAGACACTGACTAGGTAGTTATACCTAGTTTCGACCTTGAGGTCTCATCAGAGTGCCCTACTTACCTAAGTAGTACCATTCGACAAACTCAGTCAAGTCATTGACTTGGTTGTCATTAAGAGACAAAGTCTCTGTATCAAGAGGCAAGTTTCTAAGGTCAAGCCACGTTTTTACAACTTCGTTGTATCTCATAGTGAAGGGTTTTGTGGAGGGCATAAAGCCCTCCGATTATTACTTTGTCTTGATGCCTACCTTACTTTGTAAGGTCGATGATGGTTAGTGCCACATTCAGAGGCAAAGCCTCTAGGATACTTTGCTTCTCATTATCACTTGCTAAAGCAAGGGATACAAGTGCCTCTCTAACAGCCTTGCTGTTAATCGATGCCTTAGCAAAGCTAAACGTAGACTTTGTCTCTACAACCTTCGGTTGAGCAACAGCCTCCTTAACTACTTTAGTAGTTTCTACCTTTCTAGCCTTGACTTTGTCAAGGTATGGAGTTTTTGTTACTGCTTTAGCAGTTGGCTTAGCCACCTTCTTCGAAGGTATAGAAGTACTTTGTACTTTGCTTGCCTTCTTGCCTTTGGCAAGAGTAGTGCTCAGTAACGTAGTTACTCTAGTGCCGTCCTCAAGGATTAGCATCTCACACTTATCTCCTTTGGAGATAGCCTTCCCTGAAAGGGAACAAGTGCCGTAGGCTTTCTTGGCAGTAAAAGTGAAACTTTTAACCGCATCAATGACTATGTCATCGTAAACTCTGCTGATTCTAGTAGCTTTGCTACTTGGTACTTTGGTAGTTGCCATAAATTGAAAATTTAGATTGTTAATGCCGATTGCCGTTTGCTGTCGACCCTTATAGTATAACCCCCTTGTCAAGTTTTTACCCCTTTAGGGGTAGATTATTCTCCCCTTTAGGGGAGGTTACAAATCAAACTTTTTTTCTTAATAGTTTTTTAACCCCCTAAGGGGGGGTTAGGATGGCAATTAAAATTGTGCGAGAGCGCTTGTAACACATCATCTGGAGGGATGTGATGCCTAGACATAGGAGACAAATCGTAGGGTCTCTAAAGACCCTTTGTTGGAGTTTATAAGCATATCCTTAGGGATATGGGAAAAGGGAGGGGGGATTGACTCGGCACTCGGAGTGCCTCCGCATAATGCTTACGACTCTACGCTGAGTCTAAGCGCTTAGGTATATGTACCTACGTATCGCCCATAGTCAAGACTTGTCTTGATGACGGCTAGGTATAAAAGCCTAAAAAGTTGTAGGTATAAATGCTCATTGCAAGGGGGTGGGGGTAAGGAATCCGTTTCGGTTTGCACGCACGGGCGTGCTATTACATATATAATCCCCACATTCCATATTTCTCACCAAAAATGCCAAAAATGCAACTAGGTATAAAGTACTAGTATAAAATACCTAGAGCCAAACAGCCTATAGATAAAGGGATTCTGTTGATTAAGGATGCAAGAATGAGTATTTATACTCTCTTGATTTATTAAAAAAAAAGCCGTAACTTTGCTTAGTCTCATAAGGCGGTTCTCTTAGGGACACCGCCAATCGTCAAAGAGATAATGGGGACACGCAAATTAGCCGTATGAGCGGTGCGGTGTGTACAATCTAAACCCATTATTATGTTAGTTCTCCTTGTTGTTTTATTAATTATCTTTGTACCTGTAACGGTCTTAAAACTAAGTACTTACAGTGTATCTGCACCAGACCCATTTGCGTGTGGTTCAGACGGTGTGTGTTTCTGTGATAAGGCTAAAGACTGTATAAAGCGTGAGAGCGAGTAAGAGCAAGACAGCTAAATACTACGAGGACAATCCAGAGGCTGCTGAGAAGCGGAGACGTTGGCAGCGTAAGGAGAACAAGAAGAAGTCCAAGCGTGAGTATCGTGCTTTCCTAGTTAAGAAGAACAGGGATGCAGGTACTTATGGGAACGGTGATGGTCGGGACTACGACCACACCGAGAAGAAGTTTATGTCTGCGAAGAAGAACAGAAGTAAGAAATGATAGTAAAGAAAGGCAATAAGTATGCTGTGGTCTCCAAATCTGGTAAACAGATGGGGGAGTACGATAGTAAG
>Ga0099850_1001016_pt1 | contig 13015 bp, 18 predicted proteins | sample CB_VirMetaG_5_FD_79182 | JGI IMG/M metagenome (GOLD analysis project Ga0099850, IMG submission 79182) | Freshwater to marine saline gradient viral communities from Chesapeake Bay - CB_1508_1D Viral MetaG | ecosystem: Environmental > Aquatic > Marine > Coastal | place: USA: Chesapeake Bay... | reverse complement strand
ATCACCGCTCGCTTGAGTGCTGCCGCCTTTGCTGCCGCCTTTGCTGCCGCCTTTGCTGCCGCCGCCTTTGCTGCCGCCACCACCTTTACTGTCTCCGCCCTTCTTGAGGCGCTTGACAGGCTTTTTCTGTACCATCTACTTGCTCCTCCGGTGCCGGGCGGTCTTCTTGGCGACCTTCTTGGGTTGGGGTACGTGCTGCTTACCCTTGCGGGTGCCACGCCGTTTCGCTCGCGTCGTGGCCTTATACTCTTCGTCCGATAATGCCTTAATCGCCTTCTCGGGTAAATACCGCTCACCAGTAGCCTTCGGACCCTGCGTCGACGGCTTACCAGACTTGGTGCGCCATTTCTGCTTTGTCCACCGCTCAAGACTACGCTGGCTGGGTTTCTTGGCCATCAGTCCCGGTAGCCCCCTCCGGCGTCTTTATAGCGTTTTGCGAGCATTTGGGCTTTCCTCCCACTCCACTGCCCCGGCTTGCCGCCCTTACCGCTCGCCTTGATCTCTTCGAACAGGCGCTTCCGCATACCGGGCTTGGTGTAATTCCCCGCCTCGTTCACGCGGCTCTTGGTCTTGCCGCCCTTGGCTTTGCGTTCAGCCTCTTTGTATCCCGACGCATACGCAGCGCGACCCTGCCTCTCGGCAGCAGCCTTGGTCTTATAGACCTTTCCGCGGCTACCCCATTGGTAGCCTCCAGTCGGTAGTTTTCTAACCGGCATGGTCTACTTCCGCTTTTTTGCGGCCTTTTTTGCGCACTTACCAGCGGCACGGCACTTGGCCGGAGACGGGCAGGTTGCGCAAGGCTTAAACGCGGGCTTTTTTGTGGGTCGACGCATAGGGGGGCTCCTCAGCTGTGCGCTCATCTGTGCGCGGGTTATAGTCACTTGTGTTTCTCCGCAACAGCCTTGCAAACCATGACGAAGTAATCATTATCGTATGCCTGCTTCATCATGTTTACGTGGCGAACCAAAAGCTGAACATTTCCGGGAAGATACCCACGACTGCTGTCGATCCGATCAATAGACGCTGGTGCAGCCTGAGAGTGGCCGCTCTCTGGGAACTCGATGTCCCACCCAGTCAATGCACACTTTTTATCCTGAGCTAGCATTAAATCAGCCACATCGTCAATGCTAAGATCCCACTCAATACCCCTAACCAACGCGCCAGCCTTGAACTTGTTGTACCAAGACACGCGCACACCGCGGTGCCACCCACGATGGCAGTTTTCCGTTGTTCGGTTCGAGCAGGCCTTGCACATCTTCCCAAGCCGCAAAGATTCCTCGGCATAGGCTCGCCGAAGGTAAGTTTGCTGCTTTCCGCAACGGGAACAGTTTTTTGCGTACCGCCCTGTTGGCAGCTTTATGACTGTTTCGCTCACCATTTTTCTCTTGCCGCCCAATACGCAGCAGACATCTTGCCTTTAGCGATGTTCTTGCGGTGTCGAGCTTTGAAGCTCGCCCGTTTCTTCTTCATGCGGTCAGATTCGCCGGCCTTTGGTTTACCAGCTGTCTTCGCGCCTTGCTCACCGAACCGGATAGTTTTGACCTTATCGCCTTCTTTAGCCACGACGACGTGGCTTTTAGTCGGGTGGTTCGGTGTGCGTTTGGGCTTGTTGTACCCCTCCACACCGGCCCGCTCGAGGCGAGGATCTTTCTTCCGCTCAGCCACTATCGCCCCCGTTCGAGTGCGTTCAGCATACGCTGGATATCTGCGCGCAGCCCTGTGATCTGCTCTTCGATCCGGCCCAGCTGGATTGCCTGCTCATGCACGGCGGCACGGAGGTCTTCGCTGTTATCTGTCAGCCGCGCGATGCTGTTCTCGTTCGCCGAGACCCGGCTTTGGATAGACGACGCCCACCAAATTGCCCCGGCTGTCTGCATGAATATGGCGAAGATAATCGCCACAGGGACACGTTTGTCGAGGTGCCACTGCTCTTTCTGGTATGCCATATCCATGCCCTTACGAGTAGAATACCGTCACGCTGGAAAACGCCGGCGCCGACACGAGGTACGCAAGGTAAGCCCCGTTCTCGAACACGACCCCGCTGTCCCGGATCTGGAAACTGTCAGTTGTCGTCGCAGATGCCACGGTGCCCAGCTGCAAGCCGATAGCCGCCGCAGCGCCACCGTCACGAAACGCGATATTCCCAGCAGCATCCGAGTGCACGAGGTGGAGGCCCCGCAGACGCATGCGACCACCAAACACCACGTCCAGCGCGTCGTCCGCCATGCCGACAGACAGCGTACTTGCGGTATCATCATCGACAGTGACAGCCGTCACGGTCCGGAAATACAGAGTGCCGGTAGACACACCGGACGCTGTCACGCCGATCTCTTCAGTCTGGGTGTTACCATCTACGTCGGTCCCGGTGACCGTGACCGTACGGGCGCCGTCAGCGCCCGCAGCAGTAACTGTGATTTTTCTGGCTGCGGTAAACGTAGCCACCCCACCGCTCGCATCAGCGCCGTCGATCGGGATCGCTTGCTCACCGCCACCAGAGAGCTGCTCAGCGGTGCAGACGCTGTCCGCGTCTGCCGCATTTGCGTCCGCAGCAATGTATGTGGACTGTACGTCAGATCTCATTGTCTGGACCCCAATCCTTACACAGTGCCGATCAGTTCAATCAGCAGCTTGCCCGCGGTGTAGTCAGCGTTGGTCGTGGCGCCCGCAACGAGGTAGAGGTACTCTTCGTCGGCCGGGAACGCGGTCAGGATCTTTTCAGAACCCAGCGTGTGGTCGCCAGAGTCAACCAGCTGCGTCTCGTCCAGCGTCGAAATCGCGGTGTCCTCGGTCCCGGTTGCTTCGACCGCCGAGTACAGGTCGATGTCCGGGTCGCCGCCGGTGGGCGCTTCGAAGCAAGTGATCCGCCCCGCGATGATCGTGCCGCTCTCTGCAGCAGTGATCTGGCCGATGTGGCAAGCCAGCGAGGTGCCGTCGACGCCGATGATGTCCCCGCTCGCCGTCGAACGCAGGCCGGTCAGGTCGATCATGATCGAAGTTGTGATGATGTTCCCCGAGCGCGCGATGCCGGTCTTGTAGACCGTGCCGGTGCCCGTGGTGATGCCGGTGGCAGCGCCCGTGGCAAGCTGTGCAGGGGAAGTCCAGAGAACCGTCTCGGCGCCGGTGCCGGCAGCCTTGGAGATAGTCCGGAAGCCGTTTTCAGAACGGACGGGGCCGTTGAACGTCGTGTTAGCCATGGGTAACTCCTGTCGTGGCTAGAGTCAGCGGCACAGCGCCGCTGTCAGGATATGTAAAACGTAGCACGCTGTGGGTTCGGTGTCTATGTCGAGCCTCAACCCCCTACCCAGTCTTGCATGTAAATAACCTCGACCCAACCTATGTTGCCGTTTTCGACGGGGAGCTCAGGGGGCAGCGCCACCCAGCCGGGCGGCGGCGTAACGGTCAAGATCTCAGGGCCGCTCGTGACGTGTATGTGGATGTCGACAGTCATCTCGCCCATGGTCAAGGAGCGCGGGTAAATACCGCTCGCCGGGGGCTCAGCGTTGTAGAACCCTACACGATAATGTGCATCGGTAACGCGCTCGAGAGTCCACTCATCAGGACCTCGATCCGGCGCGTTCTGCGCGGAAAGCGCAGAGCCAACTGCCAAAGGCAACAAAAACGCCAACACTCGGCCCATATTCCGGCCCCCGATGTCGCGCGATGCGCAGGTTACGGGTAAAGTAGCCGGTCAAGTGTTTTTTGTCCACAATTACGAGGAGCCTAAGGAAGGCCCGCCGGAGCGGGCCTCCCAAAAAGCTAAGTGCTTGATTTACCGGAGTAAATCAGGCGCCGGGCGAAGCGTACATGCAGAGCGGATCGCTGACACCGAAGCTGTAGCGTTCCCGGGCCTTGTAGCGGGCGTTCCCAGAGTCGAAATCGCCATCCATGTCAGTGGTCATGGCGGCCCGAACGAAGTGTTTTGCTCCGTTTGGCACGTCGGTCTTAAGGAACCATGCCTCATTATCCGTCAGATAATGGTTGACCCGGTAACCCTCGGGGATGCTCCCGTTGGTCTTCAGCGCGTTCAGGTCGTTGTCCGCCGTACCGACCCGCATCTCAGTCTGCAGCAGCCGGGTGGCCACGAACATCAGAGCCGGGGGAACGATCAGCTTCCGAGGCTGAGCCGCGATCAGAAGGCCACGCTCGTCCACGAAGGCCGCGATGTCAATGACAGCCTGCTCGAGAGAGGTCTCGTTCAGGTCAGCGTCGACAGACGGCCGGTTGCGGTTCGTGGCGCCTTCCACCGTCGGGTGGCTGGCGTTGAACCACGTGACTGCGTCACCAGTGTTGTAGGTCGTGAAGCCGTTGTTCAGCAGAGCTGCAGCTTTGACCTGCTTGGTGTACGCCATGGCACGGGCCAGAGCGCGGGTGTAGCGAGCCGAAAGAGAGTCGTAAAGGTTGTCCTCGACGGCTTCCTCCGTGATCGAGAACCCCATAGCGACAGTCTCATGGACGTACCGGGTGGTGAACGCCTCTTGCGCATTGTCGTAGGAGATAGACGCACCTTCCGACTTGACCGGTGCAGCACCGAAGCCAGAAAGCTTGACCTCTTCCTCGAACGAACGCTCGGAGGTTTCGGTTTCGTAGATCTCAGAGTGCTCGTTCTCGTACTTGGCGTACTCCAGACCGAACAGCCCGTTGAGACCCGGAAGGAGCTCCTTAAGGAGCTGGGCGCGTGTGATAGCCATACTTCAGCCCTCCTTACAGGCCAACAGCGTTGGTGAAGCTGTGGTAGCCCGGGTTGAACTTGACCAGCACGTCTGGGTAGGCGTCACCGATCGGCGAAACAGCTGCCACGATGCGGAAGGCCGCGGTGGTGGTAACCGTGGTGGACTCCAGAGCCGAAGTAGAGTTGCCCGTCGCGGTCGAACCGGTCGAGGTGCTCTGAGCAGCGGCAAAGAAGGTGTTGGCACCGATGTCCGACTGGTCGATCGTACCATCCAGCTGAGCTTGGAACAGCACGTTCGGGTCGTCGACGACGTATGCCTTGATCTCGGTGCCGGTCGGAGCCGCGTAAGCCGAGGGGTAGTACTGAGCGTGGATCAGCTGCCCTTGAGCGTTGACGTACTCGCAGCCCACGAACACACCAATCGAACCCGTCAGCGAGGTGCCGGTGGGCAGAGCGTTCGTGGTGCCGTCAGCACCGGTTGCAGTGGACAGCGCGATGTAACCATCAGCGCCAATGTGAACGACTTGACCATAGAAGAGGTTCGTCGCCTCCCCTGCAGGGTCGATGAGATACTGGGACACAGCCCCAGCGTACGGAAGACCGTCCGCGCGTTTCACCGGACGGAGACCGTATGGTGTAGCAGTAGCTGCCATAGCACTTCTCCTAGATGGATGATTTCATGGTAGGGTTACCCCTTACCAAACGAAGTGCGCGTGGTCCGTTCCGGTTTCAGAACAGGCATGCGGGGATCAGACTGTCGGAGGTAGTTGTTATCTACCGCCTCCATCTGCTTCTGAGTCATCTCGTGTTGCTGCTCGACACGATCGGCGGCAATGTCCTCGTCGATTGCGCACAGAAGAAGCCCACCGACTTCGATGTTGTCCTTCCAGCGGGTGTCAAGGTCTGACACGAGTTGCATCTCAGGATGATCTGCGGCCTTAACAGGCACGTAGCCCTCACGAAAGCGACCAGAGACGTTGGGATTGTCAGCGTTACCCATAGTTGCGGTGCGGACCCAACGGAACTTCACTCCGTCTTTCGGGTTCGGGGTAGGCAGAGCTGACGGACGCACCCACGACTTTTTGCGCTGACGGTTTTCGCGCGTCTGCTGTGCACGTGGTATACGTTTATCCATTTTCTTGGCCCTTCAGTTTGAGCAATTCTGCCGCATACTGTTGCGGCGTGAGTCCAAGCTTCTTTGCGACAGCAGCTTGGGTTGCGGTCAATTTGACTCTGCGTGGCGTCTGTGCACTTCTCGCTGCGGGCGTCACCACGTTCTGCGCCTTTCTCGGGGGAGGCGTGACCTCTTCCTCGCCCGTTGAAAACTCATCAGCGAAACGCTGCCTCACGGCGGCGTCAATCTGACTATAATACGTATCGCTGTCCGGATCAACGCCGCTCTTAACAAGGCGCTCATGCACCCCCAAAGCGTATCCCGTCATCTCCGGGTTGTTGCCATACCAGTCGTTCTCCGCGAGCCACGCCTTCTGGCGGTTGTTCAGCTGTGGTTGGGCTTGCGCCTGCGGCTGTGTTTGTGGCTGCGCCGGTTGCTGTGCCGGCGCGCGAGGTGCCGGCGGGCGATAGTTCTCGAAGCGATACAGATCATTCTGCGCTTTGGTCAGATCCACCTGCGCTTTAAGCAGCCCATCGCTGTCGCCGGCCTCATATGCGGCTTTGTATGCCGCTTGCGCATTGGAGAGTTGTGCTTCTGCACGTGCCTTGCCTTGGGAGACAGCGTATTCCTGCCCCTGCTGGCTAAGCTTTTGCAGGCGTTCGTTTTCGGCATGCAGTCGCTGAGCATACTGTAGTGCCTCGTCACGAAGCCGTTGAGCTTCGGCCTGCTGGCGAGCCGCTTCGCGCGCCTCGAATGTCAGCTTCTTCAGCCGTTTCTGGACGCCCTCGCTATAGTTCTCGAGGTCCCCGTCGTCAGGGATTTCCGGCTTTGCGTCGGCAGGGCGCCGAGGCTTCTCCTGTGGGTCGACGTCGTCGACGATCTCGATCTCGAACCCATCTTCGGTATCTTCGATGTTTTCGGTATTTTCGAGATCTTCACGATTTACGTCTTCGTTGAAGCTCTGTTCTTCGGTCATTGTCACGCCCTTTCATATCCGCGCGGATCGTCGACCACTGCCTCGACAGTGTCGTCGTTGATGATCCGGAACTCTTTGCCGGCAATCTTGAACCGAGTCCCCGAATAGGATCGGAAGATCACGAAGTCGCCCTCTGTGCAGTAAGGGCCCGACGGGAACTTGTCCTCGTCTTTGTATGCCTCGCTACCGGCCTTCAGCACGAAGCCGATGATAGACGCGGTCTGCTCTCGGGATTTCAACTCGTCGGGGAGGTATACGCCTCCCTCGGTTTTCTGCGACACGTCCAGCGTCGCAATCAGCAGCCGGTAGCCGGTCGGCTCGGGCAGCTTGTGCAGGATATCCTGCGAGATCTCCGTACTCTCGTACATGTAGTCCTCATCGCGGCGGATCAGCCCCGCCGTAGCTTGCACCGGACCATCCGGTGGTTCTGCGCGCCTCAGTTGTCGGTGTAGCGGCGCTCGATGTCGCGGATCTCGTCGAGGATCTCACGCATCGCCGCGATCTTGCCCACCGCCCGGGCGTATTCTGCCATGTCCTTTACCTGCCCCGAAGCGAGGTAGTCACTCGTCCCGGAAATCGTCTCCTTCAGGCGGAGGCGTAGAGTCTCAAGCGGCTCCATCTGTCCCACCTCCGTTGCTCTGCGAGGCGCGATCCAGCGCCATCTCGGCGGCGCGGAGGCCGATCTCGGCGCCTTTGTCGCGTTCCTTGCGGGCGCTGGCGTCCAACTGCACCGCTGCGCGGATCGCTGTATTCGCCGCATCCCGCTGCATTTCTGCATCGAGCCGCTCTTCGCTCAGCGCGATGTTTGCCCCGGTCTTCTGCGCGTCGAGCTTCAGCTTCTCCATGTCCAGCAGGGCTTTGTGCTTGGCCTCGGCTTCCTTGAGCGCCATCTCGCGCTCCTTGATCTGCAGCTCGGCCCGCTGGATCTGCGTGAGCGGATCTTTCTCAGCCTGTTTTGCTGCCATCTGCGCGGCTTCGGCTTGATTCTTGCCCAGCAGCTTCTCCGCGGCCGCAGCCGCGAGCCTTGAAATCTCGCGCTCCACGTCTTCCGGGAGCTCTGCGTCGGCCGCCGGCAGCTCGACGCCTAGCTGTTTCTGGATCTCGACCCGGTAAGCCATCGCCACGTGTTCCGTGATATGGGCAGCCGCGGCGCTTGAGATCGCTGCCGCGAAAGGCGACTGACCCACCAGCTGCTGGATCTTCGGATCTTTCATCGCAGCCATGTGGACGGCGATGTGGGCTTCGTGGTCTTGGTACTCGAACGCCTTGACCGGCTCCTGCTTGAGCATCGCCATGTTCTCGGTAACCGGGTCCATCGGCTTGATGTCGTCAGGCAGCTTGATGATCTCATCGGCGTCTTGGATGTTCAGGACCTCGAGCATGCCCCGGTGGAGCTTGCCCATGTCGTAGAGCTGCGGCGCCTGCTGCGCGAGCTGCAGTGCGGCCTGATACTGCACCACCCTCTGAGCCATAGTAGCCGCGTTCGGGTCAGACACCGGAATCACGTCCACCCGGCCGTCGAAGTCAGCCATGCGATCGTGCTCGGCCTCATCGTCATACGCATAGCGCGGACCCATGAAGTCCCGGATCACCTCGGCGATCAACTTGAGCTCACGGCGCATGGCGGCGTGGAGCCGCGCCTGCACACCGGTCATCACTTTCATCGACCGCTCGAGCAGCGCCAGCGTCGTCCCCACCGGGGCTTCGGGGTTCATGTTCCCGACTTGGATGTCAGCGATAGAGCCGATCCGGCGGCCTTCCTCCACCACATTGCCGAGCAGCTGGTAGAGAACAGTGGAGGGTTCTTTGTATGGCAGTGGGAAGAGTGACTCCCGCAATGTGCCCCCGGGCACATCCACATCCCGCCACTCCCCGGGCTGGAGCGGGGTGTTGTCGCCAGTGATCCGCATCCCCTTGGCTTTGAGCCCCGCCGGGATATTCGCCAGTGTGCCCGCATCGACCAGCTGGCGCAGGATCGACGTCGCAGATTTTGCCAGACCACCAATGAGGTGGATCAGCCCGATGCCGTAGAATCCCATACCGGGCAGGTACTTGTAGTGGGTGAAGTGCATCCGCTTGATCTTGCGGGCGTCGTCCTCGAACCAATTACGCCGGATAGACAGCACGATGCCGGACGACTTCTCGATCGTCACGATGTAAGGCCGCGGGATGCCGTCGGGGTCATCCATCTCCTCAGGCATGTTCATAGTGACGTGCATCTCGAGGATTGTGTGCCGATCGTCGTCTTCGACGGTGCCCTCTTCGCCGGCGAGCTTGTTGTACTTCTCTTGGATGTCCGAGAAATCCGGCTCGGGCTCGGGCAGGTCGACGTCGCGGTAGAACCCGTTCAGCTGCAGCTTCATGACCTCGACGGTGGTCTTCTTCATCACGTGGGTGTAGCGCTCGCAGGTCTGCAGGTCAGACGCACCGTAGGGGACAACGAAGTCTTCTGCGGGAACAAACACCGACGCCGGCCGCTCCATGATCGGGTCGAAGTAGACTTTCTTGAAGGCGGAGCCCGCCAGCGGCAGCTGGAACAACATCTGCTCCAGCTCATCCCGGTACTCGACCATGTTCTCGGTCAGCTGGTAGTTGAGCTCGTTCTCGACTCGGGTGGCCTGTTTCACCTTGTCGGGCGTGGCTTTACCCATGATCTTGGTGCGCGCCGGACCCGACGCAGGGAACAGCTCCCCCATGGCCTGTGCTTGGAACCGCACCACGGCCTCAGTCAGCAAGGGGTGGAACACCCCCGAGGCGCCTTCCCACGGCATCGAGCGTTCTTCGATCTTCAGCCCGAGCAGGTCCAGCCCGTTGGCGTAAGATGTTGCCCAGTCCCGCCGCGCCTGCTTGTCGCTCTCGAAATCAGCAAGGAGCTCGTTGCTCATGGACATCAGAGTGTCGTCGTCGATCTGCTCCGCGAGGTTGTCGTCATGGGCACCGCCCATGAGCTCGTCAGAGATCTCACCACCAAAGTCGATCAGGACACCGCCGTCCTCATCCGTGATAGCCACGGCTTCAGGATTGACGATCTCAATCTCCAGCTCTTCGGGGTCGTCCCCGATGCTGTCTTCGATGTTGAACGGCTCAGGTGTGCGTTCGACGGCCATGAACGGCCTCCTCTATGCTCAGTGCGTCTAATAATACGCTGCTTTCTGCCTATATGGCAACTCATCCTCGTATTCATCAGTCGGCAGGCGTAAGAAGCCGCCTTGGCGGAACCGCATCAGGGCCATTATAGTTGCGTCGACTTGGTCGTCGTTCCGCATGAACGGGAAACCTGCAACCTCTTCAACGAGGTCATCCGCCCACCGGCGGTCAGGCGCCCATACCAGCCCGGATCTGACAATGTCCGCCACGGAGTTCAGTCGCGCCATCTTAGTGTTGGGGTTGTTCTGCGTCCCCCGCACCGGGGTGTACTCGCCGACGGGGATACCCATGCGACGCAGCTCTTGGTACAGCGGCGTACCCGAGCTCTTTTTCTCGACGATGAACACGTCGGGGTCCCAGTCCTGATACTCCTGCAGCGCAAGCTCTTTGAGCTCCGGAAACTCCAGCCGCTGCTTGATCGCGTTCAGCAAGATGATGTTGTGGGCGCTCTCCTCCTCGTTGAAGAACACCCCCCATGTTGTCAGCGCCGTGAAGTCCGCACGGTTGTGAGCCTCGGCCGCGGCGTCGAGCGTCATGATAATGTATTCACACCCCGGCGGGTCATCTTTTTGCCACAATCGCCACCACTCACGCTTTACAATCGACGCTTCTTCGGCAGTCGGCTTTTGCTGGTACTGGGCATTCCACTGGTACACAGGCATGGAGGCTTTTGTGCGCTTAAGCGCATCGAGATCAAAGAACTCAGGCCAGAGCGCTTTTTCCTTAATCTTCACCTCGCCAGTCAGCAGGTCTTTAGATTCTTTCTCAAGAATCGCCGGGAACTCGAATACCTCATATTGGTCGGCAGCCTCGTTGTTAGTCATATCTCGGATGAGTCGTCCGATCATGTCGTCCTGATGCCATCGGGTATGGACGACCGCTACAGCCCCACCCGGCATTAGTCGGGTGCGTGCGCCAAAGGCAAACCAGTCGTAAGCCTTTTCAAATACCGTAAAGTTACCCGCCAGAACATCCTGTTCCGAGTGGGGGTCGTCTACGACAAGCAAGTGCGCACCGCGGCCTGCAAGAGCTGCGCCAACACCGGTGGCGTAAAATTCGCCACCCTCAGTTGTATTCCACCGCCCAGCAGACTTACTGTCCTTCGACAGCTGCGTCTCCGGGAATATCTCTTGGTAGGCAGCATCTGCAATCAAGTTCCGGACCTTACGCCCGAAGTCCACGGCGAGGTCCGTGGTGTGCGACACAAGCATAACCTTATGCCCCGGGTTCCGACCCAGATACCATGCAGTGTAGTATATAGATGTGAGCTGTGATTTACCGTGCCGCGGAGGCACTGACACGCAGATGCGGTCTTTCTCGCGCCGCTCGATGTCCTCGAGCAAGCTGGCCAGCCGGCGGTGGTGGGCACCGACCTTATAGTCCTGCTGCATGTGCTTACAGAACTCGATCAGGTTGTCACGGCAGCGCTGCACATGCTCGCGCTTCTCGAGCTCTTCTACGAGCTTCTCGATCTCGACAACTTCATCGTCGCTCAGCTGGTCGATGTTCTCCAGCAGCCGGTTAATGTCCTCTCGGGACAGCTCATCTGCAGCGGTGCCATCAAGCATCGTCTTCTTCGTCGTTAGGCGCGTGGTACACGCCGCTTATGAGGTTGTTCTTGAATAGCTCCAACACCCACAGCATCTCTGCGCCGTCCCTGAAGCCCAGCGACGCCCGGGCGGACATGCGGCCTTCTTTGTCCCATCCCAGCACAAGCACCTCACTGTAGACACCCATCGCCTGCTCCAGCACGTTGTCTGGATCTTTGGCGGCGTCCCGGGGGTAGAACTTCTTGACGTTGTCGTTTGCTGGGTCAGTCATCGCCGTCCTCCACTACCTCGGCGTCCTCGACGGCGCCGGCGGGCGTTACATCCTTCAGCCGATTCAGGCGGGCCTTGAGCTGCTCCCGCAGGTCGGCCGTCGACTGATGCGTCACTGTCACCTCACTCCGCTCCGTAAACAAGCCCACATCCGACATTTTGCCGAGCAGCTCGAGGGCCTTCACACGGATGCGCGGGTCCGGGTTCTCTGTTTCCTGCACCAGCTTGTTCACGACCATATGACGGATCTGCACGGAGCTCTGTACAATAGAGTGTCCGTAGTCCTCGAGGATCTTGTGGGTCAGCTGCAGCGCAGCGGGGGGCGTCCGTGCGATCGCCTTGGCAGAAAACTCTTTTGACGCAGCGTCCGGGTCCTCAGCATACTCAGTCACACGGCGCCCAGCGATGAACATCTCGCTCTCGTCGTCCATCCGCGGGTCTAATCCATGTTTTTCGAGCAGGCTTACAGCGTTGGCTGCAGCCCGGGCTTTCTCTCGCATATCAAGCCTCGCCTCCTTGTCATGTGCAGGAGGGATGGGGATGGAGTTATCGACGTCAGGGTAAAGGGTCATGAGTGTAGGATAAACTTAATGGTTTCACTGGTCAACATAGGGGAGGTAAAGTTGAAAACGCCGGACGGCGGGGGGTGGGGTAGCGAAATAGGCGTAGCAAAAAATAGGGGGTGGGGGGTATGTTTTTTGTTTAGTGGGAGAGGTGTAGTTTGAGGGTTACGTTGGGGACGTGGGCTAAATGGGATTTGTTCGTGTAGAATAGTATTATAGTAGCAGATGCGCGCGACCCGCAAAACCGGGGGTGCCCCCCACGTGGGGGTCCGGGATATGGTCCTGCGCCGCTGGCCCCGGCCCCTAAGGAATCGCATGGCAAGGCATGGCAAGGCATGGCAACACACGGCAAGGCACGTGCCGCGCCCGGCGCAAGCTTAGCAGAATCGCAAGGCAAGGGTCGCGCCCGATACAAGGCAAGGCCCCCCCGGTATGTTCAAGGCCCCCCGGTATGTATGCGAATCGCATACATCGACCCATAAGATCGAATGAAAAATCGTTCGATTGCGTTTTAAGGCTTGTTTTCTGATTTGGGGCGTTTATATTGATTCTTGTCAGGGCGGATTGGCCGCCCGGCATAACACAAGGAAAGTAAATATGACTGATCTTAAGAACACCGTTGCGCTTGCGGCTACCGTCGGCGAACAGATGGGCAATGCCATTGTCGCCATGGACAAGGCCTTTATCAAGGCATTGGAATCGGCACAGGATGCGGGCTTTGATCCT
>Ga0099850_1001015_pt1 | contig 13017 bp, 15 predicted proteins | sample CB_VirMetaG_5_FD_79182 | JGI IMG/M metagenome (GOLD analysis project Ga0099850, IMG submission 79182) | Freshwater to marine saline gradient viral communities from Chesapeake Bay - CB_1508_1D Viral MetaG | ecosystem: Environmental > Aquatic > Marine > Coastal | place: USA: Chesapeake Bay... | reverse complement strand
AGGGAAAACTGGAGAGCCGCCGGGGTCGCGATCGCATCGACGATCAGGGAGATCGTGCCGCCTGCGGAGACGGTCTGGTTACTCAGGCCGGTCGTAACGGAAACGCCTGTCGTCGAGTCCACGCCGTCGCCCGTCCACACGGTGTCCGCTCCGTTCTTCACGGTGAGGTCCACCGTGCCGGTCGAGGTCTTCGCGTAGACGCCGGTGATCGTCCGAGCCACCGGGCACGCGAGCTCGATGTAGTAGGTGCGAGCCGTCGGCGTCTCGATGTGCCCGACATACGCGTCCGTCAGCCCGTGCGTGTGCGCCGACGGCGTGAAGTCGGACGGCTTGCTCGTGATGTCCGCCCACGCGTGCGTGTGGTTGCCCTCGGCGAACTGGTTCGCGCTCGTGCCGAACGCGCCCGTCGTGACGAGCCCGCCCGTCGTCGTGATCAGCGGCAGGTTCGCGGTCGAGCCGATGCTGCCGGTCGCGGTGATGTTGCCGTGGGTGTGAGCCGCCGCCGCGAACAGGCTGCTGTCCACGCTCAGGCCGTCGCCGTCACGCACCACGCCGCCGAGGGACTTCACCTTTGCCCGCAGCGTGCCGCTGCTGAACTCCAGTCCGGGGTTCGCCGCGAGAGACACCGACAGCGTGCCACTCGTCGTGATCGCGCCGCCGGTCAGGCCATCGCCAGTCGCGACGCTCGTGACGGTTCCGGTGCCTGAGATGGTGCTCCACTTGACCCCGGTCGTCTCGTTGCTGTCGGCCGTCAGGACCTGGCCGTTGGTGCCGACCGCCAAGCGGCTCGCCGTGTCGGCTCCGGTGCCAACGGCCAAGTCGCCCTTGGCATCCCACAGGGTGTCTGCGGCGACGCTGCCCGCCCCGCTGATCGTGCCGAACTCCAGGCCGGTCGCCCCGCTGTTGACCCGCAGGGCCTGGCCCGCGGTGCCGAGAGCGAGGGTTTCGAGCACCCCGGATGCACCAGTCACGACGGGGAGGCCAGCGGTCGAGTTGATCGCGCCCGCACTGGTGATGTTGCCGTGGGAGTGGCTCGCTGCGGCGAAGTCGCTCGTCGCCGAGGTCGCCGCGCTGCCGAGGCCCAGCGTCGTCCGCTGGGCCGCAGCGTCGGCGTCGTCGAGCAGGGCACGTCCTGCGGCGGTGCAGGCGATCTCCTCCACATCGCCGGATCCTGCCGTGGATCGGCCGAGGATCTTGTCGGTCGCGGAGACGTCCTGCATCTTCGCGTAGGTGACGGCCCCGTCCTGAAGCTTCGCCGTCGAGACGGTGTTGTCCGTGGGTGTCCGCTCGTCGGACAGCCTGCCGTCGTTGCCCTGGCAGATGGTGCCCGCCGCCGAGCCGAAGTCGGCGGCGATCGTGCCGCTGCCGGTGATCGTGCCGCCGGTGAGGCCGGTGCCTGCGGCGACGCTCGTCACGGTGCCGGTGTTGGCGGTCGCCCCGGACGCGATCCCGTCGAGCTTCGACTTGTCGCTTGCCGACAGGAAGCCCGCCACCGAGCCCGTCGCGTCGGAGTGCGTGTGGTTGCCTGCCGCCGCGTCCGTCGCTCCAGTGCCGAGCGAGACGCTCAGGCCGTCACCGTCGCGGACGAGCCCGCCGTTCGCCTTCACCTTTGCCCGCAGCTTCGCGGACGAGATCTCTAGGCCCGGATCGGCCGCAAGGTCCACCGCCAGCGTCCGGTCAGCGCTCAGGTCGCCGCCGCCGCTCAGGCCATCCCCGGTCGCGATCGACCGGGTGGCCGGAGCCTTGCCGTCGAGGGCGGTCTGTGTCGCGGAGGAGATCGGCTTGTTCGCGTCGGAAGTGTTGTCGACGTTGCCGAGGCCGACGTCCGCCTTCGCGAGCGTCTTCCACGCGACACCGGGCGTAGCGTTGCTATCAGCCGCGAGCACTTGGCCGTTGGTGCCGACCGGCACGCGCACCGCGCTGTTTGCGGCGTTCGCAGCCGCCAAGTCGCCCTTGGCATCCCAGATCAAGTCGGTGGCGATGTCGCCGCCGCCGCCGGTGCCAGGAGGCCCCTGCGGCCCGGGGAACGAGACCTCGACGGTCATGCCGCTCACCACCTCGATCGAGGCGTTGCCGATCTGGCTCATCGGGTGACCTCCGGATGGACCCGGATGTGCCCGCGGGCGATCGTGTCGCGGATGCCTCCGGCGCTCACGATCTCGACGTCGTAGTAGTACAGGCCGGGCGTGGTCAGGGCGTCGGTGGAGATCGTGATCTTCCCGTCCGAGGCCGGGCTCTCGATCGTCAGCGTCGCATTGGGGTTCTGGCCGGTGCTGCTGGCGACCGTCGTCGAGGACTCCGGCCGCACCCGCACCTGCCACGAGCCTGTGTAGCCGCCCAGGTCGACAGCGGTCCCGTTCGGGTTCTTCAGGGCAAAGAACAGCCGAAAGGTGTCGCTGGCCACGTGGCCGACGTTCGCAATGCGGAACTGCTCCAGCGCCAATCCCCCCGCCCCGCTTGCATCTTCACCTCAACGGATCGCGTCGCGCCACTCCATCGCGACCCAGGCGTGCGGCCTGCCCCCCACCTCGTGCATCAGCTTCAGGGCACGCAGGTCGAACACCTGCGAATCGTCCGTGATCACGCCGGAGGCCACCATACCATCGAGCAATGACTTGGCCAGATTGTCGATGTCCGGCTTGCGGACGTCCAGGATCGGCCCCTTGCCGTGCCGGGCACGCTGCCACGCCAAGGTTCGCTTCATGCAGAACATCACCAGTATGCGGCAAGGGCCTCCGATGGCTCCGGCGTCGCGGCCGACGGCGTCCCATGCGGCCCTTCCGGCGGCGAGCTTGAACTGTGCGGCTTGGGCTGGCCCGTATACAGCCACCCGTCCGTGCCGGAGGAATGCCCGGGGACGGGGCTGGGCTCGGGGCTCGCAATCGACCAGGAACCTCGCTCGATGCCAGTCGCATGCACCAAGCCCACAGCGATCGCCGACCAGCCGCTCACCGGCCCATGCATCTTCAGCAAGGGCAAAGATCTCGCCACTTGAGACTTCAGGCTCGCCAGCTCCTCCGGGTCCAGCATCGCCAGCGCCGTCCGCCTTGCGGCGTCCTCGTCGGCGACCTCCGCCGCCAGCGCGGCGTCCTCCTCCCGGCGCTTCGCCTCCGCGGCGATCCTCGACTCGAGGGAGTCCTGCTCCCCCGCCCGCCTCCTCTTGTACTCGCCCAGCTCCGCCAGCACCCACGCCAGCTCCACCCTCTCGCTGCTCCTCGCGCACCTCACGTTGCGTATGCATTGGGCTAACGCCTCCGGGTTCGTCTTGGCCTCCCCTGCCAGACGCTCCTGCCAGAGCTTCCGGATCTGCTCGTTCCACGTGGCACGCGGCCACAGCTCCTGAGCGAGGCTGACCCACCACGAGCCGATCACCCGGTCACCCCCTTCGCCGCGACCAGCAGGCAGAACATCTCCCGCATCGCCTCGACGTCCTCCTCGCTTGCGACCTGGTCCGCCGCCATCAGCACCCCGGACCCGTCGACGCAGATCTCGCGGACGTCGCCGAGATCGAGCACGACCTCCAAGGCACAGAACGGATCCGGCAGCCCCACCGCCGCCGCCCGGGCGTCGATCCACAGGCGCCCCTCCCACAGCACGATGCGGAACCTGACCTGCCCAAGGCTGGTCACCCACGCCAATTCGACGCGGTCGTCGCCGGGGGAAAGGACCCTGTTCTGCATGGCAACCATGGCGCTCTCCGAAGAGTCCGCCTCCACAACATGTTGTGCAGGCGGGGGTTGGGCAGACGACAGAGTGGGGTGCAGCCCCAGTTCTTCATCTACTGGGTTGTTGTACCAAATTGTTGACTCGGCGCGGGGACGAAGCATCATGTTTGCATGCTTACGATCCGAATCCTCTGCGAGCGGTGGGTCGACGCCCGCCTCCACGCCGGAATCCGGCGTTTGACGGCCAGCGGGTACAGGACCTCCCTTCGGTCCCTGGTCGACCACCTGGGCGACCGGCGGGCCGACTCCATCACCATCGACGACATGCTGCGGCACCGGCGGTACCTGCTGGACCGGCTCTCGCAGGGGACCGCTAAGGTCCGCTGGGACATATCGATGGCGATGGTCCGGTGGGCGCAGGACCGGTCGGAGATCCCTTACTTCCTGGTGCCCCGGGACCTTCGCAGGATGCGAGGGTCCCCGCCCTTCCGAAGGGTGTTCTCCCCGCAGGAGATCGTGCGGCTCCTTGCGTGCGCGTGCGCGAAGATGCGGCTGATGATCCTTCTGGGCATCAACCTGGGCTACGGCAACCGGGACTGCGCACGACTGCAGGACCGGCACGTGTCGGGCCACATCGTCGACGCGCCCCGGTTCAAGACCGGGGCGGATCGACGCAACTGGCTGTGGCCGGAGACGCTGGAGGCCCTGTCGGAGGTGGGCCTCCCCATCGAGAACGCCCGGGGCCAGCCCATCGTCAGCGACGGGCAGGACTACATCAAGCCCCGCATGCACGCCCTCATGCGGCGTGCCGGGGTCCCCTCCAACCGTCGCGGGTTCTACTCGTTCCGAAGGTCGTACCGGACCGCCATCGACGACCACTGGGATCGTCCTGCGATCGACCTGACCATGGGCCACAGCACGCCCGGCATGGGGGCGCGGTACGTCGCGTGGATATCCGACGACCGGATAAGGCAGGTGAGCGTCCATGCTCGGTCCAAGCTGCTATGCGAAGGTCAGAACGGGATGTCGTCGCCCATGGAGCCGCCGCTTCGGTTCGCGGGAGGCTCGTAGGTGTCGTAGGATCCGGACACGATCTCGCCGTTGCGGCGGTCCCATGCGGCGATCTTCTGCTTCGTTCCGTCGTCCCTGATGATGGTGCCGCCCCAGTCCGGCCCCTTGGGATTCTTCTTCTTGGCGTTGCGGAAGAGAACGAATTGTCCAGGCTTGTCCTCGTACTCAGGCATCAGTTTGCCTCCTTCGCCCATTGGACGTACTCGGCGGCGTACCGGGCGATGATCTTCGCCGCCACTGCCGACGGGATGTCGGCGAGCTTGTCATAAGTCCGTTCCACCCCGCGGGCCTTCACGAACGCCTCGGCGCCCCGGAGCCAGCGGTCCAGCGCCCCGTCGCCCGCGATGCCGCTCTCGAGGATCTTGTGCAGGCGGACGAGGTCCTCCTCGCTCGCCGACTCGCGGGTGTCCAGCACCACGTCCGCCGGGGCGAACAGCCTCTTCGCCTTTTCCACCACGGCGTCGCCGCGGGACGGCAGGCGGGGAGCGGGCTTTGCCGCGTCCTCGTGGTCCTCGATCGCCTCGATCTGGTCCTCGCGGCCGCGGGAAACCATCATCACGTCGCGGATCGCGTAGTTGAGGCTGCTTGTCATCGCGGCCATCACCGCCTTGTCCTCGGGCATCCCCTTCCTTGCCGGGCAGGGCATGTCCACTGAGAACCGCCAGACCTCCTCGGAGTCGGCGTCCCGCAGGCAGAAGTCCTGATGGAGGACCACCAGCTCGCCCGCCATGCAGACGCCGGACTCCTCGCGGGTCAGCACGAGGCCTAGGTCGATCATCACCTGCCGGGTCTTCGCGATCATCGCCTCGGCGGACACGTAGTCGTATCCGCCGTGGGCGTTGCGACTGTCCTTCTCGATGGCGACGACCCGGCGGCGGGCCTCACACAGCTTCCTCCATAGCCCACTTGGGAGTTGAGACCTCGACGAGCCCGTATCCGGGCCACTCGTTTCGGTCGCAGCAGGCGCGGTAGAGGTCGATCCACTGGCTGATCTTGGCATCGGAAGTCCCTATGACTTGAGGTCCCATGCGGAACACCGCCACCGCGTACGGCGGCTTGGTCTCAACGCAGACCAGCACGTGGCTGCGCCACTCGCCTCCGTTGGCGAGGATTCCGCTCCGGTAGAACGCCGCCTGGGTGTGGTAGCACCGGCGGAAGATCTCGTTGACGAACAGGCCCGGGGTCAGCGTCATCGCGGTGGTCTTGATGTCGACGACGGTGCCGTCGGCTAGGACCGAGTCCGGCCTGCCCTTGCAGTCGACGCCCTGCCTGGACCAGAACAGCGGCACCTCGATGGACCCGCCGCGGGCCTCGCTGAGCCACATCGCCGTCTCCACGTCCCGCTCGAGGGCCTCGACGCACCGCTCGGCGGTCCGCCACATGGACTGCGGCACGACGCTCTTGCCCTCGGAGGACTGCTGCAGGGCGGCGAACGCCTCCTTGCCCGCCTTGGTCCGACGGTCGATGGATTCCGCACGGATGAACCGCTCCTCCAGCGACTGCGGCTCCAAGGCCATCGCGTGGATCAGCGTGCCCCGCAGCATGTCCTCGGTCTCTTCCGGCGGGTTATCGGCCGCATACCGGAAATGTGCCGGGGATTTCGCCATTTCCTTCAGCATGCTGTGGGAAATCGACGGATGGCTGCGGTACTCTCGTTCCTGCATGCCCTGACTTTAAGGAGACCCCCTTGCCCCGTCAACGCCCAAATGCGGATTTCCGCACGGATTTCTCCCGCCGCCTGTCGGACTTCATGCGGGAGCATGGCGTCAGCACCATCGAGCTTGCCCGATGGTCCGCGGTGAACCGCGAGACCATCGCGGACGCCGCCGAGAACCGCAGGCAGGTCCGCCCCGAGACCATCGAGCGGCTGTCGAGGGCGATGGACGAGATCCGCATCCGCCGCGAGCATGCGGTGTCGGGCGTCGCGGCGGATCGCCGCGGGAACGCCATGGTCATCGCCAAGAGCCAGCCCGACTACGCCGCGGTGCTCGCAGCCACGCGGGCGGGCATGGTGGTGCTCGTCGGCGACGAGGTCGAGGTGTGGGAGATGCGCCGGGTCAAGTAGGCGCATGAAAGCGGCCGCCGCTGTCTCCAGCGACGGCCGCCGTCGGTGCGGGGAAGGGCTCAGTAGCCCTTCTTGCCGCCCTTCTTGCGCTTCGATCCGCACTTCATGTGGCGTCTCCTTGTGCGGACCCGCGTCAGCGGGAGCCGCTGATCAGGACGTAGTCGAAGTTGAGGAACTGGTTGGTCTTCGCCGTGGCGGAGTCCTTCTTGCCAGCCGCGAAGCGCATGTCCCCGGCGGGGAACGCCGCCTTCTGCTCGCCCTTCAGGGCGCCGTCGAGGTAGGCGCGGAACACGCCGCCCTCGTAGGTGAACCCGAAGCGGTACTCGACGCCATCGATGTTGCCGGTCAGCGTCGCGATGTCGAGCGTGTAGTGGTCGTTCGCGCTGCTGCCGTAGCGGATGCGGAACTTCAGCACGCCGCCCACGATGTAGAAGTACACGCCCTCGTCGCTGGCGATTTGGGGCTTGCCGTTCAAGGCGATGGCCGCGATCCCGACGATGCCGTCGGTGCCGTCGCCGTCAAACTGGCCCTTGCACTCGAAGGCGAACTTCGTCGGCGCGTTGCAGACGACGAAGCTGCTCGTCGTGCTGGTGGTGGTGGTGCCGGGGCTGGCGTTGATGCGGCCGTGGAGGCCCGCGGTGTCGACGGAGGTGTCCGCCGAGAAGGGGTCGGCCGAGAAGCCGTCCGTGAAGAAGTGGAAGGCGTCGGCGGGGTTGGCGGCCGCGGCGAGCCATTCGCTCGCCTTCACCGCTCCGCCCAGGTAGGTCACGAGTGACTGTGCCATGGTGGTGTCTCCTGTATTGCGGCTCAGCCGAGGCCGAGGTCGCTTCCGGCGCTGGCGTTGCTGGACAGCACGAACTGCCGACGCCGGTCGTAGCAGAGGAAGTTGAGCGTCGTGTCGACGTGGGTGACGTAGGTGGTGTGCTGGTTGGGCGCGGTCTCCGGACCCATCTCACGGAGGAACTCGCCCGACAGGAACACCGGCTTGAACTTGCCCCAGTTCAGCCCGAAGATCGGGTTGTCCGCGGACTTGTCGAGGTACGGCACGTAGGTGACCGGGACGCCGCGGAACACGACCTTGCCGTCCTTGGCGGCGATGTCGTTGCCGAGGTTGTCGTTCTGGTTCTCCAGGCGCGTCTCCAGCTTCGCCAGCACGGCGTAGTTGGTGTAGTACCCCATGGTGTTGGCGGTGCCGTAGGGCGTGTTGGTGACGCCCGGGATCGGCTTGAAGTTGGTCTTCACCGCCGCCTCGCGCCACTTGAGCACGTGGTCGTCGAGGTCGGTGTCCGAGGCCAGCGCCGTGGTCTGGGCGGACCAGTTCCGCCACCGCGGGTAGTCGGTGGGGTTCAGGCCCGCGACGGTGGTGAAGCCGGTGGCCGCACCGCCGGTGAAGCCGTTGCCGGAGCTGCCGTTGTGGACGACCCAGTAGTTGACGCCGAAGACCCGCTTGGCGTCGCTCGAGGTCGCCGGGCGGCCCCAGAAGCGGCCTTCCATCAGCTCCGCCATGGACGCCATCGCGTCGGAGCGGCGGATCTTGACGAGCTCGACGAGGCGCCGGGGCTCGCGGTTCATGGCCAGCTCGCGGCGCTCGATGGCGTAGTTGACGGTCACGTGCCGCCACGGCACGTTGGCGGTCACCATCTGGTCCTGGATGTCGAGGGAGTCGACCTCGAACAGCCCGACTTCCTTGGCGGCGCCGCTGTGGCCCATCATCAGGTTCCACTGGATGGCGGAACCCGAGTCGAACGTGACGCGGTTCTTGCGGAGCAGCTCGCCCATGGCGACGTGCTCCTGCAGGTCGGACGCGAGCTCGGTGAACTTCAGCTCGCCCAGCTCCCGCTGGGTGGTGGTGATCAGGTCCTTGATGAGGTCGGCTTGTACCGACATGGCTCTTCTCCGTTATTCGAGATCGGGAACGCTCGAGCCGAAAGCCGCGCTCTCGAGCATCATCTTGCGGGCGGCACGCACCGCCCGCTCCTCGGGCGACAGGCTCGCCTCCCTGGAGGCCGGTCGTGCGATGCGCTGGGATTCCCGGCGAACCGCCTTGGCCTGCTGGGCGACTGCCTTCTGCGCGAGCTCGGGGAACTCGACGCTCATCGCGACGCGGATCAGCTCGTCCCATCCGGGTGCGGCCTTGCCTCGCCGGGCGTAGGTCGCCCGGACGATCTCGGCCGCCTCGGACAGGCGGGTCCGCGCCTCGGACTGCTCGGCGCTCGGGGAGGACCCCTTGCCGAACACGTCGGGGAACATGTCCCCGGCCTTCGAGACCGCGGCCTCCATCGGGGCCATGATCCCGGCTCCGTTCAGCATCTCCTGCAGCCGGGCGATCTGCTTCGCCTGCTGCCGCACGATGCCGAACACCTGTTCCGCAAGCTCCTCGTCGAGGAACTTGCGGTGGTCGGGCAGGCCGTCGGCCTCGCCCTCGCCGGAGTCTACCTCCGGTTCCGCGATCGGCTTCTTCGTCGGGGCCGCGGCCTCCTTCGTCTCCGGCTCCGCCGACTCCTCGGCGGCAGGCTCGGCGTCGTTCTCGTCGCCCGGATCCGAGTCGCGGGTCGCCGGGTCGACCACGTCGTACGGGTTGTCCTCGGCCTTCGCCTGCTCCTCCACGATCTCCGCCGCCGGTTCGTCAGTCATAGCCTCTCCTGTCGTGCATGCCCCATCGCCGCAGCACCGACCGCCGGTGCGCAGCGCTCTCGAAGCGGGGGCGGCCGTGGCGATCGAAGTCGCACGCGATGCCGTTCCGCGCAAGATCCGACTTGACCTGGGGGACGTCCGAAGGATGCACCGCGGCGGACTCCGACCAGATCGGCCAGCCGCTGCATCCCGGCACCGTCTTCGAGTGCTCCGCGACCACGTCCCGCTCGAGCGTCTCGCCCTTGTGGACGATCCGCCCGCCCTGCTCGCGCCTGCACTTCTCCGCGTAGCTCATCGAGATCTCGACGAGCTCCCCGTCCCCCCGCCTATAGCAGTAGATCGGCATCCGTCATCCTGTGGGCATGGCCATCGCATCGGACTCCGCCGGGGCGAGACGCTCGCCCAGCAGCGCCCGGGTCGCCATGCCGTCCCTCGCGGAGCGGGTGCCCCCCGTCGGGACGTTGACCCGCTCGTACCGCCGGGTCGTCATCGCTGGCTTCGGTGTCGCCCCGACGCCGTCGCCCGCGGCCTCCTCGGCCACGGTCTCGGCCGCCATCTGGACCGGCACGACGAGGTCCTTGAGCTCGGGCGTGTTGGTGAGCTCCGAGATCTCGCGGATGAACGCCGAGACGTCGATGGTGGTGCCCTGGGCCTGCATGGCGGGCATCAGCGGGGCGAGGAACTGCGTCACCACGCGGGACATCATGTCCACGCGCTGGACGTTGCTCGGGTCCTGCATGGAGGCGGGGGCGACGTCGAACTCCATCTCGACGAAGTCCTCGTCGTTCCGCTCGTCGGGGGCGAACTCGAGGGGCACCTCGATGCCCCGCTCGGCGAGCGGGAGCATGATCCGGTACCTCGCGTCGGGATCGTCGAAGACGTACCTGGCCACGTGCTCGACGACCCGCTTGGTGAAGCGGGTCATGCGGGCCTGGTAGTCGCGGATCTTCTGGCTGCTCGACGCCTGGATGAGCTGCTCCTGCCCGAGCGTCGGGGCGCTCTGCGACAGGCCGCCCATGGCGTCGAGGTTGCCCGCCACGTAGCTGAACAGGTCCCGCATCTGCAGCGTGAACGCGAGCGTCGGCTGGTCGATCCCGCCGAAGGACACCTGCCGGATGGACTCCGGCCGGTCGACCCGCACCACGTCGCCGTCCTCGCACTCGACGAGGCGGTTTCCGTCCTCGTCGGCTCCGCCAGCCACCATCGTCACGACCTTCGAGCGGTCGGTCTGGCGGACCAGCTTGCGGAAGCTGCGGTTGATCGCGTCGTTCAGGTCGAGCAGGCTGTTGACCGGCGGGACCGGCATCAGGTTCCCGCTCAGCTCGCCCAGCGACAGGCACAGGAACGGCCCGTCCTGCGGGCCCTCCCAGTCGACCTTCCGCAGGGGCCGCTCGCACAGGATCTTGCCGCTGTCGTCGGAGGCGTAGGTGCAGACGGTGCCGTCGGAGGGCACCCAGATGTCCCACATCTCGATGGTCGGGAGCAGCTCGGCGTCCTCGTCCATGATCCCCTGCGTGGAGATCGAGCTCATGCGGGGGTCGCCGGTCTCGTTGTGCGGGGTCGGCCGGGTGGGGCCGAGGCCCTTCATGTCGTAGAGGCCCGACTTCTTCGCGGCGTCGAACGGCACGAGGTAGCGGTTGCCGATGAACTGCTGGGCGCCCCAGCGGGACGCACGCATGTCGAGCACCAGGTCGTCGATGGACACCGGATCGACGAACGGCAGGTCCTTCCTCCGCATGAACCCCGCGACCTCGTCCGCCTCCGACACGCCCACCTTGACGACGCCGATCGAGAAGATCGCGTCGAACACGACCTCCTGGAGCGTCGCGGAGAAGTCGATCTCCTTCAGCACGGCGTTGATGGCGAGCTGGAGCTTGGACGCCACCGGCTGGAGCTCCCTCGAGCGGCTCCGCACGATGACGCCGGGGTTCCGGGCGGCGAGCTCCCGCCGGAAGATGCCCATGGCGAGCTCGACCATGTTGATGGGCATCCGGGTGCCGCCCTGGCCGTAGTGGGCGCCGAGGTACTGCCGCACGGAGGCCATGCGCCTCTCGCGGAACGGCAGCATCCGCAGCCTGCTCCACTCGACCGCCCGGGAAAGACGAGTTGGGTCTACCACGCGATCTCCCCCGCGGCGGCGACGGCCACCGACCTTCTGGCCGCGAGCGTGCCCTGCGGGGCCTGCTCGCGGTCGCTGCGGCCCGGCGGCGACGTCCCCGCCGAGAGGGCCATCGCCGCAAGGGCGTCGGCGGTCGCGCGGTCTCCGTGATTGGCCCGTGCGCCGCTCGCGTCCTGGCTCGCGATCGAGCGGACGTGCTCGACTCCGCCGCCAGTGTAGATCATCTCCGCACATTCGTTCACGGCGTCGATCGAAGGATTCCAGATCGCGCCCTCGAACAGCAGCCTCCGGTAGTGGCCCCACAGCGCCACCTTGCCGTCGCGGGTGGGGAACCAGCCGATCCGCTGGCTGTACTTGCGGACGGCCATCCCCTCGAGCGGACGCATCCAGAAGTTCCGGAAGCCCGTCTCGATGGCCACGTCGCCCATGATCCGGCCCGGGCCCGCCGCCTCGTGGATCAGCGTCGCGGGCACGCCGGAGTCGTCGCTGAACCACCGGCACGCGGCGACGGCGATGCCCGCCATCACGTCGGGGCGGACGTCGCTCGCCGCCCACTCGGCGACCTTCTTGCCGGTCCGCAGGTCCAGCACCGACAGGCACGAGTTGCTGCTGCCGGTGCCGGACGCCACGTCGGCGCCGACCGAATAGGTGCTGGGCGGAGGCGACCCGTCCGCCGAAAGGCCGCACCACAGCAGCCACTTGCCGTTGCGGGAAGGGACCCACGTGGGGTCGCAGCCGCCGGGGCCGTGCTCCAGCTCGCCGCGGCCGTCCGGCTGGACGCACTTGCCGCGGATCTCCTGCAGGCGTGCCGGATCGAAGAACAGGGATTGGCTGCCGCTGAAGCTGATGTCCAGCTCCTGGGCGATCTCCGTCGGCGACAGGCACCGCTGGCACTCGCGGTCGTACCACGGGCTGCGGGGGTGGCCATCCACGTAGTGCAGGCCCTCCGCCTTGACCGGATGGTCGCTCCAGTGCAGGCGGAGCTGGCGGATCCCGGGGGACCGGGCCACGTCGGCGAACGCATTCCCGGTGCCGCAGGGCGTCGAATTGAAGATCCGGGACCGCGTGGCGTCCCGGGTCGAGGCCATCGCCCGGTACCCCGCGTCCGTCTCGAAGGCGGCGAACTCGTCCAAGGCGATCGCCGTCCGGCGGTCGCCGCGGGCCACGTCGCCGGTCGTCGACTCCCCATCGATCGTGGACCCGTTGTCCAGGTTCGTCAGGCGCAGGCGGGCCCGCTCGAAGCGGGGCACCATCCACGAAGGCAGGTGCCGCATCAGGAAGTCCAACTTCCAGAAAAGCGACTTCGGGTTCCCGGCACGGTCGACGTAGTCCTCGTCGTGGCTGCTGCTGGGGACGTTCTTGTGGCGGTGGCTGTTCATTCCCGACCAGACCTTCCTGCTGGTCAGCCGCAACGAGGACTACGTCGACCGCGCTGGGAACCCCAAGTCGCTTTTCTGGAAGTT
>Ga0099850_1001009_pt1 | contig 13050 bp, 18 predicted proteins | sample CB_VirMetaG_5_FD_79182 | JGI IMG/M metagenome (GOLD analysis project Ga0099850, IMG submission 79182) | Freshwater to marine saline gradient viral communities from Chesapeake Bay - CB_1508_1D Viral MetaG | ecosystem: Environmental > Aquatic > Marine > Coastal | place: USA: Chesapeake Bay... | reverse complement strand
GCCCCACTCTTTTAGCTGAACCTGCGGTCAAACAGCGTATCGCTGAAAAAATGGCTGAAATTGCCAAAAAGAACGCCCTAGATGCTGATTGGGTTATTAAACGATTGATGGCGATTGCCGATACCACCATTGATGATTTAGTCGTAAAGACTGAAGACGGTCTTCGCTTAAAGACCGAGCAAGAGATTGATCGGTTTAAGCTTTTAGCGGTTGAGCATTTTAGTAACGACGACCAAGGCAAAAGCAAAAGTCAAAGAATTAGATTAGCGGACAAAAGCAAAGCTTTAAAGATGTTGGGGGATTACCTTGGCAAACAATTTATCGCCAACGATACAGGATTCGATCCTGAAGCTTCAGAAGATGGACTTAGTAGACTTCCTGAGCTTATTGCAATCTATAGCAAAAAATGAACCTCAGATTGCTAAAAAGATGCTTTTTGAGCGTTGTAAAACCGATTTAGAATTATTTAGTCGTGCGTATTTTAGCCACTATTGTCGATATAATTTTAACGAATTTCATCACAGCGTTTTTGAGAATGAAAATTCTTTTGATCGTCAAGCTAGACGAATTTACATTGCGCCAAGGGGTTCGGCAAAAAGTACCCTCGTTTCGCTTATCACTCCCATTCGAGACCTCGTTTTCGGTCTGGAAAAGTTTATTCTCCTTATTTCGCACACTGAGGATCAAGCTGTTCAAAAGCTTAAAGATATACGCTCAGAGCTTCTTGAGAACGCCGCTTTACAAAAAGACTTTGGGCCGTTTTTTAACAGCCGTAATGTCGGTGCAACGGAGTTTGTCGCTCACAGTAAGCACTTTGCTTGTAAGTTTAAAGCGGTCGGCTCTGGTACGGAAATTCGAGGAATACGTCATAAAGAGAACAGGCCAACAAAAATTATCTTTGACGATATCGAACACAGTGAGCGGGTCGAAAATGAGTTATTACGAAAAAAAGATGCCGACTACTTTTTCGAGGTCGTATCGAAGGTCGGTTCGGAAACGACGAACATCACGGGTGTTGGAACAATCCTGCATGAAGACTCTCTCTTACAAAAACTAAAGAACAATCCGGTCTATGAAACTAAAAGCTTTAAATCAGTAAAGCAATGGTCAACAAATGAGTCATTATGGCAACAATGGAAGAAAATCTTTACCGATTTAGACAACCCTGCACGAAAAGACGATGCAGACCGATTTTATCAAGAAAATCAGACTCTTATGCTAGAAGGAACAGAAGTTCTTTGGCCCGAGAAAGAGGACTACTACTACTTGATGAAGGAAATGATCGAGATCGGGACTCCGGCTTTCCTTCAAGAAAAACAAAATGAACCTGTAAATCCTGAAACTCGAATCTTTAACCATGTGACGTATTACGACGTTTTAGAAAGTGGCGTAAAAGTAGAAAATTCAGACCGTATTATTCCTTGGGCAGAATTAAAGAATCATTGTTTTGGCGTCTTAGACCCAGCGACGGGTCAAACAAAGCCTAAAATCGGGTTGGGAAGCGATTATTCTTGTTTAGTCGCTGGGTATTTGCACCCTACAACAGGGCGAATCTTTGTTCACTATGAATTTACAAAAGTCGTGCCACCTTCGGTTTTTATCGATCAGATTTTTAATACGCATGAAACCTTTGAATTTCAAAAGTTCGGTGTCGAAATCAATCTTTACCGAAATCTATTGATGCAAGACATTATAAAAGAACGAAAGGAAAGAGAGCGTAAAAATAGCTCTAAACTCACAAAGCTTGCCTTTTACGAAATTGAAAACACCGCACCAAAGCGCCAAAGAATCTTTGCCCTCGAGCCGAAAGTTAGCCACGGTTGGATTGTTTTTAATCGTAATCTTAGTAAAGAGTTTATGAATCAGATTTTGCAGTTTCCGAACGCTGCCCATGACGATGCGCCAGATGCTCTTGAAATGCTCTATAACCTTTGTTTAAACAAGTATCCCGCTTCTCCTCTTTCGGTAAAACCCTTTGCAAAGTAAAATAAAAAGGGGAAAACTGTATTAAATGTTTTTTAAACGTAACGATAGAGTTCAAAAAAGAATCGATAATAACCTTGGCATTATTCGCTACGACGAAAAAAAAATAGCCAAAGACGGTTTTGTTTATCGAAAACTAGAATTACATGAATTTGATGAAATCTATGAGGGTAAACAATATAAGCATTTGCCCGAATGGGAACAGGCCTGCGACTCGCAAGACTACGTTTCCATACGTAAAAGAAAACCGCGAATTCAATATCCTTTTGCTAAAGTCTTAGCTTCAAGAATTGTCGGCAAACTCGTCGGACAAAAAACATTTCCAACTTTTAAAAACGAGGCTGATCCGAATTTTGAAGAATACTTAAAGCTGATTATTAAAGCTTCAAATATCAAAGCTTTATTGACCGAGCCTTTACGTCGCATGATTGCAGCCGGGTCAGTGTTTATTCGCTTTGGTGTGATTAACGGCAAATTTGTTGTTAATTACGAGTTAGCAAAACACTGTTATCCAAAGTTTGCCGCAAATGGCGATCTCGAGTCTGTAACAGTCGCTTACGTTTTTGAGGATAAAAATGACAAAGATCAAAAAAACAAACCAAAGAAAAAATGGTACCGAGCGGACTACGGCCCTGACTCCGATATTCTCTATGAACCGGCGGATTACCAAGAAGTCTCAAATTGGGAAAACATTGAGTTCGTAGAGAAAAGTCGTATCGATCATGACCTTGGCTTTGTTCAAGGCGAATGGTTTAGAACCTTTACAAATAATCAAAAGATCGACGGCCCGAGTCTCTTTCCAGACATTAAAGACTTTATGATCGAGCTTGATTACAATTTAAGTCAAAGCTCGCAAGTCATTCAATACAACCAAGACCCACAGTTAATTGTTCAAGGATTAACAGAGGATGATTTAGAGAATTTAATACGATCTAGCCAAAGGGCTTGGAATTTGGGGAGGGAAGGGCAAGCGACATTCCTTGAAAGTAATTTGGGTGCGGTGGGTGTCGCTGGGGAATTTAGAAACACTATTCGATTACATATTCAGGACATTGCTCGAATTATCTTGATGGACCCGGAAAAGATGGCTGGATATGCACAAAGCGGAAAAGCTTTAGAAATACTGCATGGCCCTATGGTCGATTTAATTGAGGAAATAAGACCTTCGATTGAACAGCCCTTACTTAATCTTTTAATTAAAATGGGTTTAGTAAACCTAATTTTGTTACAGGATAAACAGCCTGCACCCGTCGTTTTAAATGTTAACTTTGTTCCAGAATCCTTTTCTTTTGATATTCAATGGCCGCCTGTGTTTGAAAAAACACTGCAAGACTTACAGTTAAAGGTAATGGTCGCTTCACAAGTTGCGACAGGTAAGCTGGTTTCACGTGAAACTTTGACACGCTGGTTAGCTAAAGATTTTGGAATTGATAATGTTGAGTTAGAATTACAAAGAATAGAAGCCGAACCTGTGATTAACCCGTTTGGTGCTTTTTAACAGTTTAAAAGAAAGGAAAAACAATGAACGATCAAATTAAAATGTCACTTATGAAAAAAATGGACCCAATGCATAAGAAAGCGATTAGCCACGGCGCTCCTCAAATGAATCCAAGCCAAGACAAATACTCAATGTATGCGGGCACTGGTGGCAAAGCTCGAAAAGCTAATATGAATATGGGAATGAATCCTAATTCTTAATTCTCTATGCCAAAAAAATTAGACCGATGCGTAGAGAAAGTTATGGCAAAGGGAAAATCAAAAAGTAGTTCCTATGCCATTTGCACTGCGAGCTTAAAACGCTCTGGGAAACTTACCTCTCGTCGTAAGCCAAAGAAAAAATGATTTATGCCCAATAAATCTAAAATGAAATGCAATCAACCTCGGCGTGAAAAAAAAGGCCAAAAGAAGTTTGTTGTAAAAGCTTGTCAGGACGGCCAAGAAAAGCTCATTCGATTTGGTGATGCCAATATGAAAATCAAAAAAAATATCGAAGCGAGAAAGAAATCTTATTGTGCGAGATCATCTGGCATTAAAGGAACAGATAATAAACTATCGGCTAATTATTGGAGCCGGAAAATGTGGGAGTGTTAGTTATTATGGATAAATCTAATCAAAAAGTAACATTCATTCGGAAGAATGGTCGAATTATTCCTATTAAAGACAATCGTTGGAAAAACACAGGGGTTTCCATTCAAACTAAAAACGCAAAATTAACTTTTCAATCGAGGAAAAATACCGCCGGAGAAAGAGCAAAACGAGGAGCCAAAACTGGAGCCCTAGTTGGAGCTATTATGGGAGGTATTTCTGCAATAGAACCACGATTTAACATAGCAAAAGCGGGAATTCTAACCGCTGCAAGTGCATCTCTTGGTGCAGCCGCCTTCGGAGGTTATTCAGCAGCATTTGGAAAAAAAACTGACAGCAGATTGATTGCGACTCCAATAAAAAAACGAAAAAACTTAAATAAGAAAAACAAATAGGGACAACCATAACGTTCGGTAAGATTTTTGATCCAAAACAAAAGGAAAAATAATTATGCAAAACCAAGACGTCGCTTTTATTAGAAAAAATGGTCGCATTATTCCTATACCAAAAAAAGACTACGATCCTAGCCGATTACGAACGCCAATGAAAAAATCTGGCAGTGGGTTTCAAAAGAAATCTAATTTTAAACCTCAATACGAATCACGCAGTCAAAAAATAAAATCAGAAGCAAAGCTTGGCGCTGCGATTACAGGAGGCGTGACTGCGGCAACTTTTGCAAAACCATTATTGAAACGATCAATTATAAAGACAGCTTTTGCAAAACCCATAAAAAAGACAGCGACATTAGCAAAATTAAGATCAACTAGAGGTTTTAAAGTTGGAAAAACATTAGGTGTTGCTGCTGCAGGTATTGCATTAGCTGGTGCGGTTGGAGCTATCCCCGGTGCGATTATTGGAGGAGCCGCTGGTGCAGTTATGCCAAGAAAAAAACTTAAGAATAAAAAAGTAAAAAATACCACTCCAACAAATAATTAAAACGGGAGAATCATAATGAAAAACCAAGACGTTACTTTTATCAGAAAAAATGGACGGATTATTCCTATTAAAAGAAAACAAAATCAAAACCCAAAAAGATCATTTACAGAATTTGGTTTAATTGCAGGAGCAAAAACCGGCGCAGTTATAGGTGCGACAAAAGCCATTATGGGCAATGCAAAACGAAAACTTTCATCAAAAAAACGTTTTTCAATAGCTAAAAGTGCTGGAAGAAGCGCACTTCTTTTAGGAGGAGCGGGGGCAGCAATAGGTTATTTTTCCAGCCCTAACAAAAAAAGATCGTTAACAGAAATTGGCTTTCGAGAAGGCGCTGAAACGGGAGCCATTATTGGTGCGACACAAGCAATAATGAGTGGTGCCAAGCAAAGATTTTTAAAAGGAAAGGCTGGAAAAACTTTTTCAATCGCAAAAACCGCTGGAAGAAACGCCCTTCTTTTAGGTGGAGCAGGCGCTGGTATTGGTTATTTAGTTAGCCCAAAGAAAAAAAATAAAAAGAAAAAATAATTTAAATCGAAAATGCAACAGGATGTTACATTTAGAAGAATCAATGGTCGAATTGTTCCCATAAAGAAAAGAAAAAGCGATCAACAAAAAACCAACAATAAAACTGCGGTAATCGCTGGTTTAGCGGCAGGTGTTGGTACATTCTTAGCATTTAGAAGATTTAAAGCACCAAGTACAACAACTTTAAAAAATGTTCAAAAAGCCTTTCATCAAGGGCGACTTAAAATTTTCCAAGATTTTACAGAAAAATCAGGAATAAACCCGGCTTGGTCGTTTAGTAAAAAGAAGCTAAAAACCAATTTAGAAATTAACGCACCGTCCATTTCAATACCTTTTGCAGATAAAAGCTTTTTTGAAGTCTTATCAAACAAAGGTGAAAAATACTTTGCTAAAACAATATCTGGAAAAGCTGTACGTAGGAAAAAATCAGCACAGCAAATACAAAAGCAAATTTTTAATAATAAGCCTTTTATCGTTAAGAAAAACTTTGAGGCGATGACTAATCCTCAAAGTATTGTGACAAGTCAGCAATTAAAAAACCCATCCACATTTAGAAAAGCAAAAAAAGATTTTAAAGATAAAGTAATTCAAGAACAAATTCAGAAAAAAAATGAATATCGAGTTCATTTTATCGGCGGCGAAGCCTTTGGAATAACTCATCGATTCCTGCCCGGTGAATTAGGAAAGAAATATCAACAGGTCTTTGGAGATGGAAGAGGCGCTTTTCTACCCGTCCTATCTAAAAGAAAAAGAAAAGACCTTACACAGTTTACTGAAAAAGCTTTTAGTACCATTGGATTAAAAGAAGGCAGACTTAAAAAAACAAAAGACGTTTTATTCGCTGGAATTGACGTAATCGAAGATCAAAAAGGTAATTTTAAAATTGTTGATATAAACCCGAATCCGGGGACATTAGGAAATCCATTCGTTTATGAAGGCTTTCGGCAAAGAATAACTGGTAGAAAATCTGTTTTATCAGGATTAGCATTAGGGTCTAAAGCTGGAGGCGTTACAGCAATCGCTGTAAAACAAGGAAACGATAAAAATGGCAGATAAAAGCGATCCCTATATTTTTCGAGTCGTAAACGGGCGAGTTATTCCGATCAAAGTCACAGGCGAACAAAGAGAATTACGTCAAAAATTACAATACGCTCGAAAAAAGAATCGCTACCACGAAAAGAAAAAAAGAAACCGACAGAGATATGCGGAGGCCGCTGGACTTGTTGCTCTCGGTGTTGGATTAGTAGCTGGTTCTCGTTTTGGAGCGGGTCGTTTTGCAAAATATGCAAAATCAAGGCTCAGACCAACAACACAAAGAATAAAAGAACTGACTGCTATTCCCGCTGCTTCACCCGCTCATGCCAAAGCCATAAAGAAACTAAAATCAAAAGTCGCAGCACAAACAAAAATAACTCGACGTTTTCGAGACTTTCTTAACATCTCGGGCGTAGCCGCTGGGGCAACACTAACAGCTTCCGGTGTTGAAAAAGGAATTGAAACATACAGAGGAAAGCCACTTTCTAATCGAGAAAAAGTAGCGACTGTTGTCGGAACAACCTCTACATTATTGGGCGCAAGAGCCTTTAAAGTTGGATTTAAAACTGGCACTGGTGGCAAAATTGGAGCTTTGTATAAAAAAATGAAGCTTGGCTGGTATTAAAGTGGAAGCCTTTTTTCAAACAATAGATGCTTTAAAGATTGCAGAGAATCATGCTCAAGAAGCAGCAAAGCTAGAGCGACAACAGGCCGTAAAACTACTTAAAAGATATTCCGAAATTAGGCAAACCCTGCGAGACCGTCTGGATACCATGCAAGGTGATACCTTCACTGCCCAACAGCTTCGAGGTGTTATCATTCAAGTCGAGTCAGCGATCTTTGCCATGATAAAAAGCTTAAAAACTGAAATGGCTCAAAGCGGACAAATACTGACGCAAAAAGGCCTAGATGATCTCATAAAAGAAACTCAAAGATTTGAACAAACCTTTATGGGAGCGGTTACGCCATTAAATATCAATGTGGCCGTAATCGCCACAGACGTTAACAATTTTAAAATCAATCAATACGACTCTAGTTTAAATGCCTACGGGCAAGATTTAGTCAGTGAAATAAGCCTTCAACTCAGTAATGCCGTCTTGCAGCAAGAAAGCCTTTCCAAAGTTCTTATGCGTCTAAATCAATACTTTCTTGGCGAAGAATGGAAACTGCTAAGAATTGCTCGAACTGAACTACATAGCAGTTATGCCATGGGAAAATGGGAAGGCATGAAAACCATCGCCGAAACTTCTATTCCTAAGCTTAAAAAAGCTTTGTATCACCCGATGGATAATCGAACCGCTGAAGATTCAAAGTATATTGCCGTCAAAAATCCGATTCTACCCATTAACGAACCTTTTACTTATACTTGGGCAGGTAAGAAGCGCATTTTCATGTTTCCCCCGGATCGCCCGAATGATCGTAGCATCTTAATTCCAGCGCATGATGCGTGGGTCAAAAGCGCAAAAAGTCAGCAAAAAACTAAATCCCAAGCCTAATCAGTAAAAAAAGCATTGTTTCGCAAAATTCACTAAGTCAAAGTAAAGCTATTGATGATAAAATCCATTTAACGATTGAAAGGAATTATTGTGCAAGACGCTACAATTACAAACGAGCAAGAAGCTTTAAACAATCAAACACCCGTGGAGGAAACTACTTTAGATTCCAATACGGAACAAGCTGAGTCTAACTCAATGTCATCCGAAGATGATTTTGATAATTGGCAACCCAGTAAAGTTAAAGACTATGTCAAAAAACTTAGACAAGAAAATAAAAATTATCGAGTCCGAAGCCAACAGGTTGAGGAAAAACTAAGTTCTTTTGAAAAGAATTTAAAAAAGGTTTTGGGCACTTCAGAAGAAGATGAAATTGACCCAGAGACTTATATCCACGAATTAAGTCAGGCCAATGAAGCTCAACAATTACAATTAGCGATCTATGAAACAGCCCTACAGAATGGGATTACAAGCCCAGAAAGTATGGAGTATTTTCAGTTTCTTTTTGGAAAGAGACTTTCCGAACTAGATGAAGATGAGGTTCTTCAAGACGAAGACTTAGAAGATATCGTGAACAAAGCCAAAGGATTTGGCGGTATTCAAACTCATAGCAATAGTACGACTTTTAATGAAGATGCGGAAAAGAAACCAGAATCCGGTAAAACATCTCAAATATCAGCCGAAGACTTTGTAAAAATGAGTGTGATGCAAAAAAGTGAACTATATCGCACAAATGAAATGCTCTACAAAAGGCTAATGAAAGAAGCTAGAGACAAAAAACTATTCATTTAATTAGGAGATTTTAATTTATGGCTACTCTATCAACAGACCTAGGTTTTGAACCAAAAGTCTTTGCAGACCATGTTCAAGCTTATTTTCGTCAAAAACTCATGTGGGGTTCAATGGCATTAGTCGATGAGACTTTAGTGGCACAACCCGGACAAACCGTACATTTTCCTTTCTTCACCAAAATTGGTGACGCTGAGGAACCATTAGAAACTAACCAACTCGTCGTCGATAAACTTACTGACGATGCTTTTACTTGCACTGTGAAAGAAGTCGGTAAAGCGGTTGGTTTTACTATGCGATCTTTCAGAGCAAGCGCAGAGCGACGGGAAAGAATTCTAGCGGAAGCTGAAGCTCAAATGGCTAGAGTTCACGCTGAAAAAGTAGACAAAGACATCGTTGCTTTGTTGCAAGATGCTTCTAGCTACACACAAGGTTACACCGCAGCGGCAGCAGGAGATGTTCTAAACATTAGAACCCTTAACTCTGCTCGAATCGGCGGCCTTGGTGATCGACATGACGAAGCTATGGCTGTGTTCATGCACTCTCGCCAATTCCTTGATATGATGAATGATTCAACCGCTGGCTTCCTAAAAGCAGACGCTCTTGATCCTTTGTATACTGTACCCGGATTCCAAGGTCGAATTCTAGGTATGGCCGTATTTGTTTCTGATCTTTGCCCAGCAGTAGCAGGCGGCATTGATGGAAAAGATGCGTTTCATGGCTATGTGATGAAAGCCTCTCCATACGGAATTTGTGTTGCCGAAGCTCCTGAAGTAGAAAGCGATAAAGATATTCTTTCACGAGAAATCGTTATCACAGCGACTCAATACTATGGTGTTGTAGGAATTCATAAAAAAGTAAGCGCAGATGATCTAAGAGTGATTCGATTCACTACAACAGTATCATCATAATCGGGGGTAAATAATGGCATTGAATAATGCTAACAATACTCATTGTATTGTTGTTAACGTATCTTCTCTAACGGCAGACTTGGAAATGCCAGCAATGTATTGTTACAAAGACCTAACAGTCGAAGGTGTAGCAGTACAAAACGGCGCTAACATTCCTGCCGATAATGCGAACTACGTTAAATTTCACTTAAAAAATGGCTCCGATATTATCGCTTCTTTTGATAGCAGAGCCTCTGCAAATGGGGCTCTTGTGAATCAAGAGGGTAAATTGATGACGGTAGATGCCGAGAAAAGCACAGCCTTTAAAGGCAGTAGCTTAGTCCTTGTTTATGACGAGGAAGGTTCAATCGGCCTTACCAATGCTTCAATTACCATTTGGTACAAAACAAAATAAAAAGTGGGGGTGAAAATCCCCCCTTTTTTTAAAGGTTTTATGTCACTGATATTAAGTCGAAGACGAGCTAATCAAACAGAGTCTAAAAAACCAGAGCCTATGCGCATGGAACAGGATTCTATTATCAAAAAAAAGAGGGGACGTAAAAAAAGTGGCTCTCAGTCTTGAAATCAAACATAAGATTATTCGACACCTTGGATTTAGTGCCAAAAGCATTATCTTTGGTTCCACTCATTACAAAAGCTCACTTGCTGACGCCCTAGAGAATCTTGATTCGGTTTCGGAAACCTCTTTGATCGATTTGGTGAATCGAATTGATCGAATTGATTATCGTTTAGAAATGGCTCTGGATCGTCTAGCCGCCATGCAAATTGATGATATCCAATTAAGAGAGGATGAGGTCGAAAAACTAAGAGCCGAGAAAATAAGACTCATAAAAGAAGTAGGACGCCTAATTGATATTGCACCCCAAAACATGGGCGGCAATTCGGTTAATGTTTGTGTATGAATTTTCCTAAAGGCATTATCGAAAGTCTTTTGCCTAGCTCGGAAAACATTCTCGGAATTAGAAATCTTATCGGAGCGGAAAAAGCTCAAGTCTACATGTTAGTCCGCACTTGGGGTGGCGGTGAAGTCGGTACAGGTGCATGGAAAGACACACTAAAAGAAATTCTACCTACTCCGCACGTTTATGATTTTTCACAAGATATTAGAACAAATGAGGCCGCTGGAGTTCAACAGGGCGATATTTTGTTAAAAAACATAAGCAAAAATAAATATATTAACGAAAGTGACATAGACACCCGCACTGAGGAAGTAAACGTAGAAAAGTTTTACGTGATAAAATCGAGAAGTGGGGAACAAAAACTATATAAGGTTGTCATCATTGAAGAAAAATATCTCACTTGGGATATTCATATTCGACGGCTTTCAACAGAAGATCAAATTCTTCGGGACTTAACTCAACTATGAAAACCCAAAGAGTAAGAACCGTTAATATGGAAGAATTTGTAAAAGCTTTAAAAAAAGATTTTAATAAAGATAAAATTGAAGAAATGAAAACAGCCGTGGAAATAGGCTGTGTAAAATCAATTCCTTATCTTGTAAAAAATAGTCCCGTAGACACTGGACTTTATGCTCAAAGCTGGGCGGTTCAAAAGTTAGAGAACGAAGTTCTTTAGGGAATTCTGCACCTCATGCCGCAGTTATTGAATTCGGAGCTAGACCCTTTACGCCGCCTCTTAAGCCTTTGCTCGATTGGGCAAAACGTGTGTTAAAAGACCCAAGCCAACCACCTCGATATAGTGATCGTGTTTGGTCGCTGGCAAAATATACTCAAGAGAAAATAAAACGAGAGGGAATGAAACCAAGGCACGTTCTACAAAATGCTATGGAAGAAATTCTAAAAAATGTCAGATTCGAAATTGAGGCGGTTTTAAAGTGAGCTTAATTAGTTTGTCTGAACAAGTTATCTTGAGTTTAGCAAATTTTCTTAAGCAACAGGTTCCAGAAATTCTGGCGATTTATGATGAATTTCCAGATACAAACATAAAAATCCAGACGCCGAGTGCAAGCATCTTAACAGCGAATCCTGTTTACACGCCGTTAACACCACGAGTCATAGAATTGCCTGATCCTAATGCGGAAAACAAAATGGTGATCCAATGGATCATCGGACATTATGAATTTCCTTTGCAATTAGACTTATGGGCAGCACACAAAAGGCAAAGAAACGCCTTATTTGAGCGGGTTTTCATGGTTTTAAATAATGTTGATAACCCAGCGGGTTTAAACTTACCTTTGTATAAGTATTACAATCAATTCGCTCATTATCATGTGAGAGGGTATGATTTAAATGAGTCAATGGACGGGAGCATGAGACAAGAACGACGAGCTAGAATTGATTTAATTGCAGACGCAAATGCTGTTGTTCAAAGAGAAGAATATGCAATGACAACCATTGAAATTAACAACAATTCTGGGGATGATATTGTTACTGAAAACATTTTAAACGGAGGATAACTTAATGGCCATTTTTAGATCAAACAACCCAACCACTTGGGCAGAAATAGACCAGATCGTCATTGACGAAAGAGCGCCAACACCGTCGGTGACAGGCGTAGCAACAAACATTGCTGGCTATCTTGCCCAATTTCAAAGGGGGCCAGAAGAATTAGTAGAAATCGGTTCTACTCAAGAATTTGAAGAAACTTTTGGTAGAAGCTCTTTTTCAGGAAACCAAAATCTTAAGAATAAAAAATTCGGAAGATTAAGAGTTAGACGAGTGGTTAGTAGCTCCGCAGCGGCAAGCTTATTAACTTTAAAAGATGGATCAGACGCAGATATTTTGACTCTGACGGCATCGTCTAAAGGTGCTTGGGGTGATTCTGTTAGCGTTATCGTCAGCGCAGGAAGCGAATCAGGCGTAAAAATTGAAGTAAAAGACAATTCTGTTAATGCCGTTTTACCTTCCGAGATTTATGACAATGTGGACTTGACTGGAAAGTCACAATTAGAAGTGGATCAAATTTTTGCTCCAAGTCGATTAGTGGTTGCGACAGTCATTGGAACACCTACGGATAACTTAGCAATTCTCTCTGAAACAGATTTGGCAGGCGGTTCGGATGGTACTGTAGCAGATACCGATTACGAATCAGCTTTAGTAGATTTTGAACAAGAGAAATCAGCTAACTTCATTTTTGCTGACAAACATAATGCTGCAATTAACGGGTATTTGAAAGCTCATGCGGCTGCGACTCAAGATAAAATGGTCATCATTGCGGGATCAGAAAACGATACTGTTAGTGCGGCTATTTCCGACGTGGCAAACTACAGAGATGCCGATGGACGTATTATCTATGCGTATCCTTGGGTTCAGACTCGAATTGATGGCGTGGCT
>Ga0099850_1001008_pt1 | contig 13068 bp, 26 predicted proteins | sample CB_VirMetaG_5_FD_79182 | JGI IMG/M metagenome (GOLD analysis project Ga0099850, IMG submission 79182) | Freshwater to marine saline gradient viral communities from Chesapeake Bay - CB_1508_1D Viral MetaG | ecosystem: Environmental > Aquatic > Marine > Coastal | place: USA: Chesapeake Bay... | reverse complement strand
GATTTATAGACCGCTGCACCTATGCCGTAATCTTGAGAGGGATCATATTTCATACTACTTATACCGATACCATATAAATATCCGTCGAGTATGACCTCATAGACCGTCCTTAACCAATTGTACTTTTCCCAGTCTGAATCGGCTATTTTGTCTAAAATCCTAGCAAAATTTAAATCACTAGGCTCCGTTGGTAAGAACTCAAACTTTGGTCTAACGTCAGTTTGTAGAGGTGCCTGAGATTGGATAGATGTCCATATAAGATTAACTACCTCTGAGTTTCTCCAACTAGGTCTATTTGATGACCATTGGGAGCCTCTAAAAAACTTATAATATTTAAGCCAATCTTTAGAGTATCTTTCTCGGTGCCTTTTCCACATAAAAAATTGGTCGAGTAGTTTTTTTACCTTTTGCTGATCCTCGTCAGACTGATCGGTATTAACTCCCTCGGCATTTAAGCTATTGTGTAATAAATCAGCTCCGCCTAAAGTTTCTTGCATTATCTAGACCTCAATTCTATCGGATCGAAAAACTCTCTGTATCTTTCCTTAGCTGCTCTACTTTTCTGATCATCAAAGTGCTTTATAATATTGTCTACCGACTCGTTTCCAATCTCCTCTAAGCCACGCTCTTTCGCTATTTTTGCTCGGTGCTTATTATTCTTAACTACACACCCTAAAGCTACATCCCATTGAGCCTCTCCGACTTCAATGTCATGTAATGACGGTCTAGCGATTAAACGATGATTTTTATTGCAAGAGGTGCCACAAGATGGGCAGTTTTCAAGGTCGTCAATATTTCTTGCGCTCTTTGTAATGTAGAAATCTTTAGAGCAGCCAGGACACCTGTAAGGGTATTCTGGCATTTTTTATAGTCCTATAAATTTCTTTTTGCGCTTTAACAACTTGTCCCTGTCAGGATCTATCTCCAAGCTAAGAGACTGATTAACAGGTCCAGTAACTAGCTTAACACTTTTTTTCTTTTCGTTAAACTTATAAGAAGCCATTGTAGTGTAGCGTATTGCATCCATGCAATGATTATGTTGATCAACAGGCAACATATCCTTATTATTTTGATCTGGCTTAAGGTCTTTAGGAGCTGGATAATGGTACTGGCTTAACTCATCTAACGAATATGGTGACGTATTTCTAAATACTTTAAATAGTCCGTTAGCTATTAAATCGTAATGATAATCAATACCTAACCGAATATCATTTTGTGCAGGCATAGCAATTAACCCATTACGGTTAAACTCATCGATATACTCAGGTCTTGATGGATCACAGTAAAAATGCACTCCCTTATAGATCGAATTATAGCTTTTTGCCATTTTGATAATTTCTCGAATAGTCTGACCTGTTTTATACCACTCGGCTATCTGGTAATGAAATCCATTAGGGAGCACCGCTCTTATGAGGATAACACAAGGATCAGTATAACCCCAATCGACACCGCCATAGTATTTAGTGCCATCAGGTAGAGCAACAGGATCAATTACGTCCCTGTCCTCCTCAAAGTTTTTATAAACTAAGCCCTCCATGCGGCCAAATTGACCACCATAGATCATTTGAAATCTCATAGGGTCCATCGTGCGTCTACGTTGCTCAAATTCGGCTTTAGGAAAGTATGGATTTTCGTAAGATGCTGCGCTTACATACTCGGTCATCTCTTTGATATATGGATCACCTAATTCGATCTTTCTTATAAAGTCGGTATAAAGCCAGTTAAGAGAGTACGGAGATGTAACGATACAAATCGGACATGCTGAAAACGATGAGCGTGCCTGAATATTATCCCAAAAGTAACGAGTATAAAGACCTGCCTCATCACACAAAATAGCACGGACGTTCGTAATCCCGACAATAGAGTCTGGGTTATGTCCTGATCTAATCCAAACCTTACCACCTCCATTTATATGAAAGCACATTTCTGCTTTATTCAAACGTCCCATCCCTTCATTCATTGAAATGAAAGGCGGTAAAGTCGATTGTTGTAATATTCTGTAGTTAGGACTAGTTATTATAAAATTATCGTCTTTGCTTGTGTATTTATGCATGTGTCGCTTAAGCCAAACAACACCAGATAGAGTCTTCCCAAACTGAATACCAGTAGCACCGATAGTAATTTTCTTATCTGAAAATATAATACGGTTTTGTTTGTCGGAGTGTGGTTTAAATACTGTCATGTAACATCAATCGGTCTAATTTGCTCACCACGATAGATAATCTTATTAGCTAGTTTCCCCTCTATATACTTTGGGGTTTTATAACTAGAAAGAACAGAGTCCTGGTGACGGCTCATAGAAAAGTTAACGTTATGCTGAAAAGCCTCGCCTTTTTGTATAAGTTTTATAGCAACTGGCCGTCTTATAATTACGTTCAGATTTGCTCTTTCTGTCTCGGTTTTATACTCCTGTGAGCATGAGTCTAGATGATCGATCATAGCCATAGTTTGTAGTGAGTTAAGAGCGTGATAATCATCATTAGATTTAAAATCTTTAATCTTAAAATGCTTTTCTAGGACTGTTGCTCCTAGTCTTTTTGCACTTGCTGGAGCCTCGTAGATATCCATAGAATGATCAGAATATCCTACATCGACTTTATATTTAGTTCTTAGTGTATGGATATTAGATAGTGCATGAGTCCTGCTTGGATAGTCCACAACACAGTATAAAAGAGTAGTATTTGACTTACCTAATATATTAAGTGCTACCGTAATATTATCATAGGTACAACCACCAGTACTTAGATATACAGGCTTACCAGTTTTAGCCGTTAGCCTTAAAAGCTCTAGGTTTTTAGCTTCTGACGATGCTATCTTATGAGTCTGTACGTATGGATCTATTACCTCAACCATCTTAGGTGTAAAGACAGAGCACATAAACTCTATATTAATCTCTTTGCAAAGACCTGCTATCGGTTTGATAAAGTTGCTAGGTATATTGTCTTTTACTTTGCCAGATATACCGTATAAGTCCTCACTGATAAAAGATTGGAACTTAATAGCATCGGCTCCGAGTGTCTTTGCTTTTCTGCACGATTCTAAACAATCCTCTAGAGTCTCCCAATTACTACCAACGTCTAGGACTATTTTCACATTTCCTCCAATTTGATCAATCTATCTACGAAGCTTTTGAAGCTTTCTCGACTATTATAATAGTCTTCAGCACGACTACATGTTGGAAAGATTCTAACACTCTCATTATCTGTTCCTTCGTTGCTAACAATTATTGACTCTATTTTCTCAATATTTATATGAGCACTATCGTCACCATCACTTTTAATCAATTCTAAGAATTTCATTTTTTATCATATCCTTCCACACCATTCTGGCATTTTATAGCATTTTGTACTTTCATTACATCCTGGGGTAGTACATATATAATGGAAAGCAGACCAAGAGCCAAAATCAATCTTAAAGATCTTGTTTCCACAATCTCTACATCGATGATTCGGCATGTAGTAGCTACTCATTAATACCTTCCAAAGAGTTTAACTGCATTATACACCAAAAATCTGCGAACTCTATCCATGCCGTTTTCTTTGTTGATCTTATCAAATAACCAGTCAGCATATCTTTTGTCAAAGAAATAAGTATGATTTCTAGCACGGCCAAGAACATCATGGCTATGATCAGTTATAGAACACAGATAATACTTCGATAGCCTACCTCTACAAGCATAAAATAGATCATGCACTAAAGCACCTGCTAAGATCTTTGGGTGTGCAGGTGATAGACCTATAAGAGACCAGCAGACAATAGGGATTGAAGCACCATCAAACTCAAATCCTGCATAGATCAATAGGCTAAAGTTTTTACCATCGTGCCCCCATTGATAATGATAGTTATCTGCTAATCTATATCTATGGCCTTTACCATTTATAGGTTCTATCACTGGCTGTTTCACTACACTCCCGGATGAACATAATAATCAAATTCAACATTAACAATATTATCTGCATTAGTTTCATTGGTGATTCTTAAAATGTACTTTGTATTGTTTTTCAAAACAAACCCTGCGGATCTACCTCTATCACCTGCATCATTCCTACCTGATCCAATACGCCATGGACCCCAAATAGATGTGCCATCCGTTGTTCCACCTGTGGGTGTGTGGCTTATATCTAGTGTGTCGGTTAACGTGGAGTTTCTGTTTCTATTGTATGAAGTGATTGCAGTGCCAGCGACTCTGTCAGCACCTTCAAATAATGTTGCTGTCGTTTCTGCCTCAACTTCAATAAAGTCAAGAAAGTGATAAAGCTTTTGAGATTGACCCGTACCAGTTTCATTAGGAACAATGATAAGGTAATCCCTACTTGCACCGTTAGTTAAAGTCACTTTATCAGTCGCTTCATAACTATCACCACAATGTATCTCATGGTGCTCACTGTTAATTACAACAGGAGCACCAAGAAAAAGGTTATCAGATAACATCCTTGCAACGTTACCAAATTCATCCTCTAGATAACTACTCGTCTTTTCATAAATATTATCAGGATCATCTTGATCAAATTTTCTATATTCAAGATCACCTATTGTGAGTTTTGTCATGTTCGATCTCCTTTAGTTATACTGTGTCTTCATGCCACCAAAAGTCAACATCAATATATCCTGTATTCACCACAAGTTTTTGTATCTTATAAATGTACATCTCATTTTTTGCTGGCACAATCTCATATGAAAGAGAAGGAGATACACCACTCGGTGTTTTTCCATCACCTGATCTAGCTTTCCAAATTTCAGTACCAAGCGTTGTAACAGTAGGACCAGCATAAGCAGTCAATCCCGGAGTATTTTCACTATTCCTATCATTATTGAAAGTTGTTATCGTGGTTCCATTATCACTTACAGTTCCACCTTCATTTATCGACACCTCCATTTCCACACTACTTGAGAAACGCACATTGGCATGAATCCTTGTGTCGGTGTTTGGTGTCGTAAACATGAAATATTGTATCTCATTATCTGCACCGTTAAATGGTATAACTGTTTTATAAAAATAGTGATTACCTTCATGTATCTGGAAGTTAGAATAAGATACCGTTTTAACAGATTTTGAATGGGGATCAAACTTTCTATATTCAAGATCTCCTAAGTTTCCACTTGCCATTAACCTTTCTCCTTATTCTTTTACTTTGTCTTTAACACCTAATTTAACCTTTTCTCCATTTGTGCCTTCAATTATAAACGGTTCTGGTGTTGTTGTATGCTCTACTTTTGTCTTATCTCCATAAATTTCATGAAATCTTGTTTTCAACATAAAAATAACCATAGTGACATTAATCTTTTTTGATCCGTACTTTTTCAACGACTCTGGTATTACGCCGCTGACTGATGCTAGAGCATAACTTTCTAGTAGCTTCAAAGCTGCCTGCTCTCCTTTTAGCTTTGCTGACTTAAATTCTTTGTGTATTTCGCACCATTTATAGCCAGTAACTCTAGTGATATCTAAATCAGCACAAGCTGCCTCGAAAGAAAATCCCTTTTTCATAATCGCTAAAAGACGCTTAGGCATATCTTTATTCCATTTTGTCATACTTTGCCTTTTTTAATAGTGTAACTTTTTTAATAGTGGCTGTTTAAAGTGTTTTGTCCAATTTACAGCATGATGAGGTCTATTAAATCTAGTTACCACTTTTACGTATTGAGGCCAAACCTTTTGTAATGATACAGATTTTAGAACTTTTTTATCGTGATCATTATTTTTATAGAGTTCGGTTTGGTTTCCACCCTTCATTTTTGCTACAGTACTTGTTTTCTCTATTAAGAATGCATTTAAAAGAACCGTACACCAACCGTCGTGTAAAGCCTGAAGACAAAGATCAACGTCTTCGTTATATTTCATGCGCCAACGATATTTTATTTCATTATTGATAAGCATTCCGCTATATACGTGAGTATTAATTGTAAACGGTTTTTTAGTGTCTTTAGTAGCGAAATAAACGTAATTATAACCAGAAACAGCAATATTTTTGTATCTATCTGTAAACTTCTCTAAAGCTATTAGTGCGTCTATCGTAGAACATCTAACTCGTCTTTTATCTTTATCCCATGATCTAAAACCTCTAATATTATCATCGAATAGAAAGTGTTTCTGAGCTCCGATTTTTATACTATGCTCCCAGCAATAGTTTCGGGCTGGATAAGAACCTAATCCAAGATTTGAAAATGGAAGTTTAAGAACTTTAGATTTGCCAATAGTTTTACAATAGTTATCGTATTCTTGTGGTTCTACTGCAATTCTAAAATCGATACCGTCTTTAAGTAAAAACTTTGCAGTAAGAGAGTTTTCCCATCGTCCTTTAGATATTATATATATAGGATATTTTAAACTTTGCATGTATATTGACCTGAGTGTTTATGTATAATATTTAAATCTAAATTTTCTACAAAACTTTCTCTCTCGTCTTCTGTATTAAATAAAATAGTTAATTTAATATCCTTTGGAGTATCTGGTATCGGATCTAAATCAGCCTGGGCCCACTCCGCTGTCTCGTCTCCTTGATTAACTTGGTCTACTACGTCTCCGTGATCTATAATTGCAGCGTTAAAATCAGGAAAATCATAAGCCGATAAATCAAAGTCTATATCAACTGTAAAGTCTCTAAACCCATCATTATCTATTTTACCATACTGCGAAACCGCTTGTAGCACCTTGCGTTTTGCGGAGTTAATATCCTCGGCATCCACTACGTTAACAGGCACTCCCTCTAACTGGTTATCCTGCTTATCTACTAGCTCATAGCCCTCTTTTAATATCTGAGATAAGACGTGTATTCTTTGATGTCCGTCAAGGATATACCAGTGCTTATCACACTTCCAAACGTGAGGAGCGAAGTTAAACCCATCGTCTATAATCTCTCCTCTAAGTTTATTAAAGTTAATCTCGTCAAGTTTTTTAAGGTCACCTTGAAACGGTTTTAAAATATCTATATTAAGATACTTATGAGCCTTAACATTCACTAATATTTTCATAATAATTCTCTATATTTAAAGCAATGTCATATAAAGCATTATAATGACTGAATTTATTTTTTTCTACTAAAGTTTTTCGAAAATATGTCGATAAGAGATATATGAGGCAAGGGAGCCTCACAAACATAGGGAGGTAATACTATGAAATACTTATTACTTATATTTTTAATAGGTTGTGGAGTAGAAAACGTCAATATTGGTGATGATGCCATTGATAAGGCTGTAGAAACTGACAATACTGTAGAAAATACTGACAAAAGCGTAGAAAATACTGACAATACTGTAGAAAATACTGACATAGATAATTCTTACTTTGTAGATAATATAATCGGTACTTGGAAAAAAAGCCTAGATAATAGTGCAGCTTACCATGAGGAGATGTATATAACATTTAACGAGGATGGTACTTATCAGGTAATGTACGTAAAAGAGTTTACTTGGAAGCCCTATCAGCTCCAAAGAACATCTGGAACGTGGACGATTGAAAATTATCGTCTTAATCTTAGTGCTACTTTCTCCGATTGCTCTAGTCTTTATATTTATGAAAACGTCTTTATCACATTTTACGATAACACTCTAGAATTTCGAGATAATGACTTTAGGTGTAATTATTCTGATAGTTCAACGGTATATACTGGTAATAATAAGTGTGATTTTAGGTCGGTCTCGGATTTTGTCCCAAACTTCGAATATGAAAATACTTGTATTAGTTCCGACCACTTATAAAGTTTCTATTTACTACTCTATACATAATATACTATACACAGTTAAACAACTTTTGGCTAGGGATGGCCTAGTTAATGGTGTGGTAAGCTCATGTGTGGTCTGCTTGGGTAAGGATTTAAATGAAAATACTAATTTTTATATCAATTTGGTTATTTCTCAATTTATTGATCATTCTATTTTTTATGGGAGCGTATAGAAATGAACGACTTAATAACGTCCCTACAAGAGGACTTAAACTTGTCAAAAATAGCTCACAAAAATCCAATTAAAACTGTTGCTTCTTTGCTACTTATTTATGACGATGCTAGAGAGGCTAGAGATAGAGGAGAGAAACTTGACCCTATAATTGTTTTAAAAGAGATTGAAACTGCTCTAAGCTTGCCAACTTCTTTTCTATCAGATAGCTAGATCCTTCATTATCAATGATCATATCTCCTTTTTCGAGAAAGACCGACTTAGCTGGTGTAAGTAATAGAAACCTATCTCCACTAAGCTTTCTAATGTTTTGAAAGTTTCTCCAATTCTTGGGATCAAACTCTATTAGTTTCATACAAACCTCTTTGGGGGTGTAGGTTGATCACCATGATATCTCCAAAGGTGAAGACAATTCTTCGATAAATTAACATAGTCTTCTTTCTTTGGATGAATCTGAATTACTACTTCATGTTCGAAAAAAAACATGTCTTTGAACGCACACATCTCTTCCCATGTTGGTGTCCTCTTTCGATTTATCAATGAAACACTGACATGATCCCATCCACCGCCATTGCTTGCAATTATAGCCCAATGATTGCCGGCATTTTTATAATGGAAAGCACCATTGTATTCATCTCCCCTTACCCCTTGTGCAAAAGGATGATCAACCCTATATTTTTCCATATAGTCAAGCCTTTTCACATCTCCCCCAATCCAATATCTAGCAATCTATCTACAACCCAATAAAGGTCATTTAATCCCATGAGTACCACCATGATTATAAATCCTATTAGTAGCATAAGCGTACATGCTAATATGCTACCAATAGTTCGATAAAAGCCTTTTCTAAATTCACTAATCATGTTGAAATATTCCAAAGTTACGATCTATTATCTCAGCACGCTTTACGATATGCAGATTATCCATGATGTCGTCCATAGCTCCTGCTATATCTCCTTGACTAGCATCTACCTTAATATTTTCACCATTACGTTTATCAGATAATATGATCATGAATCTATGATTAGGCCAACCACCTTGGGTTAATTCATCTCGTCTTTGTAGTATAATAGAATACCGTCTACATGGAGATAACAATTCAAAAGAATGACACCAGCAATTCGTTATAACTCTGACATTATCTACATCTTTAAATAGTTCTATTACTTTGCTTATATTAACTCTCATCAATCAATATCTCCGCAAGGAACTTGCTCAACCCACTTATCATCACAAGATAGCTCGGTATAGTTCATTACATAATGTCCGTTGTATTTCTCCCAATGTCCTTTTCCATAGCATGGTTTTTTGTTCTTACAAGATTTTGTCATCTCAAAACCATTAGTATTTTTAAGGATATTATAGCTTTTTGTACATTGATTAACCACTACTCTATTTTCGTTATCGTTAGTGTTATCATTATCATTTTCTATAATAATAGTTACACTCGATTGTTTATCATTCGTATCAGGCTCATCTTTCTCCTCTGTCTCATCTGGGATATCTTTCTCGTCAGTCTCCTCTACTGGTGGTTGTGATACAGGTACAAAGACTTTAGGAGCACATTGATTACAGCAACAATTGTCAGACTGATCTATAATCTTATCCTCGTCTTCTGCACATCCTGTTGTTATGGTTAAACATCCTGCAAACATTAAACTTAATAAACAAAATAATAATCTCATAACTTCCCTTTCTTATTTTACAATTTACCAAGACCTAGACCTAGAACAAGACCAAGAACTATACCTAGACCTAGAACAAGACCTAGACCTAGAACAAGACCAAGACCTAGACCAAGACCCAGACCAAGAACTATACCTAGACCAAGAACTATACCTAGACCAACCTTCTCTCATTATTGATGCGCTCATTTTTGATCTCTTGGTAATGATGTGATTTCACATATATCCAACATTCCAGACTTAAAAACATGCACTAGTCTATCATCAGGGTATGGCTCAACCTCTTTAAACTCAGCACTTTTTACACTATCTGCCCATCTTTCAGTCTCAGCAATCCACGCAGCTTTTGAAATAACAAACCGATCGTCTTGCTCCTCTACTAACTCACCTGTATAGATCATTGTAACGGTTCTAAACAAATAGTTAGAGCCAATACTAAGATTATTTACTGGCCTTTTCTTATCACTAGAAAATAAACTACAGATTTCTTTTATCTCACCATACGTTAAACTATCGATATTCATAACTTTCCTTTCTTATTTTACAATTTACCAAGACCTAGACCTAGACCAAGACCAAGACCTATACCTAGACCTAGAACTAGACCTAGACCAAGACCAAGACCTAGACCAAGACCTAGAACTAGAACTATAACTAGACCAAGACCTAGAACTAGACCTAGAACTAGACATAGACCAAGACCTAGACCTAGACCAAGACCAACCTTCTCTCATTATTGATGCGCTCATTATTTTTGCTCTCATAATTATAAAACCATAAGAATTGACTATATACATAATACTGTGTATATAGTAAAGACTTATTTGGATATAGAAAGGAGTTGAAGGTGCAAAAGCTTGAGGGTGCTGTCCAAAGACATATACTACTGTGCAAAAAAACGGACAAAATTTTGTCTCAATTATCAAAAAAAGAAGGTCTAAATAGATCTGCTTATTTACGTAAACTGTTAGAATCAAAGACGAGAAAATCTAAATGATCGGTTTTTTCAAAAAACTATTTATAGGAGAAAGTAAGATGAGGTTAACCACTCAAGAAACTGAGTTTCTAAAGACTATCTTAACGGATAGACTTGTCCGTTTAGCAAGTGTTGGCAAAACGGTACCAAGTGCAATCGAAGTCCCTAAAAGCATATTAAAAAAGCTAGAGTCTAATTATTCTGTCGATGATCTAGACGAGATATCATTGCCTCTAGAGTTTGACTCTATAACAGAGTTTGACTCCGTTATATTTATGCGAAACGACATGGAAGTAGGTAAGATTTGCTTGCCAAAAAAGTAACTAAGATAAGAGAACTTATCAAGTTCCAACTTGAAAATATTGAAAACACCTTGAAATTTATGGAGTATTTGAATTATGTCAGATAAAAATAATGTTGCTATTACTTTTACAATTAACAAAAAAATGAACGATGATATCCATAAGATTAAAGAGACTAGCTCTCTAACTAAAGCCGATATTATAAGATCCGCTTTATTTGAATATCTTTACCCAAAGAAAAAGACCGAACAGCCTAATATATGTGAGCCAACGGATATAGATAATAGTCAAAGAGATTATAGAGATGATGTGATTGCAGGCTTATTTTCAATTATCAATAAACTGATGGATAAGGACGAGATTTATGAGTGAAATGGATGGTCCTGTTAAACTACTACTTAGTAATATAACAGCACAACATGACAAACTTAATAAAGACTTTAAGCAATTTTCTCTAGATCAAAAGCAGATTAATGAAAATATCGTAAACGCATTTAATAGTCTTAAAAAAGAGTATCTTTCTCTTGTAGAGATAATAAGAGAGCAACAAACTTTTATACTAAAAATACTAGAGAGGTTAAAAGATGGAAATGGACAAGAAAATTCTAGAGTACCTCAACAATTACAACGATGTCCTTTTGCAGAACATAAGGAAAAAGAAAGCTGATAATTCTATCTATAACTATGACGAGATTATGAAACGACAAAAGCAGTTTCAAAACGATCTTTTGGAGATGCAAAGTAAATTTGCAATGACTGAAATTAACATTTGGAAAAAAATTAACGAGGCAATGAAATGACATTTTACAAAAAAAGCGAAGAGACAGAATATGAAATGGATAAAGTATCTATTACTGGTGACTACTTTGACGGCTCCTTAGAGCAAATAAGAATAGTTGAAAAAGACGGTTATGAGCTACTTATTAAACCCAATGCCGTTGGACGTCTTACCATCTATGAAAACGAAAGAGAGGCAGAATAAAAAAATGGTGTGAGTTAAATAAATAACCCACACCTACAACCACATTTAGCATAACAAAAAATATAGGAGTATTGTTGTTATGAGGCAGAATACGGTGTCTACATTTCTTTCATTTTAGCCCTAATAAGAGCGTTATTTTCTGCAATAGCTGCCTGAATTTGGCTATTACCGCTATGCCATGACTGAGATGTGGGATCTATGCGCGTTGTGGCTGTTGACAAGCCCAATCCTTCAGCGACGTCTAACTCTACGAGTGGTCGTTGTCCTCTGATAGTAAGGTTTTCAAGCCCTCCAGTCATTCTTTGTTGTGCAAGCACAAAATTTTCTGTTGCTGCGTTTCTATATTTTTGAAAGTCTTGCATCACACCCATCATAAATGCTTCTTTGTAATCAGCCATTTCCATTTTTCAAATCTCCAAAAAATTTAAATTTATGTGACTATATATTACTCATCCAACGACTCTAACGTCAATACTATTAAATCCTCGGAACCGTATTTTTTAGTGCTACTAAGTTCGACTATCTGATTATCGTCTTTATAGCAAATCCCGTTAAGAGAGTCCAAGATTGCTTTAATTAGATTATCTAAATCGGGTTTTGTCGTTTTATATATCTTTGATTTTTTGATACTTTTAGGCTTTTCGTAGATAAACTCTATGCGTGCTCTTATCGCACCATTATTAATAGGCTCAAAATCATATTGAGAAATCCAAAACTGTACCTCTCCTTCGAAGTCAGTGGTCTTTTTAGGAGTATAGACTCGACCTCGTCTAGTCATCCTTGGACGTAATTTAGGCATAGGTGGTATTGGGATTTCAAATCTCATAAGGAGATTTTAGCAGTATAAATCTTCCAAGTCTATCGAATGGTCGTATAATATTTCATTTAGTGTTTCGTTCCACTTTTCGGCATATTCTACATCTAAATCGTCAGCACTATATCTACGTACTTCCCTGAGAGACTGAATATAATCGTAAAGAGATCCGATTAGCTTTGACGTTGCCATAGTTTGACGAGCTTTTATCATATCGTCAGGATCAACTAAATTAAACTCTAAAGTCATTTTTGGCACTTGATACCCCCAAGTCTAGAGACTCTCTTTTCTTTTGGCTTGTACAAAGGCCCAACACCCTGGGGATAGCAATAGAGCTTCTTACCACTAGGATGATCATACTCAGTAACGTACTCAGGTATTGGATCCTCTTTTTTAGGCAATAGGTCTACTTCTGT
>Ga0099850_1001007_pt1 | contig 13100 bp, 25 predicted proteins | sample CB_VirMetaG_5_FD_79182 | JGI IMG/M metagenome (GOLD analysis project Ga0099850, IMG submission 79182) | Freshwater to marine saline gradient viral communities from Chesapeake Bay - CB_1508_1D Viral MetaG | ecosystem: Environmental > Aquatic > Marine > Coastal | place: USA: Chesapeake Bay... | reverse complement strand
TTTTTCAAGCCAACAAGTTCCTGTAAGGTTTGTGGCTGTTTCATGAAGGTCAAGGTTCGGTTTAGGGCAAGCCAATGCCCCCTAGGGAAATGGTAGGATTAGCGGTACTTATGGCTCATTACGCACTTCTTGACGCAAACAGCATCGTCACTGATTGGCAGGCACCGACACCTAAGCCGGAGGGATCATTCGTTTGGGATGAGGAAACTCTGGCGTGGGTCGAAGTAGCCGCTGGCTAGTTTTTCTTCCCGTCGCCTTTTTTGCTTTACTACCTGCACGGGCGAACGCTGAACCCGAACCAGGACTCAACGCAGTCGGCTATCTGATTGACGAGATACCGCCAGAACGCTCAGACGACCTCTACCCCATCTGCGGTTCAGAAATTGAGAACAACATCAACCGCAACTTTGATGACGAACCCTTCCAAGACTGCGGGTGGGACTACTTCATGGTTCACTACACAGGCTTCATCACCCTGCCCGAACATGAGACCATCGAGTTCATGGTGGCTGCTGATGACGGGGGCACAGTCAGTATCGCTGGACAGGAGTTCGGTACTTGGGACCTGAAGGGTTGCTCGTGGTCGAACACCATAACGCTGTCCGTTATGCCAGGGGAATACGAACTGGAGGGCTGGTTTTTTGAGGCTGGCGGCGCTGCGTGCTATATGCTCGCATGGAAGATAGATGACGGCTACTGGGAGATTGTTCCTGAATGGGCATTTACAACTGCATCCACACCGACGACGACGACAACTACTACTACTGCGCCGTTAGAGACTGTCCCTGTCACGGACCCGACTACCACGACGCTTCAAGAAACCTCAACATCGACGGTCCCTCAGGAGACAACAACGTCGTCCACGACGACAACGGTTGAGGAAACCACTACCTCGACATCCACAACGACAACAACATCAGAGCCACCAACCACCACATCTACGAGTACCCCGCAACCTGCCACGTCAACCACACAAGGATGGGTACCTCCACCGCCATCAACCACGACTGAACCTTCCACGACCGTTCCCCCAACAACCACAACGGAATCACCACCACCCCCAACAACCCTGCCAGAAGTTCCAACCACTTCATCTGCGCCTCCTACGACGGTTCGTCCTACGACCACGCTAGCCCCTACAACCACGCTGGCCACCACCACTACGTTGCCACCAGCCGCTCCAGAATCGCCTACAAGCGTCGTTCCACCCGAAACCACTACAACCACCCCCCAGATCGTCGTAGGCCCTTCTGGCGTGTCTCAGACCCAGGCCCTTCAGTACGCCACCAATCCACAGGTGCTTGCCACTGCAAGCGCCACCGAAGCACAGGTGATCTTTGAGTCGTTGAGTGTTAGCGAACTCAATAACGCTCAGGTCGACGCACTGATCGAAGCAGTGCAGGAAGCCCCGACCGAAGTACGTGCCGCATTTGAGGAAGAAATCAACATCTTTGGTGAGGGATTGGACGATTACGTTCCCCTTGGTTCCAACATCCCAGTGGGCACACGGCGCACCCTGATTGCTGTAACCGCTGGAATAGCCCTTGCGGCAGCGGGTACTAGAATACGTCAGTAATGCGTAAGTTCTTCAACTTCATAGCGGACAACGCCTGGACCTACGCTGGCACTGGAATGGTCCTCATCACCCTTTCTGGACCCACCCTCAAGCAGGCCATTTGGCTGGCTGGAGTAGCATTGGTGCTACATTCTGTAATCACCCTTTCCCAGAAAGACGAATAATGGACAAACTCAAGAACATCCTGTTCCGCATCTTCGCCCTGTTTGGCTCAAGCGCCCTGGCTGCTGTCGCGGGTGGTGCCATCATTGGCGTCGAACTCTGGAAGTCTGCCGCCCTTGCTGGTCTCATGGCCTGCGCACAGGTCGTCGAGAAGTTGCTTCGTTTCAGCGTCGATGGTTCGCTCACCAAGGAAGAAATCGAGATTGCGTTCTCTGGTGCTGGCGCACCGAAGAAGAAGGACGAGGCCGCTGAGTAATGGCGAAGGTCAACATCGCCAAACTTCCGATCGTCAAAGTCAAGTTGTGCTCACACCTCAAGGGTGTCGAGCCAGGTGAACTGGACCCCAGCCTTCTTCGCAAGATTGAGGGCAAGGGTCAGTTGCACCATTGCGCTGCTGACGCGTACGAGGCGATGGACGCCGCTGCAAACGCGGAAGGAATTGACCTTTCTCCGACTAGCCCAGCGGACACATACCGCTCGCTTGCGGTTCAGGAGTACGGATTCTTCCAGCGATACACCGACAAGCCGAAGAACAAGAAACTGATGAAGCAGAAGCCACGCATTTACAAGGGCAAGGCTTGGTACTTGAAGAAAGGTATGGCCCCGCTTGCGGTGCCTGGCACGTCGAACCATAACCTCGGGATTGCCATTGACATTTCTAATGCTGCCGAACCAAAGCGCCTTGAATGGCTCGCCAAGAATGCCGTGTCGTTTGGTTTCTCGTGGGAGGTTCTCCCATCAGAGCCATGGCACCTGCGCTACGTTGCTGGGGATGATATCCCTGAGCGCGTGAAGGCGTGGAAGGAATCAAAGCAGGCCTAATGTGGATGGCGGCTGGGCTATTTTTCTTAGCGCTGTTGTTACTGGTGCTTTTAGCGTCGTAGTCGTCCTGATCCAGAAGTTCAAGAAAGAGAACGCCAAGGACCACGACTTAGTGGTAAATATGCTCAAGTTGGTGTACCGCAAACAGAACACCACCGAAGACAAGATCGACAAGGTTTCCGAGAGGTTGACGGACCACATCCAGAACCATTAGTCTGAGCGCCCTTGGAGGGTGCTTGACAATGGCTGAAGAACTGACGATAATCGAACTACGAAATATCCGTAGATACCTCGCTAAGGTGTACTGTGGAGTTTCTGAGCAAGAGGAACTCTGGGGACTAGCCCAGAAACTAGACACGATTATCGAGAGGAGAACTCGTGAATCAAGGAGAAAGCGAGTATCGAACGCTGAATGACGGCGCAGAGATACTCACCGAAGCCTTTGGCCTGATTACAGGACCAAGGCAGGAGCAATACGACCACCCCTTTGAGGACTACAGCAAGGTTGTAGAAATCTTCGAGGGCTTCACTGGGATCGGGCTCAACGTCTACGAGGCGTTGCTGTTCATGGTCTCCGTAAAGATGGCGAGACTCCGTACGTCAATGGAGCGCGGGGAAATCCACCACGACTCACTCGTTGACGCACTTGGATATCTCGGCTGTCTGAACATGGCAAAGGAATACACCGAAACACCAGCATTCATGGAGGCATGGAATGGGTAAGTTGATTACAGAAATCCGTTCACACGGACGGAACACGAAGCGTTCAATGTTGGACGACTTGAAAGACCAGATGTCGGACGCCGACTACAAGGACCTGCTGGACGCAATCGCGGACATCACGATCCCCATCTCGGCAATCGGCAAAGTACTGCGGAACCGTGGTGTAAAGGTCGCCGACGGCACCATCTACAAGTGGAGGACCACCAATGCGAATCAGTGAGGAACTGGAACAGGAGAACAAGATCGCTGAACTGCGACAGGCATTGCGCACCGCTCAGAAAGCGGAGGCACGTGCCAAGTCAAAGTCAAGCGCGATTGTTGAAGCCGTGTATCAGGCGGCCAAGGATGCTCAGTTGGCAACACCGCCACTGAAGATCAAGCCACCGAAGAAAGACACGCGCAAAGGAAAAGCCGAGGTTGCTCTCATCCACTTGACGGACTGGCAGGCAGGCAAGCACACCGTTTCATTCGGTCTGCAAACCCTGGCTGAGCGAATCCAACTCATGGTGGACAAGAGTCTGCAACTCACCAACATCCAGCGAGCACATCACCCAGTCCGTGACTGCGTTGTCCTGCTCGGTGGCGACATGGTGGAGGGCATCGGCATCTTCCCAGGGCAGGCGTACGAAGTCGAAGCACACCTCTTTGAGCAACTCTTTGAGGTTGTTCGCATCATTACGCACACCGTCCACGAACTGGCCAGCAACTTTGAGAACGTCAAGGTTGTCTGCGAGTTTGGCAACCACGGTCGGTTGGGTCGCAAGGGCGATATGCCAGGTGGCGACAACATTGACCGCATGGCATACCAGATCGCAAGCGATCGTTGTGCACACCTAGCCAACGTGAAGTGGCAGATGTCGAGCGACTGGTACCAGATGGTCGAGATCGGCGCATACAAAGCAATGCTTGTTCACGGCGACGAGATCAACTCGTACGGTGGCAACGTTCCCGCGTTCGGAATCCTGCGGAAATGTAACGCATGGGCAACTGGCGTCGTCGAGGACTTCCAGGATGTGTACATGGGTCACTTCCACACACCGATGAGCCTGACCATGGCCAACGGTGGGCGTGTTTTCGTGTCGGGTTCACCTGAATCCCACAACGAATACGCCCGTGTCTTCGTAGCCGCGGTCGGCAAACCCAGCCAGCGCCTGCATTTCGTAGACCCCGTAAAGGGACGGGTCACAGCCGAATACACTATTTGGTTGGACTGATGCGCGATGCTCGACACACCTGTACCTGCGTCTATTGTGGACCCATTCACCGAAATCCTGAATGCGGGGATAAACCACAAGATGACGACGAGTAGGCAAATTGTTTGGGTTCAGTGGGCTGATGCGCACATGAGCGAGAGTGGATGGTTGGAACTCACCGACTACAGCGACGATGGAGAAACCATCGTTGACTCGGTGGGGTTCCTCATCCCAGTTGGGGAGCCTGGCTCCAAGGATCAGCACGTGACGTTGTGGCAGAGCCTTTGCAAAGATGAAGGTATCCACGCCATGCACATTCCCGTGCAGATGGTTAGGTCAATAAAAGTTCTTGTTGACTGAGGTTGCTTTCCCCTTGGTTGGGTTATACAGTGTTATACACCCAACCAAGGAGGAACAATGGGTACTTATCACGTAATCAAACCCGAACACGGGAGCGAGCAATGGCTCGCAGTCAGATGGTCCGATGAACACGGACTGCCGAGAATCTCGGCATCGGCAGCAGCGGCTGTGCACGGAGAACACTCGTTCTCCACACCAGCAGACCTGGCTGTAGAACTGCTCGCAAGCGAGCCACCGCAACCCAAAGAGCCAAACAAGGCCATGTTGCGTGGACAGAAACTCGAGCCAGTCCTAATCGAATGGGCTGCCGAACTCGAGGGCATCACACTCACCACCCCAGAGGTGATGTACGCATACCGTGACGAGGGCGTACGACTCATCGCCACGCTGGATGCCATCACCCCAGAGGGCGTGCCATACGAAGTCAAGACCACCAACAGGCGTTGGGACGGGGTGCTCCCCCGATACTGGTACTGGCAGGGCGTACAGCAGGCAATCTGCACCGAGTCTCCCGCCATTGAATGGGTGATCTTTGACAGCGACTTGCAGTTACACCGTTACACCCAGCACGTAACCTCGGACGAAAAGCAGATTCACATCGAAGCCTGCCGTACGTTCTTGGAGGCGATTGACAATGGCATGATGCCAGCAAACGCGGAGTACGAGTACCGCCACGCATCTGATGCGTTCCCGCAGTCAGAACCAACGTCGGTGGAACTTGACGACCTCACGTCCGTCATTGCCGAACTGCAACAAGTTCAGGGAAACATCAAGATTCTGACGAACCGCGAAGACCAACTCAAGGCTGCCATTTGTATGCAGTTGGGTGACGCAGAGTTCGGCACCGTTGACGGTGTTGCGTTGGTGTCGTGGAAGACGGCGACTCGCAACTCGTTTGACAGCAAGAAGTTCGAGGCTGAACACCCAGCCTTGGCTCAGAAATACAAGAAGCAATCCAACTATCGGACATTCCGACTTATCACAGGAGGCAAGTAATCATGGGGTTCAATCTGGAGAACTACGAGACAGTCGCAAGCAGGCTCGACCGCTGGCTGGTCAAGTACGAACTGCCCGAGACTGTCGTTCCACGCACTCGCGTTGAGACCGAACTCGTGCACTACACCGACAACCGTTGCGTATTCAAGGCATCCATTTATGTCGACAACATCCTCGTTTCGACTGGATGGGCTGAGGAAACACGTGGCGAGGGCATGGTCAATAAGACCAGTCACGTCGAGAACTGTGAGAGTTCGGCTGTGGGACGCGCGTTGGCAAACGCTGGCCTGGCTGGTTCGGACCCAAGCAAGCGCCCGTCACGCGAGGAGATGGAGAAGGTGCAACGAGCATCAGCCCCACGCCCAGCACCAGCGCCAGCACCAGCGCCTGCACAGGTATCGCCTGCCCAGGTTGCAGAGAACGTTGCTGCATTGCGTGAGATAACCCGCGTATTTGACGCCAAGCCAGTCGAGCGTCCTGGTGCAAACCGTGTCAGGAACACGAACGACCCAGCAACTCGCGCTCAGATCGGCAAGATCATCGGCTTGTCGATGTCGCAGAAATACAGCAAGGAAGACCGTCTGCAGTTGGCATCATCACACGCTGGTCGGGAAATCACCGATCTTGCACAACTCACCAAGGGCGAGGCATCCGACCTCATCAACCTTTTGGATATGGCCGCGCAATGAAACCAAAGAAAACAGTACTCATAGCGTTGCGTCTCGATAGGCGCACCGCAGAGATGATCCATGAACTTGCGAAGATTGACGACACCTCAATGTCGTACGTCATTCGCAGGGCAATCATCAGATACTTGGGGCTTGACAAAAATGTGTGAGCACTGCAAGGACGTATCGGCTGTCTTGCGACGGTGGGAGGACGAGGAGATCGAGTCCTGCACCTGCCGCTGCCACGACAACCGTGACTATTGGAAATCACAGAAACCGAGGAAGAAGAAGAAATGAACCAAGACTCAATGATTACCTTGTCCGCCGAGGTAAACAAACTCAAGGAAGAACTAAACCGCTGGCGCAACATTGCTGGCATCATGCACGAAGCAATCCAAGAGGGTGACTGCGAGGGTGCTCGCATTCACTACGAGGAAAACTGTCGTGCCTGGTGACCCAAGAAAGGGAGACTGTGAAGGCAATAGGGAGAAGTGCAACCTGGATGGATGCCCAAAGTTTGGAACGCTTGGGCGTCCAGGTCGCGACGGTAAACGTAGGGTCAAGGGCTGCAACGATCCTGTTGCTCGAGGCAAACGCAACCGCACTAAAGGAGATAGCAAGGCTCGCCGTGCAAGAAAGAAACTTGGTCTATCTGCTACGGGTAACGCTGGCAGTAGGCATGAGGAACACTGGGGCGGCCTTTTTAGAGTCGAGGTCAAAGCGGGTGCGCAGGTCGGTCCGATTGCTACCCGTTTTATGGCGGCTCACGCGCAATCCAATGCGAGTAAGTCACTGGGAGACGTACGTCCCTTCGCGATGATTGCCATGCCAGACGGTGTGTCGGACGGCATAGTGCTCATGACGTTGGAAGACTTCGCCGATCTGGTTAGCCTCATCCAGGCGTAAGGGTTACACCAGGGAAACCAACCACAAACCTTTCGTGGTAGGCGTAACTCTCCCTTACTGGGTACTTGTTGTTGCCCAGTAAGGGCGATATCCCTTTTGCTAAAGTTGGGAGGAACTAATGGCAAGACGAATACGGCTTATAGCCGTCGCCTTGGCTGTTACGGTGAGCGCCCCACAAGCGCTGGCTGCAACAGCCCCTGTGGTACCCACGGGAACGGTCGAAACGACGCTCATATCGCGTCCTAGGCCCGTTTCCGCGGCTTATAAACCCATCCCCAAGGACGCCCTCTGCCCTCAATGGTGGGCACTGGCTCGTCGGGCTGGCTGGAAGGGCAACCAAATGGAGACCCTGGACTACATCATGCACCGCGAATCACGGTGCAAACCCAAGGCCCACAACACCACGTTGAACAAGGACGGCTCGACCGACATGGGCCTTACTCAGATCAACGACAGGTCCTGGTGCCGACCCAGCAGGTACTACAAGAACGGCTACTTGCAGAGCCTGGGCATTATCGAATACTGTGAAGACCTATTCGATCCGCTTACAAACCTACGGGCAGCAAAGGCTTTGTATGACTATTCACAAGAGAACGGCAGCGGATTCCGACCGTGGGGGATATAACTACATGACACTGGCAGATGAATGGGCGCTCGTCGACAAGTCGCACGAGTGGATGGAGGAAGGTGCTTGCCGAGGCATGGACACCTTGCTGTGGTTTCCAGAACAGGGACACGCACACAAGGTTGGACAGGCCAAGAAGGTTTGCGGGCTATGCCCAGTACGCAAGAAGTGCTTTGACTGGGCAAACACGAACCATATCTTCGAGGGAATCTGGGGAGGAAAAACCCCAGTCGAACGTAGAAGGTACTTGAACTACAAGATATAAACCTATACGCTGGGACTATGACAGAATCAGCGTTAGCAGAGATCGAACTCTTGCAAACAACGGTGGACCACATGGACATGGCAATGGAAGTCCTGCGTGAACACCGCGATATGCTCGAGTACGAAAACATCGCGCTAAAGGAACAGGTAACGATGTTGCGTTCACAGGTTGAACGACTACAAGTTGCTATGTCCCAAGGCGCGGAACTCTAATCAACAGAAAAGGAGAACACCATGGAAGACACCAGCGCACGTTGGTACAAACTCAAGGATGAATCGTGGGGCGTCAAGATTCGCTTCACTGGCACCCCTGGCATCGTGGTCCACGTGACCAACAGCAAGGGCGAACAGAAGGCCGTTACGCTCGCAGAGCGCGCAGCCAAGTTCGATGACGCCGAACTCTGGTCAATCCAAGAGAAGTAAACCAGGTTGTTGGTATGGCAGCAAAGAGATACCGTTGCCCTGAGTGTGGCTCGACGTTGACAGTCTTCGTCAAGCCCACTCAGTTACCAACCTGCCAGAATCCAGACAGACACACAAGCAAAGCAGTAGAGATGCAACCACAAGGAGGAAAGAAATGAAAGACAAGCGCCGCAACCATCCGTGTATGCCGAGGGCAGCAGTTGCCCCAGTAGCACCAACCACTACCGATATCAAACAAGAACGAGAGTGGATCATTACTGACGAAGACGCAGCATTCGCGCTGCACATCTTCTCGCAAGACAAGAAGTAATGAAGTTCGCTTACGCCGACCCACCGTATGTTGGGGCTGGCAAGCGGAACAGATACGCAGAACATCCCGAAGCAAAAGTTTGGGACAGCCGAGATGCTCATGTCGATCTCATCAAGAAGTTGACCGACGACTATCCAGACGGCTGGGCATACTCGTGCAACACGTTGGATTTACATTGGGTGCTGCAAGCCTGTCCAGATGACGTACGCATAGCAGCATGGGTGAAGACGTTTCACCAAATACGCAGAGTCAGCGTCCAGTACGCATGGGAACCAGTCATATTCCGTGGAGGACGCAGCGACCCCAAACGCAAACCAATGGTGCGTGACTGGCTGTCATGTCGAACTGCCTTCAGGAAGGGTACGATCGGGGCAAAGCCGCACGAGTTCAATGTTTGGGTGCTTGAGATGTTGGGGTTTGACCCCGACCTCGACACAGTTGACGACCTGTTCCCAGGAAGTGGCGGTATGTCAGCCGCTACCGATATCTGGCAGCATCCGCTACCGATATCTAGTTGAGGTGGCACCGAGGGGTAATTTTTTTGCGAACGTTTGTTCGCCGAACATTTGTTCGCCCGAAAACTAACTAACCGATTAGATAAATACTCGAGCAAGCGCACCGCTAGCTAGCGCAAGCGCACCGATCGCGTCGATCTCGACATCGACCACGCGCCGCGATCGGCTCGATCTCGACCGCCTTCGCCGCGCGGCGCGACGCTCGACCGCCGCCTTCGTCGTCGATCTCGCCTCGATCTCGAGCCTCGACCATCACCACGAGCGCGCTCGATCTCGCCTAGACTCGACTCAGTGGCAACACCGCCACCACAACCACGAAAGGTACGAACATGACAACCACAACCACGCCGCCGCAATGCTGGCGAGACTTCGACGAAGTGCTCGCCTCGGGACTCTCGAGAGTCTGTCTCTACGGGAACCCCGGCACGGGGAAGACCTATGCGGCACTGACCGAGCACCTCAACGAACGCGGCTCGACTCGCCTTGTGTGCGTCGATGACATGACGAGCGCACAGATCGAAGGAATGTGGCGACCATCGCGAGACGGGTGGGCATTCCAAGAAGGCGCCGCCGTGACCGCATGGCGCAACGGCTCGCGACTCGTCATCGACGAGATCGACAAGGCAAGCGGCGACGTACTCGGAACCCTGCTCGCATTCTGCGACTCGGAACAGTCAGCACGCTGGCAGAATCCTGACACGGGCGAGATCGTCACACCTCGAGAAGGTTTCTCGATCGTCATCACGACGAACTCACACCCGAACGCACTCGCCGAAGCGTTGCGCGATCGTTTCCCCGTTGCGATCGAGATCACCGAACCGCACCCGAACGCGATCGCACTTCTGCCGAACTACCTGCGCGAACCTGCGCGAATGCTGGCAGGTCGCACCGATGAGGCACGCGTTTCTATTCGTGCATTCATGGCACTCGACCATCTGTCGAACAGCGTCGGAATCGAACGCGCCGCCGCGCTCGTCATGCCACAGCACGCCGAGGCGATCGTCACCGCGCACAAGATCAACGCGATCGGAAGCGAGGCGTAGACATGGCGCGCAAACGAATCCAAGCCGCGCCCGAGTGGGCAGGACAGCGGCAAGACGAGAACCCCGAGAAGTGGCGCGGCGCGACAGCCGCGCCACTCATCGCGGCGACACTCGGCGACGCTCGACGAGGACTCGTCGAAGCAACGACAGACCCGAGCGCGATCGGCGAACTCTTGCGAACCTTCGCACTCGTGCAGGCACGCTACGGGCTCGTCGATCTCGACCGCACCTCGACGGGAATTGACCGCGACATCACGGCAGTCGCGCACCAATACTGGTTGCAGGAACTCACCAACCGCGTCAACTCGACAAAGTGGCAGGAATGGAACGACGGAACGGGCGCGGCACTCGCTCGCTCGATCGGCACGATCACCGACGAGATCGACGCCTTCGACGCGGCACTACCGCACCTCATGACGGGCAACATGGCGGCGATCACTCGAGCACTCGCACCGAACACGCCGCACGCCGTCGATCAGTTGCGAAAGTTGCGACGCGTCATGACTCGAGAACTCAAGCGAACGGGCGCACCATCGACCATCGCCGACGACACGGGAAAACGCCACGACGATCATCGCGTGCGAAACATCGCGCACGAGATCATCGCGCACCGTCAGGCACTCATCGCCGCAACCAACGAGAAACGCACTCGCGCCATTCTCGACGGCGACGGCGACATCGACGGCGGCGGCACACGATCACCGCACGACACAGGCGAACCGTTGTGGGTCGATCTCGTGCAGACCCCGAACAAACTCACGCGACCGCACATCGGCAAGATCGGCGCGAAGCGATCGCCGAGCGACTCAGGCCGCACGATCAAACACCCGAGCCGAGCACTGACCGACCCCGCGCGGCGCGTATTCGAGCGTCGAGCACGATCGAAGAACGCCGTCGTCGTGCTCGATATGTCAGGGTCGATGAACTACACCGCCGAGCAACTCGACGAAGTGCTCGAACTCGCACGCGGCGCTGTCGTCGTCGGCTACTCGACGGCGAACCCCGTCGGCAATTTCCACCTGCTCGCCAAAGACGGAATGCGCGTCGCCGAATTGCCGCGACACGGCGGTGCGAACGGGCTCGACGGGCTCGCACTCACGCACGCCGTCAACAAGTACCGCAAGAACTCGACAACGCCGATCGTCTGGGTAAGCGACGGACAGGTCAACGGGCTCGGCGACTCGGCACTGCTCGCGCAGGACATGATTAGACGACTCAAGAAAACGGGCGCGCACCACGTCGAGACACTCGACGAGGCGATCGCACTACTCGATCGCATGGCGAACGGACATCGACCATCGCCAACGATCGGGCGACAACTCATCGAGCAAGCGCAGAACGGGTGACACCATGCCAACAAACGACACTGCCCTATTCGTCGTGATCGCGATCTTCGCCGTCGCGTCGTACCTATGGGAGAACCGATGACACCACAAGAAACCGCCCACGCGATCGCGTTGATCGTCGGCGCGCCCATGCTCGCCTCGATGATGATCTTCAGAGAGCGACCCATCAACAAACCAAGTCGAACCCACACGGGCAAGATCACGCGCCAGCGCGTGAAGCACACACACCACAAGAAAGGAACACGCAAACCATGACCACCAACCACAACCACGAGAAACTCGATCAGTTGATCGAGCGACTCGACGAGATCAACAAGAAACAGAAGCAACTACTCGACGAGATCATCGAACTCGATCGACGCGATCTCGACCGCGTTCGACAGATCAACGAACGACGCGCCGCGATCATTCAGGAACTCATCGAGATCGGCACACTCGGCGCAGAAGTAGCCGCCGACGACGAGATCATCGCCCACGCGATCGAAGGAATGACCGACCGACTTCGTGACACACTCCACGAGATCGCGTCGCAACTCAACGAGATCAAGATCGACGAACCAGTCGCCGACCCACTCGAGCAAGCGCGCGCCGTCATCGACGCCGCCGCCGAACAGATGGGTAACACGCAGACGCAGATACTCGACGAACTACTGCCACTCATCGCCGACACGATCGCCGAGCACTACCCCGACATCGACGGAAAAGGCATCGAGATGCTCGGAATCTCACTCGGACAACCACGAGCCCTACAACACGGGAACGGCGGCGCGGTTCCAGTGGCGATCTCACACCTTCGCACCTTCGAAGGCGGCGACGAGATCGTCGAGATCATGACCAACGACGAAGCGATCGACGCACTCGTCGAGATCGTGAACAAAGACCAACACCACAAGATGAACGCGATCGCACTCGTGATCTACGGCAAAGCGCGAAAACTCGACGACGACGGACAACCCATCGAAGATCGACTCGATGTCCGAACGATCATCATCGTCCACCCGTCGGGCATGGTCGCATTCACCGACAGCGAGAAAGGCGTGCTCGATCGCGAGACTCAACACATCATGCGACTCACGGGCGACTCCGAAGCCGACCGCACCCAGCACGACCAACTGCACGACGCGGGACGCGTACCGATGGCACTCGCCGCGTTCTACGCGTCAGTCAT
>Ga0099850_1001006_pt1 | contig 13105 bp, 16 predicted proteins | sample CB_VirMetaG_5_FD_79182 | JGI IMG/M metagenome (GOLD analysis project Ga0099850, IMG submission 79182) | Freshwater to marine saline gradient viral communities from Chesapeake Bay - CB_1508_1D Viral MetaG | ecosystem: Environmental > Aquatic > Marine > Coastal | place: USA: Chesapeake Bay... | reverse complement strand
GATTTTGTTTTTTCAAAGTTATTACCAGAATTGTTTAAAAAATCTCTTCCTTTTTCTGAAATACTTTCATTTGCAGATTTGATCGCATTCGTCTTACTTTTTGCTTCATCATATGATTTTGATAGATCTAATGGCATTTTTACAAATTTAATTAAAGTTTATAACCATCACCACCTGTTTCATTATCAACATCCTTATTGATAAGATTTTGTAAAAATTCGTCATCCATTTCACTCAATACAAAATTATCTGCTTCAGTGTTTGTGGATTTTTCCCATATGGAAGATTGTAGTTTTGAAAGAGTTAGTTTTTTCTCAATGGTATCATTAACAATTTTTTGTTGTTCTTTGATAACAGGACCAATAACTTGCATATCTTCAGGATCTTTTAACATCGCCAACATTTTATTTTGTATTCTAATAGCAGTCCCTCTCTGTTCTACAAGTTCATTATAGATCTCTTGCATCAGTGCCAATACTGAATCTTTATTAAGTTGAATCTGTTTTTTCTTTGGTCTTGACATAGTATCTATAAATATATCAGAATTTAATTTATAGGTTATTTAACTTTTTGACAATTTCGTAATATAGATCTTTATATTTCTTCATTGAATTACGTATTTCTTTTGTGTTCAAATTAGTCATTTCCCTTAGTGAAAGTAAGATTACATTTTTGTTGAATTTTTTATTTTCTGCACCTTGAAATATGACTTCATAATCAGAAAACAAGTCAATCAATGCATAACCTAATTTTAATTCATTGTTGTTTAATTCTGTTTCCTCAATATATTGTTCTAATTCTTTAGTAAATCGTATTATAACATCCGCGGCATCAATTTTTTCGTGTTCAATATAATAAATCATATCAGGACGATTTTCAATCTTACTTGTAATGTCCTCATATGATATTTTTCTATTTTGTTCCTTTTGATCCTTAATCAACTGACCCATTAAATAATTCTTACATATGGTACCAAAATAAGAATATGCCTTTTTGTTACGTTCAGGTTTGAATTTTTCTACTTTGGTGATCAAAAAAGAATGTGTGTCATTATGTATTTCACGAAAATCCATATCCTTACGATAAAGTTTATATCTTCTAATGATTGAAGATATCATCTTATCTAACGGATGTCTAAGATATTCGTTATAAATTTCGTTTTTTTCTTGAAAAGTGTCAGCCGACAAAAACATTTTAACCGCTTCTTCTTCACGCGTGTCAAAATAATTTGCCTGTTTAGCTTTTCTGCCTCTTTTTTTTGGTTTTGGATCTTCTGATAAATTTTCAGAAGATCCTGTAAATTTTTCCAAGAACATTAATCATGCTGAACTTCGTATTTTATGTTCCTATCTTCTTTAAAGAAATGTTCTTTTTTTGCCGATTCAATCCAAAATGAAACCTCGTCTTGGGTCACCTTATTCTCACCATTTTTGTAATTCCAAAAAATGGATCCTTCTCTCATATTCGTGTGTTTGTAACCTATTCTAGGTATCGTCATAATTTTATTAGAATTATACGTCATTCGTAATAGGAACTCATAAACAAATGTTAGTTTCATTGAGGGTTTAAAACCTCCAAACTCTTGGAACAATTCTTTTAAAATAACCATTCCACTACTTTGAAAGTTTTGATAGTTTAGTAATACTTCGTTAGTCAAATATCCAATTTCAGAATTCATATTCGCCGCAAATGTTGCTTCATTTGTAAAACCCGCAAATACACCTTTTTCATCCACATCCACAACCAATGGTAAAAATCCACCAACTTCAGGATATGCGGTCATATATCTTTTTACATTCTTAAACCAAATTGATGAATATTCATCATCAAATTCAGCAATTGATACCCACTTACTATTTGATTTTTCAACACCCAAATTAACTTGACTTGAAAAGTCAGTTGGTCCATCATTTTGAATAATGTTAACAGTTAAACCGCTAAATTCAAATTCATTTAGATAACTAACCAAATTTTCTTCACCTGAATGAACAATAACAAGTTCATTTGGTAATAACTGTTGATTATGAACTGATGTAATAAAAGTTCTAAAAAAAGTGTCAAATTTTTTATGTTTTGTGCTTTCAATCGGCAAAATTACCGAAACGTCTATATTTTCCATATTATTCATTAGTTTCAACTTTTAATTTTTCTAATTGAGTTTCAAAATTTTCTTTTCTTACTTGAATAAATCTGTTGAATGTTTCAAGTACCATATTCTGAAAATCTTCCATATTTTGATATTTCTTTGCAGTCTCCAAACCTTGTTCATATAACTTTTCAGAAATGTTATCTTCCAACCAATTTTGAATAAAATCAGCAACGATATCAACCATTTCATTTACATTGAAAGTCCAAATACCATTATCATCATTCATCCATTCAGGTTTAATATTTGGTACCTTACCAATAACAGGTGTTTTAGACGCCATACTTTCCAAAGGAAAGGTTCCAAACCCTGAAACATCATCTACCCATACAGAAACGAAAGAGTCTCTTAAATACTCTGAAAATTGTTCCTCACTAATACCTCTCATATCACGGAATGTGATCCAACGGAATTGTGGGTATTTTAAATAAAATGATTTAATAATCTTCATAGTGTCTCTCTGATCACGAGTATGAATAGAAATAATTGGTTTTGACGGTTTGTCTTTTTCTTTAAAGACAGGTGATAATACAGGAGGAATAATATCAAACGTCACGTTCTTCATTATTCCTTCAACATAGTTCTTTTGTTGTTCGGATGTTGTAATTGATTTCAAAAAACCATATTGACTCCAAGAAGTTCCTGGTTGCAAAGTCTCCAACATATAATCATACGCTTGACACAATACGATTTTTCCTGATGGGATTTGAGATAGTTGTTCCAAAACGTGACCATAAAGTTCAGGAATGATTACATAATCTTCAGGTGATATTTGTAGATTCTGTTCTTCAATTGATTCATGTGGAATGCCTTCATATCCCTCACCTAACCAAGAAGAAACTCCTTCATAATCATTTTTTTCGTGAAGAATAATTGCATTATACCCGTTATCTTTTAATACCTTTGCCATCTGATAAATGTATCTTATTGATGCTCTGGCATTTCCTTTTGTGTCTTGAACCAAGAAATATATTCTTGATTTTTTATCATTCAAATTTTGAATTGATTTTTCAACTTTTAATAATGTTTCCTTATCCATATTATAAATGTTTTAATATTTCATGTCTTAATAATGTATTAAATGCTAAACGAAAGGGAATAGTTAAATTTTTTGCGTGATGAATACCCAAATTTTCATCAATTTCGTTTTCTTCGTTAAAAATAGATTCAATCATTAATTTTATCCCTTCATATTTTGCAATAGAAATGTGTTGTTCAGTTGCACCTGTCGGTATGTTAACACTATATGAAATGAATTTATCCAAAGCATCCAAATCAATATAGTACTTTTCTCCCAATATATCTAGCATCATTTTTTTAATTTTAATTGGTTATATAGATCTTTTAGATCGTTTATTTCTGAAATTTCATAATCAGCATTAAAATCTTTGTTATAAGTTGTTCCAAGTTTTATAACCGTTTTATTTTTGGGTTTTGATTTTATAATTTCAGGATCGGCGGTTACAATGATTTCGTGATCTTTCCATATGTTATCAAATGTTGTATTAGAATAAAATTTAATCGTTTCAATTAAACAACCATATTTTGATAAGAAAAATAAACTAGCGGGTTTGCTTTTTAAAACCTCATATGAAATAATTGATAAATTATGATCATCACGAAGATCCTCATAGATCTCATTTAGACTTTGAAATGTTTTACTGTCCAATGAAGGCGCATGTCCAAAAATTTGCATTGGAAAATCCACATAAAAGAAATTATTTAAATCATCTTCAGATTTAAATTTAAAATTTTCAATTAAGTTTGATTTATCTTTAATCGGCAAATTTAATTCATACTTAAATTCGTCTTCAAGATCAATTTCAATGAACTCTTCCTTTTCCTCATCAAAAACTGACGTTTTTTCTTCTTGGAATTCGTCAACATAAAATTTTTGGTATATCTCAGATGCTTTTACATATGTGTTTCTTAAAACATCATTAATATCAAACGCTATTTTCATGATTCATATTTTTTTAATATTTCTCCAATCAAAGGATTTCTAATAACATCTTCTTTTTCAAACTTAAAAATTCCAATATTTTTAATGTCATTAAACCTTGACATCGCATCATACAAACCTGATTGTGTTTTATCCTTATATCTGTCCGTTTGATCAATATCACCTGATATGAAAAATTTACTATTGAAACCGATTCTTGTCAATAGTAATTTCATTTGTGATGGAGTTGAATTTTGTGCTTCCTCAAAAATCAAGATTGAATTATCTATATTCATACCTCTCATATATGCCAAGGCAAATACTTCAATTACATCATTTTCTTTAAGTTTTTCTCTCGCATCTTTTCCGATTATCTTATTTAAAAGATAATATGAAGGAAAAATATAAGGATCCAATTTTTCTTCCAAATTACCAGGTAATGAACCCAATTTTTCTTCAGCTTCAACAGCAGGTCTGACAATGATTATTTTTTCATATGAATTATCCTTATCCATTAATAAATCAATTGCCGCTCTCATCGCAATATAAGACTTACCAACACCCGCAGGGCCTGTACAAATGGTTATCTCATTTTCTCTGAGATATTCATAATAATTTTTTTGATTTTCTGAAAGAAACTTTCTTCTTGTTCTTTTACCGATAATATGATTGATTAAATCCTTCCTGTTATTAAAATCCAAACTCTTCTTACCTCTTTCCGGCATCTATTAAAATTTTAAGTAGTTATTCATTCTTATAAAACTCCAAAATTTTTGTGGTTGAGTAGTCCGAAAGTCTGTCAAAATAAATAATATTCTCAAACAAATCACCACCAATTATTTTTTTGTTTTTATAATCCGATCCAATGACCATAGTTTTAGAATTCCAATTTTTTATTTCGTTAACTAAACTATAATCATCATTAAATATTACGACACTATCAACATAAACTAAAGACTCTAACATCTCTTTTCTTACGTTCATCGTATTAAAAGGTCTCTCGGGCCCCTTTAATCCTATCATCCGAATCTATACCGACACGAACTTTTATAGATATAAGTTTTTAAATATTATTTTACTAACTCACGAGTATCGTGCGGTGCATTAAATTCTCTACGATAAACAGTTTTTCCACCGTCAGGACTTTCATAAATGTAAGTCTTTTTTTCTTCTTGAACTTGTTTGTTTACCCATTCAAATGTCTTTTCCATACCTTTTCTTAACGGTTGAGACACCACCCAACCAATTTTTTCTTTATATAATTTATTATCAGAGTTTCGTCCTCTCACTCCCAACGGACAGGTAAATCCATATTTTGCAACAAATTCTTTACCCTGTATATTTTTAATTTTAAGGTCTTTTTCTGAGATATGAATAGCCATCTGAGCCAACTCATTGATTGAAACCATCTCTTCAGAACCAATATTTACGGGTCCCTTAAAGTCTGATTCCATAAGTCTTAATACTGCTTCAACACATTCGTCAACATATAAGAATGAACGAGTCTGTTCTCCGTCACCCCATACTTCGATTTCGCCACCTTCAGGGGTCTCAGCAACTTTTCTACACATAGCTGCAGGTGCCTTCTCTTTTCCACCTGTCCATGTTCCCATCGGACCAAAGATGTTGTGGAAACGAGCGACCCTCACATCCAATCCGTAGTTACGATTAAACGCCAAGAATAATCTCTCAGAGAATAATTTTTCCCATCCGTATTCTGAGTCAGGATTTGCGGGATATGCTGAAGATTCTTCACAGTTAGGGTTATTAGGGTCCAACTGATTGTGTTCAGGATACATACATGCGGATGATGAGTAAAATACTTTACCCACTTTCTTTTTGGTACATTCATGAACAACATTAAGGTTAATAAGTGCCGAGTTGTGCATTACGTTGGCGTCGTTATCACCTGTAAAGATGTAACCTGCACCACCCATGTCTGCAGCCAACTGATATACCTCATCGATAGTGTCGTCTATCACTGTTGCAACCACTTCGGGGTTGCGTAGGTCACCAACAATGAACTCATGACAAATGTCTTCATGATTCCAATATTCGTGTCTTTTGATGTCACAGATTCGAACCCAATGACCTTCTTCTTTTAATCTTTTTCCGAGGTGCCCACCGATGAAACCACCTCCACCTAATATTACTATTTTTTTCATAATCCTTCAAATACGTAATTAATTTTATTTGATAACTCTTCTATATACTTCCTTTTAGATTTAATATTTTTCTCCCCCCACGTTTTCAATAAAAAACGACTATCTATTAATTCTATATTTTGTGGTTTACTTGAGGGTAAGTTATAAAATTTGTTAATATTTGAAACAAAAATTTCTTGTGTTTGGTCCGTATTTTGAAAATGTGATAAATTAATAAATCCCGGAAAATAAAAATTACAATTTTTCATTCTTGAATATGCATATCCGTGCAGTTGTAACTGAACCATAGCACCAATACCTTCAGTATTTCTCCCATCATAATTGACATATACCGTATTAAAGTTAGTTTTCGTCATAGTTAAAAGTGTTTGAACTTAATTTTCTTAAGTAAATTAACATATTTAAATTTTTTTAAAATAGGTAGGATAAACCAATTCAGAACCGATATCCATTCTTGTTGGATTAAAATTTTTAGGTGCATAAACCACACTATTTTTATTTAAAAAGGAACCCCACCAACTAAAGGTGGATTTAAATCCCATGATGTTAATATCTACGTTAGTCATTAATGAAAATGTTCTAATTTCATCTAAATCTTCAACAAAAATAATTCTATCATCGTTAAATTTTTCTTTACACCACATTATATCCTTAGTTAAATCATTTTCCCTACTACCACCAGTGAATAATAAAATTGTTGAATCTTTTGGTATTAAAGACAAAACTTCAGTATAATATTTAAACTGAATTGAATTCTCACTAAAATCGTTTGCCCATTGACATCCCTTGTTTGACCCATCAGACACATCTCCTCTTCTAACATGTAATGATACTTTTGTATTATTAAATTTGCTTAAATAATCTTTTGCATAATCTACAAACTTAGGTTTTAATTGTATTTCTTCTATCAATTCATTTTTTATATCTTCATAATATTTCGGACTTTGGAACCATCCTAAGAAATTAGTATTATCTTTAACTTTGTATACTTCAGGGTAATACCTTTTACCATCCAAAATCATATCATGTGAAGGCTCCTTGAAAATGTAATTTGGTTTTTGATTATCAAGAATTGCTGATTTCAAAATAAAATTATCTAAAGGGCATTTTTGTCCGTGCCATGTCCTTCTGTAAATATCTTTAGGTAATACTATTTCATAACCTGTTTTAAGTGAAACGGATTTTAATATTGCATATTGAAAAAGTTGATTTCCAAGTCTACCGTAATTACCTAACTGACTAAAAGTTATCATAATATAATTTTTACTCCATTTGCAATTGTTCCGACTGGTTGGAACTCTATTTTATCGCCGTAAGTGTTTTTCAATGGACTTTCTAACTGATCTTTTACCTCATCAATATCAATAACCACACATTTATAACCTTCTGCAAGTAATGATAAAAGTAAGTTTAGTTGTTGAGATTCGGTTAATTGATCTGTTCCCTTTTTATACGTTACTGAGTTGAAGACAAACGTTGTTTCTTCCCTATCAGGGTTTTCTTGAACAAATTTATTAACCAAATATTTGTGGTGTTCAATATTAAACTTATCAACCTCTAACGGTAGATTAATTTCTAAACCTACTTTCTCAGCGTGAACACCTAATGCTCGGTTATCTCGTGGTAAACATGGACCACCAAAACCAAACCCATAGTTTAAGTATTTTTTACCGACTCTACTATCGTCTCCAATTGCATTTAAAACTGTAGATACCTCATCTCCAATACCTGAATTATGACAAATTTCACCAATCATATTGGCAAATGAAATTTTAGTGGTTAGGTAACAGTTTACTGAGATTTTAGTAATCTCAGCCGCAGTATTGGTCATTACATTAAACTTTGGATTTTCATCCTCCATTAATACTTTATAAACATCTTTAACTCTTTCAACCTCTTCCATTGATGAGGTTCCGATAAGAACCATATCGGCATATTTTAAACCATTTACGATGTCTCCCTGAGCAATAAACTCAGGATTGTAACATACGTCCATTCCGTATTCTGAAAGTCTCTCAGTAACAGTATCACAATATCCTGGATTTGTGGTACATCCCACAACAAAAATCTTACCAGCTAAGTCGTGACCTGTTTGATACATTGCGTCAAAAACATCAACAACCTCTTCCACATATTCGTGATTGTATTCCCCACTCGGTAGTGATGGTGTAGGAACAAATGTGAAAATAATGTCACAATTTTCAATCACATCAACATTGTGAACTGTTGGGTGAAAGTTTTTAGACTCTTTTAGAAATTCTTCAATATAAGGTTCGTTACTTTTAAGAGTCTTATTCTTTAAGTGATTGATGTATTCTTCAGACATATCTGAACCCCAAACTTCATAACCTTTATTTTCTGCTAGTAGTGCGAAAGATAAACCTAACTTTCCGACACCGATTACTCCTATTTTTTTCATTTTTTAAATACTGGTATTGGTTTCATTTTATGTTTGTTTTTATTATGAAACGAAAGATAAATGTCTAATACAAGTCTTTCTCTTTGAGATAACTTTTCTTCATTGTAGTCCAAGAAACCTTCACTCTCCATTCCTTGTTCCCAATACCAGTTTTCTCTCACGAAATCCATTGCCCATTCTAGTTCAGGGTAAGTTGCACCGATTTGGTCCTCATCATTACGAGTATCGTCCCACAATCCATCTGTCGGAGGTGCAACAATAATTTCTTCATTGATACCAAGTTCCTTTGCTAATTGATAAACTTCAGTTTTAGTTAGGTCGGCAATTGGTGAGATATCAACACCACCATCACCATATTTGGTGTAGAATCCAACACCAAAGTCCTCAACTTTATTTCCCGTTCCAACAACCAAACCGTTTGTTGTTGTTGCTAATTGGTAAAGTGTAATCATTCTCAAACGAGAACGTGAGTTTGCAAACCCTAATTCAGAGGATGCGTATTGCATTGTATCTACAAACTTATCGTAGACTTCGGTTAAATCAAACTCATGAAGACCTACGAGTTCATGGTCTTTTTGTAACCATCTAACGTGATTCAGACCACGTTTTGTGTGGTCAGGATGTTGATGGATTGGCATCAACACACAGTGTGTTGGTAATCCTGTTTTCGCACATAATGTTGAAACTAATGCAGAATCAATTCCACCTGAAACTCCAACCACCTATGATGAAATATTATTATCATCGGCATAATCTTTAATCCATTTTACAATTCTATCAATCATTTAAATCATTAAATAATCCTGTTTATTACCCTTATTAAACCAAGGTCTACTTATTATACCTGCCCAAGCATCCATAGTTGCACCCATATCTAACGCAATTTTTCCATACTCATCTCTTAATATAACTCCGTAATCTTTTTGTAGTCCAATACCCATAATTACAATATTTTCTTTTATATTTTTAAAACTATCAATAAAGTCTTTTCTATTATTAAAATTAATATTTCTTGGGTGATATGTATATCCAATATTTACTTCAAAAAACTTTTCAAGGTTTTTATTTTTAATTTTATCTGTGTTAGTTGATATGATGTGAAAATCTTGTCCTTGAATGATATCTTTAAATCCGTGAATTGACCCAAAATTATAAGTTCTACTAATCATGTGATTACAAATCGGTAAAGTTTGTGGATCAATACCTATAGATTCTATTATTGTTTTTTTGATAGACCATATTTGTTCACTGTAACCAATATTAACAATATCACAATTTTTATTCATTAAACCAATTATATCTGATTTTATTAATGCGTTTTGTATTACTAAATTAGCATCGTCATAAAAGTTATTAATTTCATTTGGGTAGGTGTATCCCCACTCATTAAGATTTTTTTTAAGAAATGAATCACCAGCATTTCTATTAATTATGTAAATCTCACCGTCACCAAATCTAGTTAGGGAAAATGGGGTATTAGTAATTATTTTTTCTTTTACGATTTTAATAATTTCTTCGTCAGTTAAATTAGGTTGTAAATATTCACTCATAGTAATCTTGTTGGGGTACCTACGTAAGTTCCACTTATTTCTAAGTCTTTTATAACTACAGAATTTGCACCTATTATAATATTATTGTTTATTTTTTTCTTTTCAATTATAGTTGAATTAGTTCCCATATATACATTATTAGATATGTTTACATTTCCAGAAACAATTGCACCTGGCATTGCACTAAAATAATCACCAATAACGGAATCGTGACCTATTTGATTTCCTCTATTTAATATACAATGGTTACCTATTTTTATATTAGTTGTTAAAATTGAATTGGCACCTATAAATGTCCCATCACCTATTTGAATATTATCATCCATAATTAAAACTGATGGATGAATAAAAGTAAAATATTTAGTATTTTTTGGTAATTTGTTAACTATTTTTTCCCTCTCTATACTGTCAGCAACTGCAATCATTAAAGTATACTCATCAGGATTAAACGATGAAATCGGTTTTATTGTATCATTTGCATATTCATCATCAACAAAAAAAACAACCGACTCATTTATTTGACATTCTACCTCTCTAGCGTGCCCTCCGTAACCAAATAATGCTTTTTTCATTGTGTATATATTTTAAATCTTGATAAATCAGGATATGGTAACGTTAAGTCTTTTTGTTGTTTTTTACTACCGTCTAAATTATAAAATTGATTCATAAGTAATAACCCTCTGGCTGATAATTCTGGCATCATATAAAAATTCCATCCAATCATATCTAAATTATCATCATGATAAGAACATTCACGGCGTCCCGAATATCTCGCCCGTTTAAACCAATGGTAAGCCTTTAAATTGTCAGTTAATATGGCTCCACCTTTACTTAATTTAAAATGTTTATATGGACCAGTAAAAGAAATACACATATGTGTTTTAGGTATGTACATATCCGAAGTGAATCTTAGTGCGGAGTCCCATACGTTTGAACCCTCTAACTGATAAGCGCCGGTCAAAGTCTCCCCGTCAATCATTTTCCACTTAACTTTTAACCCTGCGTGTATAATTTCACAAGGTACTGAAGGATATGTTCTATTTGGAATTGTTATTTCGCTGGTTTTAATTGTCTTATTAACATAATGTTCGTAGTATAAAGCGAGAAATAGGGCATTAGACATATTGTCCACTGTTACTACATACTTTGCACCCGTGTATTCCGATAATGCATTTTCAAAATCTTCAGTAATTTTATAGATACCATTTGCCATAATAGGATTATTTTTTAGTTTTGTTAATGTGTGGTATTTTTTTTATGAGACAACTCAATGGTTAAAAAATTTTCAATTTTTTATTTTTTTTAAACTCCAAGGATTATTATATAATAATAAGTCTTGATTAAAATTTATTCTTTTATTAAAGTAAAGTTCTTTAATATCTGATAATTTAGTATTTTTTGTCAATTGATATCCTAAATCAATTTCTCTTCCTACTGATAAATAATAATCTTTAAATTTAAAATGTCCACCGATAAGTTTATTTGAAATGTTTACTCGTGCATTAGGAATACCATATGCGTCTGCCATTATCAATCCATGTAAACTGGATGAAACTATATTCTCAACTTCCAATAATTCATCTATAAATTCTTTTTCACCTGAACATATATCAATCACTTTAAAACCCTGATTTTCTAAATTTTTAATAACTTCTCTATCTTTTGCAGATTCAAATTCAATGTAATGAGGTATGATTCCCCATTCATATTTTTTTTCAATTTTAGGGTTATATATCATAGGATATAAGAGTGCTGGATCACCATATACTTCAGGGCAATCAATACCTCTTTTTATGAGTTCATTTCGGGTTAATGGTCCCCTCACGGCATATACCTTTTGAGGTGTTTGACCGATTTTACCTTCATCTATACACCCTGTACCCCAAACAATTGAATTTGTTTTAGTAAATGCCATTACACTACCGGTACTATAGACCTTATAATCTTTATATGGATTTTTTACATTAAAAACATCATCTTCTTTTAGGTCTGTTTCAAATAGGGTATTGATTATTTTATAAGGTATTAAGTCGCCCCAATTTTTAGTATTATCAGGTATAATTTTTCTTCCATTAAAGATCATACTTAATTCTTTTTCAATTTCTTTATTTTCAAATTCGTTAATTGAATTTATATAAATTTTTTTAATCTGTTTTGCAACAAAATAAAGGTCAAACTTAGTCACATCTTTAGGTGGTTCAAACCTTTCTTTAGAGATAATGTCTCCTTGTTCGTTAACTTGATAAATCCATGATGATTTACCACACATCCAACTTTCAATAGTTGTTCTACCTAATAGTATTCCTGCTGTTTCTGAAGATTCCTTAACGAATTTCTCAATGTTAGTTGTGGATGAAAAATATTTAACATGTTGTTCTTTAAGTAATTCTTGAAGATAATTAGATTTATTATCCCCTACTAACCAAAATTCTTTACCAATTGATTTTGCGTATTTTGAAACGTCTTTTATTGTTTTTTCTCTTAAGTAATCTATAGATCCAACAAAAAGAACATAATTACCGTTTTTGGTATTTTTAGTATTAAATTTATTAGGATCAACAGGATTGTAAATCAATTCGGTTTTTTCTTCATTAATACCATCAACAGAAATTATTTTATCTTTAATCTCAGGTCTAATGGTAATATATTTTGATATTGAATTATCATTTACGGGGTCTTCTAATGAAATTACTTCAGAATGTATTGTGGTAACCTTTGGTATGTCAGGGTACATTTGTAATATCCTTTCAGTTATTGGTTTGTGTTGTGTGTGAATAATATCAAAACTAACATCACCAATTTTATAAAATTGATTTGGTTTACTTGGTTTGAACCCTTCAGGCGTATTAAATCCCCACTTACCATCACCTAATTTATATCCTG
>Ga0099850_1001005_pt1 | contig 13109 bp, 13 predicted proteins | sample CB_VirMetaG_5_FD_79182 | JGI IMG/M metagenome (GOLD analysis project Ga0099850, IMG submission 79182) | Freshwater to marine saline gradient viral communities from Chesapeake Bay - CB_1508_1D Viral MetaG | ecosystem: Environmental > Aquatic > Marine > Coastal | place: USA: Chesapeake Bay... | reverse complement strand
GCTTGCGAGCTTCTAGGGCTTGCAGTCTAATTTCAGCAAGCCTATCTCTGCGCTCTTGTTCTCTTATGGCGTCTAAGTCTACATCCATGCTAGTTTGAGGGGCGGCCATGTAAGGGGAAGAAGGGGCTTGCGGTTGTGGCTGCATAGCCCTGGCTAATGCATTAAGCAAAAGTTTTTGCTGGCCTGCGGGTCTTTCCTTTCCAGCAATGCCAGAAGCATACGTAAACGTTTTGGGCTGCGTAGCTTGGGCAACACGAATTTGGTTGTCGGCCTTAATGCGCTCTTGCTCGCCAAACATATTTAAAGCCTGCAACATTTCTTGTTGTCTCTGCTTGTTAAGGTCGTTTTGATATTCAAAGTAACCAGGCCCCATAGCTGGGCTAACAAACGTTGGTTGCTGCAAATACCTTGGCATAATAAAAGATGACATGCTCTATCGTCTCCCTGTTCTTCTTCCTTTAGCAGCACGCGCACGCTTGCTAGCTTGGTTTAATATCTGTCGTTGAATATCTTCTGGTAGCTGAGAGAATTCGCCCCATAAGCTGCCGGACTTAATTTGATTTAAAAGCCTATCGGGATTGCCAGCTTGGCCAAGGCGCGACAGCCTGTTGACCCAGTTCATGGTGTCGTAGTTTTTACCTTCTGCCTGGCCTGGCTGGTTTTCTGGTGTGTATTCAGGGACGAAAGATACGCCGCCGCCATTGCCGCCAGGCATATTGCCACGACCTGCTGATACTGTAGCAGCATTGTCAGGGCCGCCACCAGGGCCACCACTAGCGCCACCTGTAGTACCGCCTGTGTCACTAGTACCGCCAGAGCCACTGCTACTACCGCCAGCAGTATCAACGCCTTGGCCTACTAGGTAATTAGTAGAGTCAAGCTTGTACTGTTCTATCAACCTGTTAAGCTCTTGTTTGTACCAGTCAATTTCACTACTACGCTGGCTAAGCAGATTTTCTAGGTCGAGACGGGCTTGGTCTGTAGACTGGCGAGACATCATGTCTTCATAGCTGCGCCAAGCGTCAAGCCGTCGCATTTCTTCATCGCTGTAAATGCTGTACTTATATTGTTCTTCCCACTGACGAGCAGCTTCTTCAGCTTCTAGTCTGCGTGCTTCTAACAGCCCTGACATGTTAAGGGCGTCAACATTGATTTGGCTAGCCTGCAAGCGGGCGTTTTCCATAAGCTGAGAGATGGCGTTTTCGTTCTCTCTGCGTTGAGCTTGGGCGTCTAGGGCAGCCTGGGACTGTAATACGCTACGCAAGGCGGTATCGGCAAAGCCAGTAGATTGGTCTGCCAAAAGCTGGCGCATCCTTTGTTCTTGCCTAGAGGCGCTATCAGCAGCGGTGGTTTGCATGTTGCGATAGTTGGCAAGGGTATCGTTATATGCAGCTTGGCCAGCTTCTACTAACTGGTTGATTTGATTAATATCGTAGCCTTCAAATGCGCTACCATAATTGTAATCGCCAGCTTGCCATTGGTTAACATTGTAATCAATGCCAGGCGTGCTAGTGTTAAGATACGTGGGGGTTTTCTCTGGTAACACTGGTGCATCAGGCAGGGCCGGGGTATCGCCTGCGCGGGTGTCGGTAGTTAATCCGACTTGAGAATCTACTGGCTGATTAGGGTCTATCATATCGTTTAAACTTGCTAGTTTTTACGCTACAGGCTTACATCTATTATACCACATTTAGGCATAATATTATAGGTATGCTCTGTATTTTAGTTCTCTAAAAAATAACGAGAAGTCACGCAGCAATAGGCGGCGGGCTTCTGTGTCTCCTGTATTTAATATGCGAAGGTGCAACCAACGTAAAGTGTTTTCAGTTAAGATTTGCCGAAGTCCAACTCTAGGGGCTAACGTTTTAAGATTGCTAGCATAATTAGTTTCTAGCACGTTGAACTGGTCAATCAAATAGTGGATGCTGGTAGAGCCGCCCTGTGGCACCTGGTCAATAGAGCCAAAGCCAATGGCCCGGACAAACTTAGGCGTGTCTTGTTGCAAGCCTGGGACAATAGGGCCGATAATAAGCTCTGCGTCAAAAGCGTTGTTGCCGTCAGTGCCCTGGTCTTGGATAAAGGTTTGCAGCACCATAGTGGTGTCTGCGCCGTTTAAGTAGTATATCAAAAAGTCATGGCGTTGCTGTAAAGCCTTGTAATCGTTACTGGCGTGGGGGTGGACTATGAAGAAGGGAAGGCCACCAGAGCCGGTGATTTGGTTGAACTGGTATTCGGACCAGACTAGCCCTTGCAGGTAGGGGTTCCAGGCAACCACGGCGCTAAGGGAGTTACCGGAGAATAGCCCGGCATCTTGCCAGTAGGTGGTCGCTGTGGTGACGGCATCGACCCAGAGTACATCGGCGGCAGTAACGGCGTCTTCCCATACAACAGGCTGTGGCTGGTCGTTGGTGAGCGTGAAGATAAACTGGCGGGTGTGTGGGTTCCAGTCTGCACTAGCAATGATTTGGTTGCTGTTGCCGGTGTAGAGGAGCGGCTGCAAAATATGGTCAACCGGGCGCGAGATAAGTTGATTGTTGCGCGTGAATACATGAACCCCCTCTTCTGATACATAAACCAGGTCTTGCCCGTTAGAGGCGATAGACTGGTTAGAAATACAGCCTACATTCACAAGCTTAGACAAGCGGTACTCGGATACACTGTTACCACGGATAACAAAGGTAGACCTCAGCGTAAAGACGAGAAGTTCGTTTTTCCAGGAATACAGCGCTGTGATGTAGTCGTCTAGCAGCTTAAGGTTGGTAACGTTAAAGTAGGCTAAGTTGCGGTCGTCACTGTTAAAAGACTCGGAAACATATAGCGTCTGGTTGTCTGCGATAAACAGGCGGTTATTGTGAAAAGCGGCTACGCTAGCATTAGACGGGGGCGTCGCACGTCGACCAACAATATCGCCTATGGGCTGGTCTTTAAGTACAGCTTCAGCTATGTAGGCTACGCTGTGACTAGTGGCGCTAGGGGAAACATCGCCGTCAACACGGCCTACGTAGTACAAAGTACTACCGCCGTCTAACGTGCGGTATATGTTGGTCCAATGGCCCGTGGCTACAGTAAAGTCGGCGCGGGTTTCGTTGTTGGCTGTGATGGTTACAGAAAAGGGGGCTACGGCATAATCGCTTTCATAGCCAGTGACTTTGTGTTCTAGGGTATATGCGTAGGTAATGTTGGTAGCCGAAGCATCGCTAACTACCCTGGTGGTGGCGTTGCTTACTGGTAGTGCTGGAGTTGGCACCCCGAGCTGGTACAGCGTATTGTCGCCGGGGATGTAGACCGCAGGAGTTCCTGAAACAAGATAAGCCCTATCACCAATGCCAGACAGTACCGAACCAGGGCGGCTAGTGTTAAGGGTGAGTGTTCCGGTGTTGTCAGTATCGACAGGTAAATTAGACTGAGTAGTAGTATTAATGTCGTAGACATATGCGCTAGACCCCACTTGATATAACAGGTTAAAAACATAAGGAATTGAACCGCTGACATCTTCGGTGAAAAAGCCAAAAGCGAGCGGTGCGCCGGTGGCTGTAGCGTTAAGCAAGTCAGTGGCGCCTTCTCTTTTATAGATGCCGTTCATGCGTTCATCAACGCGGCAGTTGACCATCTTCAGGATATGGCCTCTCTCATCATTAGGAGGCACCCAAGGGCCGTTAATGCCCTGACCAAAAAAATCATACGTGATGCTTTGTTCTCTGGCCATTACTTATTCAACATATAGAGTTGGCGGGATACAGATTCAACGCCACGCTGTAGCTGCTGTACCTGCTGCATAAGTTCAAAAGTCTTCTCTTCTAGTTTAGCATAATTGCTTTCTAGGTTGTTAATAGTGGCCGAGATAGCAGGCGAGCCGCTGATTACCACGGATAGCACTGCGCTAGCAACCGGGCTATTTTGCACAAAGAATTGTACTATTTGGTCTGCATTAACGGCGGTGTTCAAACGCAATACGGTGATGGCCGTATCTACGGGGATAACATCTATCCCTATGCTACTAAGAGTCCCATCAACATAGACGTTTGAAACGTCAGCAACAGTAATGCTGCCGTAGACAACAACTTGCGGTATAGTTCCTGGTTCAACATTAATTTCCATTATAAAGTGTCAAGGTCGGGTTCACCGTACAAAATTTCTTCAAGTTCGTTAATGCGCTCCAAGGCATCTTCAAGCTTGGCGTTAAGTCTCTTAATATGTTCAAGATTAAACGCGGTTTGTCTCTCGTATTGAAATCCTTCTAACCCTGAATCAACTCCATAGTGCATCAGCCAAGGAGCATACTGTTCAGCTTGGTCAGCAACTATCCCAACATGTATTTTTTGTTTGCAATCATTTTCGCACAAAGAACGATAAAACACTCCTTGAATATTAAGGTTGGCTTCTAATGATTCTTCGGACAACGGCTGAATATCGGTCTTGTATTTGGCTGCTGAAGTTGAGCGAGACACTTGCCCCGTTGATGCGTCAATATACACGTTAGCGGCTGACGCGGATGTGCTGTCTCTTATCGCAAAATTGCGGTAATCAACAGAGCTAAAAATCCTTACAGCTTGTGCTGAGTTAACGTCAAAACCTATCACAGTTGATGCAGCAAGCAAGACATAAGAGCTGCTGGCTGTAAGTTCTATAAAGCCACTCGTGGCGGTGACAGTGGCGTTTCCTGAGCTGCCATCCATAAAGATTTGGGCACCAGAGACACCGGCTGAATAGTTGGCGTTTATGAGAATGTCATTATTGTGTGCAAGTTTTAAATGGTCTACGTGCCCTGGATTGCTATTGCCTAGATATATTAAAGGCTTGTTGTCAAAAACACTAGATGCGCCATTTCCAAGTATTTGTACGGCGCCCCCTGATGCAAAGAAGTCGATTCGAGAACCAGAAACACCGGATGAGTAATTACTAGAAAAATTTATGTCTCCTTTTGCAGTTAGACCCGCCGTACCGGCTGAGCCGCTGATGGATAGTTGAGCGCCGGATGTGGCAGCTACGTAGTTGGAGCTTATCGATACGCTACTGCCAGCCTGAACATTGAAACCAACTTGAGGGGTCATATAAAAAGACAATGCGCATTCTTGAGCTATGTCCCCATTGGCGTTAATGTTAATTCTGGAACCGGATACGCCCGACGAAAAATTAGAGGGCAGGCTAATATTGCCTTTGGCGTCTAGTGTTGCTGTTCCTGCTGAGCCGTCCATGAACATTTGAACGCCCGATACACCAGCCGAATAGTTGGAAGAGATGGTTACGTCGTCTTTGGCATCTAGTGTCGCTGTGCCTGCTGTGCCGTTAAGTGTGAAATTATAGCCTGACGTACCAGCTACATAGTTGGTACTGCGTAGAATGGTTTCAATGTTAGTGCCTTCATCTTCTATATAACGAACGCCAATGGTATCTTTGCCTGCTGGCAGTACTGCTTTGTTGCTCATTAATAGCCTCGTGTTCTTCTAGGTATAGCCGTTAGTCTAATGCGGGGGTTAGGCCGCAAGGAGTCTAAATGCATCTTAAGTGTGTCAATAGCAGACATAACGCCGCCTCTGCCATTGTTAAGCTGCTGGGAAAGTATCTGGTCCATAGTCAAAATACCGTCAGGGTCTTTCAGGTATTGTTGCATGAGAGCAAAGGCCCCGTCAAGTACAAGCTGGTCAAAGTCGCTAGGGACTTCGGGGCTGTTGTTGACGTCGTAGGCTGCTATCTCTTTGGTGTAGAAAAGGGTAAGGGTATCGTTGGTTTGTACTGGGTAGCACAGGATGCCGCCGGTGGCCACAGTGGTGTAGTCAACAGTCCAGCGGTTAATGGGGCGCTGGATGCCGTGGCGGCGGTCGGATACTTCAAGCCTAGGGGCGTTGTAGCTTGGGCGGTACAGGACGCTGTTGTAAATCTCGAAATCGCTAAAGTCGTATTCAGGGCCGTAGCCTTCCTGGTTAGCGCTGGTCTTGACGAACAGTCTACGGGGGGAGCGCATGTCGGTTACGCCGAAAGCTGTTGCTATGTCAAGTTGTGAATTTAATGCAACATTCCACGTAGCCGAAGCTCTACCAATGAGCCGGGGCAATTTCTCCACATTCCTAGCAATATACTTCATAGTCTCAAAAAGAGCTACGTCGGCTTGATTGCTAAGCTCAGTGGAGCCAGTGCCGTTTATCATTGTGAGGAGCTGGCTACGCAAGGCACCATAAGTCCTTGCGGCCATACGCTCTTATCCTTTAATACTAAGCTGGTACTTCTGCGGGGCTGTACTTAACTGCAACAGTACCGATTTGTGCAGGGGCGGTGCCGCCTACAACAACTACCAATTTAACGGCAGTAGTGCCAGTGTTTTGGTAGGTGTACGGTGCAGATGCTTTAGTCAATACTCCTGCGCCACTAGTAGTAGCAACAGAAACCAAAGCCACAGTTGGAGCAGATTCCAAAGCTATATGGATTGTAGAACTGGCTGCGCCCGCTGCGTTCATGAGAGCAACAAGCGATTGGATTGTTACTTCTCTTTTAGCAGGAACGATACACAATTCACCAAGTTCTGCATCTGCTGCGTCGCCAGCGGCAACAGCAAACAACTTTTCTTGAACGTCTCTTCTATTCATTTGTGTTTATCTCCAATAAGATTAAGCACTTGTTACGTGGATGATGTGCTCACGCCCATGGTCAGTTTGGTCGTATACCTTGTGGTATCCAGCCAACCATGTGAAAGCTACTTCTTGGAAACGTCCAAAGTCGTCGCTATCCATAGCAAGCATTGGGGGCACAGCTACTTCTTTGATGATGGCATCAGCGCCAAACAAGAAGTGTTCGAAGTATGACCCAGTGCTGTTTTGGATAAGGCCTTGTTGGTTGTCCTTAACAAGTCGCGCACATCCGACTACGCCAACTTCCCTGTTAAGAGCTGATTCAGCGCTTTGACGAGAGATGATAGTAGTAATGTCGGAAGATGATGCTAGAGCATTGATGGTTTTACCACGGCCAACAATTAGGAAGTTCTCCCCATCCCAGTAAGGAATGTTTTGGTCTTCGGCTTCAGAAGTCAAAGAAGAGAGATTGTCAAAAGTTAGCTCTTGGTTTTGAGTTGCGGTTGGAGTTGCGTTAGTAACGAACTCGTTAGCAGTAGAGTTGTAAACGTACTTCCAGTCTGTCTTAACGGCTTCATTGTAGGCAAGCTCGTTTTCAATCTTAGCAATAGCGTCAGAAAGAAGTTGGATGAACTTGTCTTCAACGTCAAGGTCAGCCAGGTCAGCTAGCTTCTGAGTCCAAGGGATGGCTTGACCATACTCTTGTACAGTGAAGGTGGTTCTGACTGGGGTTACAGAAGCTCTAGGCACTCTATCGGTTTCAGAGATTGGCGAAGCACTGTGCTGGATTTGAGGCATATAGCGTAGTACAACGGTGTCCCCGTTATTACGCCCCAAAGCTGCGCCACTGTCAGGAGATAATACCTGAGCAAAGCCAAGCTTTTCTAGGGCCTCGAACCGCATCCTGTCTTCTAGATGCTCTACGTCGACTAAAGGCCCGAAATTTTGTTGTGTATGGATTCCCATATTTATGTTTCCTATTTACGTTTTCGGGTTATTCCACGCACAGCATCCGACCTTTCCCTAATAGCTTGACGGTATTGGGCTTCACGTTGTGCCGCTGATTGCCGTCTTTGCTCATAGGTAAGTTGGGTTGCTGCACCAGAAGGCAACGACCCAGCAGGAAACGAAGGCTTTTCCTTAGCCCCTGCTAGTTCGATAATTGTTTCGTATGCTGCTTGTGTTGCCTCCTTCATGCCTTTGCCCGCCTCTATCTCATTGCGTACCAAAGACTTCAACATACTGTGTGCTTTGGCTGGTATATCATACTTGCTAGTATACTCAGCTTGCACGGCTTTAAATTCGTCTACTGCCTGTTGCCGAACGCTATAGCGCTCTTCAATCTTGGCTTCTAATTGTTTGCCGTAAGAATCTAGCGCCTTCATCATGGTGGCGTCAAATCCTTCTTTAGCGGCAGCAGCCAAAAACGCAGACTCTGATTCGCTGCTAGCTTTCTTTCCCATAAGGATTTCAGCAGCTTGCTGTTGTCGCTGGGCAATACTGCCAAGCTTGTTGTCAAAGTCTTTTTGCAGGTCGGCTGCAATGCTTTGGCGAATAGCGTCTACGTCAACAGCAGGAGCAGCAGGTTGTGCTGGTGCGGCTGGCTGAGCCGGGGCTGCTGGTGCTACTGGTTCTGTGGGGGTAGTTTCTTCGCTCATAAATCCTTGACCTCCTCTTCAAGTTTAGCTACTTCATTAGTCAACCGCTCAATTTCACTTTGAGCATTGAAGACTTTAAATACTTCCAATAAAGTAATCTGTCCAACCTGAGACGCCTTAACGGCTTCGGCTGGTGAGTTTATATCTTTCATGGGACCACTAATCTGGTTCATCAAAGATTCGAGCCTAGGGGCAACAAGTTGTGTCCAGGCTTCGGACTCTAAAAATCCTGCCAACTTTTGATTGGCGCTTAACAGGGAGCGCTTCTTGCGAAGCAAATCAATTTTATCTGCCATGTTATACCTCCTAAATGCTTTCCTATATTATACCATATTTTGCTTATTCATTTGTTGTGACTGCTGAAATAATTGTTGGTGCTGCTGGTAGTGCTGGACTTCAGCTTCTGTGGCATTAGGTCCAGGAGCCTGCATTTGCAAGTGTAACTCGTGGTTATCATTAGGGCCAATAGCTACAGGTCTGTTCTGTGCCAGCAAGCTCTTCTCGTAAGCAATGGTATCATATTCTGTTGGGTCTGTCAACACCAGAGATTTATCGGCCAGGTCTAGGCGCTCAGTGTATTCAGTCAACAAGGCATCGTAGTTAATCTTGGCGGCCAACTGCTGGTTGCTGCCTACGGCTTGCAACAGGGCGTTGAGCGACTGGATAATGGCAGCGTCCTCATCACGGGCCTTGTAACCGCGCAGTTTAAAACGGTAAAATGTACGCAGGATAGACATGCGCTCATCTTTGCTTAGGCTAGCAATCAAGCGCTTTTCTTCTTCATTAAGCAGCGCAGACAACTCTGGGTTGGTTTCTACCTCTGACAAGCCAAACTGGATTACCCTGGCGAAAGCTTTCTCTAGGGCGGGCATGATGAAAGAAGTGGTTAGTTCGTTGGCGATGGCTATGAGGCTGCGCTCGGAACGCTGTTGGAGAGCGTCGATTTCGCGGGACGTGGTGCGGCTGCGTAGGTTGACGGCAGCAAAGCCGGGGCCTCCGGTACCCACGCCTTCAGTAACGCCGGTGCGGAGCAACTCGTTAACAGGGTGGCTCTGGTTCTCACGGTTGTTGGTGAGGTCTACGTGCTGGAAGACGTCGCTAGGCTTGCCTGTGACGCGCAGGGTGGTGCCTGGCTCTAGGCCTTGGTCGAGCACGTCCTGGTTGATAAGGGAGCCGTGGTTGAGGATATTGAAGCCTAGGACGCCATAGCGCATCTGGTCAGTGAGGAGCCGCCAGTTGTGGTCGAGCCAGCGCTGCATGTCGACGGAGAACTCAGAGGGCGACATCCCGTAGTTGACGTAAGGGATGCGCCGGGCTACGCCATTAACGAGCGGATGATTTTGCTCGCGAACTTCAAGGTAAGGATAGGGACCAGAAGCAAGTACGACATCACCCGAATAATAGCAAAAATAACTTTGAGATTTGATTCGTCGCGTAGAGCCCTCCATAACGATTTGAGGGCCAAAATAAGCAACGATGTCAAGCGTGTTGCCAGGTTTTCTTTGCAAGAGTTCGTCGGTTGCTTTCTTAGAAAAAACCTTCGCATCTGCCCATTGTCTCAATTGATAGTCGGTTATCGTAAACTCGTAGGCCATCCAAGGCGATTCGTTGATGGACGGGGCGGTAGGCTCCCACCATACGGACTTAAAGTTGGGTACGTCAAACTTTAGGCCGCCGACAACAATCTCGCGTGAAGGCTCGGTGTCAGGTAGCATATCTTGGCCTTCCAGGACAGCGGCAAACAGGTCGGACATACCTTGTATGTCTTGGGCCAGTTGGTCTGGGTCCATGGTGTTGTAGGCTTCGATGGTCTCTTCGTGGGTGGCGTTCTTCTGGCGGTTCTTCCATTCTATCCAAGCAGGGTTGGATATGCGGCGCTCTTGCCATAGGACGGCTACGTTGGACACGGAGATAAGCGACATCAGGATGGCATCGCCAGCTACGGTGCTCCAATTAGCAGCACGAAGGTAGTAGTCAAGCATCTTCTTTAGGGGCGTTTTAAGGTCGCGGGCCTGAAGGTCGTACTTGTCTAACTCGTCTAAATCATACCAATCTGGCCGGTTGATAAGGGTTTCAACCAGTTCAGTTTTGGCACCCAGTACTGCGTTAAGCAGGACCGGCAAATTAAATTTGGCCTGCCAATCTTCCAAGTCGTTAGAAGGCGTGCCATTAAAAACCTGGTCGTGGATAATCCCCCATTTAATACGGGCAGTGGACAGATACTGGTCTGCCTCGTCTATGAGGGATTGAATACCGTCAAGTGTTTCTTGCTTATTCTTAGCCACGACAGGGCCTCCTATGTCAGACTATTTTTTGCGGGGCTTCTTAAGTTCGTTCTCAGAAACTGAAGGGGACTTAACTCCAGTAATAACACCGCCGCGTGATTGGATAGCTCCTTTAGACACATGGCCTTTAGGGAAAGCTTTCTTTTTATCCATAGAGATTCTCCGGTTAAAGTGAGTAATACGTATACTAACTATTATACCACAAATGGCAAAGTTAAATATAAACTTTTCTTATTATACCATAAACGGCTAAACTTTAATACGGGGGCGGTTGGCCGGGGAGTAGTTACGCAAACGCCGGTTGGTGAAGGCGGACTTGACCCAGCCCTTGCAGTAGGCTTGTACTTCGCAGCAGAACTGGAAAATGTTCTGGCATATCGGGGTAGTACGGCTTTGCTGGAAGCGGTGGTACTTGACTAGCCAGAGGTGGTCGTTCTCATCTACGGCAACGGCGACCATAGCTGTCCAGTCAGCGTTAGCGCCTTCAGTGGTGGCGATGTCTACGCCAATATAAATTTGCCAGCTATGGGGGTAGGCAGCACGGGCCAAGCCTTTGTGGGCCACGGCCATATAGAGGGCGTCGGCAAGGTCATCGTTTTTGGCAACACGCACGGAGTCTAGTTCGTAAAGAAGGGAACCGGGGGAGGTGCGGGCGCCTATGTTGACATCGGCGGGCACGTGGAACTTGCCGTTGTTGATGTAGGGTTCGAGGGTGAGGTTGATGCGGTCGTGCTTGCTGGTGCCCGTCTTCTTAAGGTTGAAGGGCACGTAGGCTAGGCCGTCGTGGCGGTAGTGGGTGGAGGTGGACAGCTCCTGGTAGATGAGGCCGGTGCCTGCGTTGCTGTCAACGACGACTGAGGCAATGTTGGATATAGGCAGTGATGTCAGGAGCTTAGAGCTATAGTCTATCTGGGTGACATCAATCTGCTTAGAGCCAGATTGCCTGGGGTCGTTGAGCATTTGGCAGGCAAAGTCGTTAGGGTCGGCAGCTTCCATGGCGTGCAGGGCGGCTTCAGTACGGCCAGCCTGCTGGTTAGGCGGGTCAAACGGGCGGGCCTTCTTAAGGTAGATGGGGCGCTTGCGGTTGCGATAATCTTCAAAACAAGGCATAACCAGCGTCGAATATTTGCCCCTGCCGCCAACAAGCTCGCCGCTAATCATTTCAGTATAGCAGCAGCGGTCGGACCAGAAGGTGCCAATATTCTCAATGACGCCATGCTCACCAGTTAAGTGTTTACATTCGTCCATGAAATTGCGGTGGGCAACGTAGCCAGCTTCGTTATTGGTGCTAAGGCCGACGCCATCATCGACGTGGACTTTCTCAGGGTGGGAGCCGGTAGGGGAGCCTTTCATGCCCTTGGCAAACAAGCTGGGGTCGCGGCGTTGTGCGCCTGTGCGGTGTACGAAGTAGCCCTTGCCTGCCGACCATTGGTAGGCTTGCTGTGGGGAAGAAGGGAAGATAGGTTCTTGTGAGTCGGGGCCGAACGCTTCTTGGAGCATAGGCAGGTGCAGCCAGTTGTGGGCTAGGGCGCTGCAAAAGTTCTTGGCGCTATCCTCAACATCAGAGGCGTAGAGGTGCGACATGTTCTGGTCGTTGGCTATGTCATTGGTAACGATGACGTTTTTCATCATGGTCTTGCAGTGGCCACGGGGGATGAGGACTAGCTTGTCAGAGTACCAGTGGTCTTTGTGCCATTGGAGCAGAATCTTGCTGTGAAGGTCTTCGTCCATGAACCAGTAGCCGAAAACGTAGCGGACCACGAACCAGGGGTCGGTCTTGATGAGGTGGCGCAGCAGTACCTGCGACTTAAGGCGGTTCCCCTTCTTAAGCTTTAGGTACGCATTGTAGCGGCGCTGGACTTCTCTGTCTGGGTCTTCGTGTAACTCCCAGGGGCAAGGCTTCATTCGTCAGTATCCTTGGATGCTGGGATGACCTCTAGGATTTCATGCCGCATAGGGCCAGCCACAGCTTCTACGTTGGCACTAAGGTTTTCCATAGTGACAGTGGAGAATGTCTGGGCGCGGTCTGAGGCACGGCCACCAATGGACACCTTCATGCCAGTGGGGTTCTCAGTAGGCGCAGGTTGGCTCACAGGGGCTGCTGGCTGTGGCCTAGGCTGGTGGGTGGGCGCCTGCTGCAACGGGGCCAGGGCGGGCACGACACGGGCCACAGGCGTATGTGCTACGCTGCCATCAGCCTGGCCTACCAGCATCAACACCGTACTGCCAGGCAGCGTGAACAAGTGTTCCTGGATTTGCTCTATCGACGTGAACACCTGTGACAAGGTGCCGTTGGGCGATTGGATAACGAACATGATTCCTCCTAAATTGTTATAACAGTACCATTATAGCATACTCCCATAACCTAAGCAAGCATACCTCCAAAACCTACGGATTTTTGCGCCCCTATCTAGCGGGGCGCTAATAATATCGCAGTGTTACGTGAACAGCTTTAAAGGGCCTGTGTAAAACATTTGTAATATTTACAGGAAAATATTTTTAGCAAAAAAATTCCAACGGTGTGTAACGTATTGATAATATAATAACCCTACCCCGCGGGGTTTCTGGGGTTGTGGGATGGGAATAAAATGGATGTAAGTGGT
>Ga0099850_1001003_pt1 | contig 13116 bp, 7 predicted proteins | sample CB_VirMetaG_5_FD_79182 | JGI IMG/M metagenome (GOLD analysis project Ga0099850, IMG submission 79182) | Freshwater to marine saline gradient viral communities from Chesapeake Bay - CB_1508_1D Viral MetaG | ecosystem: Environmental > Aquatic > Marine > Coastal | place: USA: Chesapeake Bay... | reverse complement strand
CTTGATCTGCCTGACATCGTGTATACAACCCGTGAGGTACCGCTGACACGTCAGCAGGAGAAATACTACAAAGAACTGAAGAACCGCATGGTCATGGAGGCTGCGGAAGAGACAGTCACGGCAGCTACGGCTGCGGTCAACATGAACAAGCTACTCCAGATCAGTTCCGGTGCGGTGTACACCGATGACAAAGAGGTAGTGGAGTTCGACATCAAGCACCGATACAAGGTGCTGCGTGAGGTAATCGACGAGTCCAGTAAGAAGGTACTCGTGTTCGTGCCGTTCAAGCATACGATCCAGCTACTTACTGACAAGCTACGCAAGGACAAGATACCCACAGAGATTATCAGTGGGGCTGTCAGTGCCACCGAGCGTACGCGCATATTCAAAGAGTTCCAAGAGACAGATACCCCACGAGTGCTGGTCATCCAGCCGCAAGCTGCGGCACACGGCGTTACGCTGACCGCTGCGAACACAATTGTATGGTGGGGGCCAACCAGTTCGGTAGAAACCTACGCGCAGGCCAACGCACGTATCCACAGGGCGGGGCAAGATCATAAGTGTACAGTGGTGCAGCTACAAGGATCTCACATAGAAAAGCGCGTGTACGCATTACTAGATAACAAAATAGACACACATACAAAAATTATTGATCTTTACAAAGAAATACTTGATTAAGCCATTGCCTACCACTATATTGCATTTCTCGGCAATGGAAGGACGAAAACATGGCTGATGCGAAGAACGTGGGTGGAGTACCCCTTGGGAAATTGACTGAGGTATATCTCAAGATCAAGGACGAAAGGGAACGCCTATCCGCTGAATACAGGGAAGCTGACGGCAAGCTCGTCAGTAAACAAGAAAAAATAAAGGCCGCACTACTCGACTACTTAAAAGAGAACGACATCAAAAGTGTCAAAACGGATGCTGGTACGTTTTACCGTACGGTTAGGCAGAAGTATTGGACTAGCGACTGGGAACACATGCACGAGTTTATTCTTGAGCATGGCGTACCTGAGTTCTTGGATAAGCGCCTGAACCAGAAGAACGTACGGGAGTTCCTAGAAGAAAACCCAGACCTTCTACCTAAAGGCTTAAACGTAGACGCAGAGTACGCGCTCACGATAAGGAAGGCATGATGGAGCAATTAGTTCCGATTGAGGATGTTGCAAAGCACTTTGGTGTGTCATTATCCACGACCCGTAAATGGGTGCGGGATGGGGTCATACCGAGCAATACCTACATAAAAGTGGGTAAAACGCAGCGGTTCGCTTTGGCGAGTATCGCGGAGGCTTTGCTAAAAGGTGACTCAGAAGATGATGGCCCAATGGTAGGTGGTGTAGATCTGGCCGACGTGCCAGACACCGCAGACTTTGATCCATCGGCATTTGATCCTGATGCGGACATTTAATGCGCCGAATCAGTATACAGGGTAGCAAGTTTACTGGGTTAGACATCCAGTCGGATCGCACGGAGATAGACGTAGTTATTGTGAATGCAGCGGTAGTATCACGCGCATATTACAAAGACGACTACGATCCTAGCGCCAAGCGGCTTCCGACATGTTGGTCTAGCGATACCCAGAGACCAGCTCCCGAGGTGCCGCCGAGCCAGAGACAGAGTACGCGCTGCATCGACTGTACGCAGAATGTCCGAGGCTCTGGCAATGGAGGGGGTAGGGCTTGTAGGTTTAGCCAGCGTTTAGCCGTTGTTGAAGAACAAGCGTTAGACACAGTGTATCAACTACAAGTACCTGCCTCGTCCATATTTGGCAAAGCTCAAGGTAGAAGCTCTATGCCTCTACAGGCTTACGCCAAGTTTTTGAGTGGGCACGGGACGCCGAGTGCGGCGGTAGTGACGAGGATTAGTTTTGATGCGGGTAGCCCTGTACCAAAGCTGTTCTTCTACCCACAGCGACCATTAGAAGAAGAGGAACTACGGAAAGTTAAATTGATGGTGGATGACGATGACACGTTAGCAGCTATTGCTTTCGACATTGTTCCACACAACCGCGAAGGTTCGCCCTTCGCTGCGACTGAAGGGTTCACGATAACTAGCCAAAGTAAGGAGACCAACAATGGCTGAAGCGAATATGTACTACACAATTGAGGGCGTGAAAGCTCTCTACCCGAAGCTCGATGCTACCTACAAGTTCGATAACAAAGCGAACGGTGGTAAGGGCGGATCTGTTAAGTGTGACCCACTGGATGACGGTGCGGCATACGAGATGTCTTTCGTGATGTCTGAGACAGAAGCTAAAGCCTTGTACAAGGCGATGGCAGCGGCCTACAAAGCCAAGAAAGAGAAGGGCTGGCCCGACAAGTTTGCACTGCCGTTCAAGAAAGATGACGACGGCAACTACGTTGGTAAGGCCAAGTTGAAGGGTGCTTACGGTACCGACAAGACCACGCCACCACTGCAAGTGGACGCGCAGAATAACAAGCTGCCAGCGGACTTTCAGTTGACTAGCGGTAGCACCGTAAATATCGCTTTCACTTTCGTACCGTACTCTATGCGTGACAATGGCGTTAGCCTGCGTCTGAACGGCGTGCAGGTAACCGAATACGTGCCGATGGTGTCACGTTCACCCTTCGGTATTGTGGAAGGTGGGTTCGTAGCACAACCTGATAATCCGTTTAGTGATACTACTAGCAGTGTCAAGAGCACCGATGTCGCGTTAGATGACGATGACTCTGACGATATATTTGGCGATGAGCCAGATACCTCCGAAGTGGAGGAACCCAAGAAGGTCGTAAAGAAATCTGCCCCCGCACCCAAGGAAGATGACGACGATCTGAGTGCCATTGTTGACGGTTGGGATGACTAACCACTAACAATCACTCCACTATGGCTAGGTCTTGCCGAAAAGGATGCGCCGACATCCCTGCCATAGTGTCTCTCGGCATTGGGTGCAACCATGAATACAAGAGAATTTTTACGGTGGGTACTGCCCACAGAAGGTGTGTATGTCCTGTTTCGGCATAGCGCCGCTCTCGGTAACGGAATTAAGCAAGTCTATTTCCATACCGTTGATGAACTAGCGGAAGCCGCCGAACACTACGACAGTGAAGGCTGGGACATATACTTTGCTATGAGTAACTTCAAGGAAGAGGGTACTCGTAGAGGAGAAGACGCCAAACACATCAAGTCGTTCTTTTTAGACTTGGATTGTGGCGAAGACAAAGTAGCTAAAGGTGAGGGGTTTGCTACGCAGAGGGACGCAATACGTAGACTGCAAGAGTTCTGCGCTGCGCTCAAACTACCAAAACCTCTTATTGTTAACTCTGGGCGAGGCATACATGTTTACTGGGTCTTGGAAGAATCCGTGCCAGTTGAACAGTGGAAAGTCGTAGCTGACCAGTTCAAAGCCAAGTGCAAAGAATTTGGGTTAGAGATTGACCCTGCTGTGCCTTCAGATGTAGCTCGGGTGCTACGTGTGGTGGGTACGCACAACCATAAGCCGGATGTACCTGCACCGGTAGTGCTGGTCAACAAGAAGCCCGACGCAGTTAACTTTGACTTCTTCGCCAGTCGGTTAGGTATGGACACCATACAGGTTCCTCAGAAGCGTACGGGTGCGGACGGGCCAGCTAGTCTGCGCGATGCTTTGTTGGAAAACATAAACTACAGCTTCAGAGAGATACTGCGGAAAGCACAGAATGGCAATGGCTGTGAACAGTTACGCCGCATAATAAAAGGTCAGGCCGAAACAAGTGAGCCTATGTGGAGGGCAGGGCTGTCTATCGCTAAGTTTTGTGAAGACGGCGAGAAAGCTGCCCACAAGATTTCAAACCAGCACCCTGAGTACACACCAGAACTGACACTGAAGAAGTTAGATCTGATTAAGGGGCCGTACCGTTGCACGACGTTTGACGAGAACGAAGGTGGTGTCTGCACGGAGTGCCCCCACTGGGGTAAGATCAAGTCGCCTATTATTTTGGGGCGCAAGATCAAAGAAGCAGAAGCTACCGAGGACGGTACTTACCTGATTGAGTCGGGTGAGTCGGGTGAGTCGGGTGATTTACTAGAAGGTACGTTACTTCCGGGTTCCGCCAGTCAGGAACTTTCTACACAACACGTTATACCAGTCTATCCGCGCCCGTATTTTCGTGGGCAGAACGGCGGTGTGTATATCAGGGACGTAACGGTAGACGGCGAAGTGGATGAGCATGTGCTGTACCACAACGATTTGTACGTTACTCGCAGGTTAGTGGATGTAGAGGCCGGTGAATCTGTGGTCTGTAGGATACACTTACCGCAAGATGGCGTGCGCGAGTTTACAATGCCACTTACAGCGGTTACTTCACGGGACGAGTTTCGCAAGAACATGTCTATGCAAGGTGTAGCTGTCCCACGACTAGATGATTTGATGAATTATATGATTACTTGGGTAAACGAATTACAGGCAACGTCTACAGCGGACACGGCACACCGACAGTTTGGGTGGGTAGACGACACATGCACAGCATTCATTGTTGGGGAAAGGGAAATACGGGCTGACGAGATTCGGCATAACCCCCCGTCAACACCGACAGCCGCACTGATTCCGTACTTCAAACCAAAGGGTACGTTAGAAGCGTGGAAGAAGATGGCTAATTTTTACGGCACTATGCCGGAACTAACGATGCACCAGTACGTTGTGTGTACGGCTTTTGGCTCTCCGCTGATGACTTTTATGCCCCAGAACTCTTGTGCTTTGCATATACACAGCTCTATTAGCGGGTGCGGTAAGACAGCGGCAGTGCGTGTAGCGGCTTCTGTATGGGGCTACGAGAAGGCTCTCATGGTCGAGGAGCGCGACACCGACTCTATGAAGTTTAACCGCGCAGAGGTATTGCATAACCTACCTTTCTACGTAGACGAACTTACCAACGAGAAAAGCGGCAAGCTCAGTGACTTAGCCTATCAGCTATCTTCTGGGCAGCAGCGTGGTCGTATGGCAGGTGGAGCAAACTTAGAACGTGTCAGGGGTGAGCCTTGGAAGTTCCTGTCGGTTACTACTGGTAATGCTAGTGTGATCGAACGTATTGCTCTTGAGAAACAGCAACCGAAAGCAGAAGCACAGCGTATGCTGGAGTGGAAGGCACAGCGGGTGTTCTCTAGCACTGAAGACAAGAAAAAGACTGACGCATTCGATGCTTCTATAGAGCAGAACTATGGGCACGCTGGGATCATTTACATCCAGTGGGTCATGCAAAACTTGGAGTCGGTCAAGGCGTTGGTGTTTAAGTTCCAGCAAGAGGTAGACGAGGCAGCGGGGCTTACGGCAGAAAACCGTTTCTGGTCTGCCGGAGCTGCTACCACACTAGCTGGGGCGTACATTGCCAATAAGCTGGATCTAATTGACTACGACATAAAAGGCTTATTTAAGTGGACTGTTAACATGCTCAAGGCTAACAAGCAGTCTGTTATGGACATGGGCGTGTCAGTGGAGCAGACGGTCAGCGACTATCTGACTGAGAACTACAACAATATCCTGATGATTAAGAGCACCGATGACCTACGTAGTGGGTCTGGTAACGGACTAGATAGTATCGTTATACCGGATGCTCTGCCACGCGGGAAGCTGGTGGCACGGTACGAAACGGATACAAAGAAAGCGTACCTAGTTCCGAAGCCTTTGAAGGCTTGGTGCGCGGCACAGCAGATAAATTACAACGCCTTTGTAGACGACATGATTAAGAAGTTAGGTGGTAAACGGGGAACCATACGGTTAGCTAAGGGCACCAACTTCGAGTTACCCACCAGCAGGGTAATCATCGTCAACTGCAAGACATTTGATACGGGTGGCGATGATAACGCTGAAGCTACATGACATAGACGCTGACGGCGTGCGGATTGTAGTGGATTGGGGAGCTATGGTAGTGGGTAGTTCAGTATTCATACCGTGCATCAACACAAACAAAGCCTTACAACAGGTGAAACGCATCTGCGTCGATGAGATGGGGTGGGACGTTATAGCCAAGGCTGTCATAAGTGGTTCGCACACAGGTGTGCGAGTTTGGAGACTATTATAGTGCTAGATTTTACAGACCTGCTCGGGGGTATGACGATACTTGAGTTTGAGAAGAACTATCGTGGTAAGGCTTTTGTTGTGTTCCCTAGAACAGAGGCAAGGACGGAGTTGTTCGACAACATCATCGGCTGGCAAGAGTTCAGCAGCTATATCAACAACGATAGAGCAACCGCAGGGATGCAGGCCATAACCCCTGACGGCAGAAAACTGTGTATGGAAAAGGGTAGCCTTGAGCGTGAGAGTAGGCCGAACTGGAGCCGTAAAGACTACTACGAGAAAAGGTACCTGCATGACCTTTGGACACAAGGCGGCTCCCTGATCTTGACTAAAGCATCTCTACTGACACCGAGGATCAGCATGATTGCGGGTGCTATTGACCGCTACTATTTGGGCGCAGCGTACGCACATTTCTATTGCAGCGGTGTGCCCAACGCCTCAACGTTTAGTGCCCATATTGACTATGACGATAACTTCTTAGTACATGCTCAAGGGGACGTTAGTTGGGAAGTCCACAACAGCTTTGAGAACGGCGATGACGACTTCACATCGCTCGACCTTACTGTAGGCGATCTGCTATATATACCGAAAGGGCTTAAACACAGGGCCATACCCAAGACAAAACGCATATCTATCTCAGTGCCGGTGGCGGAACGTAGGCCAAATGAAGGGTCTTTGAAGACGCAAGACAGAACGTATTACGACTTTACGTAGGGTTTTGGAACCGCGTGGAACCTCGTGGAACTAATTGGACAGGGTAGTCCTATATGGTACGATTCGCCCTGATAAGGTCATGGTCTCTCCGTACTTTGTGGTCTTATCCTCCCTCCGGCCCTCTTACCGTAGTCCCCCTTCCTGCGGTAAGAGGGTTTTTTACATCCCCAAGTTATCCCATATTGTTAGCGTATCGTCGTACTCGGCGGCGCTCTGTCGCATGTCTCTCATCATTCTTGGGTCGATAGTTACGCCATAGTGCATCCTTCTTGACGTTTTCATGTGCTGGGCCATAGACCGCTTGATCGTATCTGGCGTAATCCGCACACTGGGGAACTTACGGTTAAACTCGTTCATGTCTTCGCGGATACTCCGTGCCTTGGAGGTGTCCCCACTTCTTACGGCTGCGTAGTACCTACGTAACAATTGAGTACGTTGCCTAGCAGCCGCACCAGATATTTTCTTGAGTTGAGCATTCTGTGCCAGTTGTCTGGTGTACTCCGCTGGGGCAAAGCCTAAGAACTGCATGACAAGTAGAGGCGCGGATATGTCATCTACGATGGTGTCGCCACGTTGGGTTTTAGCACCGTCTTCGTAGAACCTATAAGACTTCATCGCATTACGAACAGCAGCAGGTGCCGCCGCTTCTGCACCCCGCCAAACTTCGCCTTGATTCCATGCTTTATCGAACCCACGCCCTACTTGCATTGATACACCGACTACGGGGCCACCAAAAACTTCTATTAAGTCAAATATGAACGACTGATCTTTTTCAATGAGTCGGTCTCGGAATACTAGGTCAGACAGACCCATACGACTCGCAACGTCTACACCTAGTACAGCGTTACCCATACCTCCGAAAAGCTCTTCTCCTATCGTCTTACGAACTACAGTATCAAGATCTTCGTCTTCGTCGCCCTTGAACATGTCGTACACCATAGCAGCCACGCCGTACATTGGCAGACCTTGTGCGCCAGCAACCAACGCCGCGCCACCCATTACACCAAACAGTTGTCTACGCGCCTGTGCCTTTTCTGCTGGTGTACCTCTGATAGACTCATAACCTAATTTAGCTAGAAGCTCCATCATCTGCACGCCGTACCGCTTGTACAGAAACGCAACCTTGCCTATCCCTTGTTGAGCAAGTCTTGGTGCAGAAGCGGCGGCGGTGCCACCGTTAGTAAGTTCCACTTCATAGACAGCAAACTCAGCGGCTTCGCGGTACTCGGCTTCGCTTAACTTGAGGTTAGCTTTCTCTTCGGCTGACAAAGCCTTGAAATCTGCCTTGGACAAGTTGTTTTTGGCACGCTTCATGGAGTCCACTTTTAGACGGTACGCCGCAGCAAGAGCTACCTGACGTGTCATACGTTCTCCATGATGGAACATGAACCCGGAGACCGCCCCGATCTTTCCTCGTATGCTGTCAATCTCTTCCATGTCCAACGTGTCATACATGATGGATCTGTTTAGCTGACCTGTTTCTTCTGCCACCTTAGCCAGCATCTCAAACTCTTTGACTTCTGGTGGTATGCCTTCAGCGTTGTAGTCATAGTTATCTATGGATGGGGCAGAAGGAACCATGACCTGTTCTGTACCATCTGGCCCAATCGCCTCTACTGGAGCTTCACGTTGCTTGATAAACGGTAGGTATTTGATGTTCTCATCACTTCTACCCGCGTTTTTGAATAGCCTTACCGCTTCACCCATAGCACTGAGCGTATCGCTGTAACCGAAGTATTCACCGTCGTCGCCCCTAGTGCTGGCTAAGTGTGGCGCTATGACCATAGGTATTTGAGAGAAGTTGACTAGCACGGATGACAGGTTAATACCTAGCGTCATAGCAAAGCCGAACGTAGTCAGGTTCTTGGCCCAGTCTTCTACGTTGGGGTTCTTAGCGAAGTCTATACGTTTCTCGACTTCTGCTAGGTACTGAGCAGCGGCTTGCTTGTCGTTTTCTGATACGTTCGGGTTGTTATTGTACGCCTTGAAGTCTTCGTTAAGTTCTTCTTGAACCTTTTGCAGCTCTGCGCCGAACTCCATACGTACAATCTGCCGTGTTACAGACGCGGTTCGTATTCGCAGTGCCCGCACCATATCGTGATTGGGGTACTTAGCTTCCCGAAGATTTGCGGGGTCACCTATGAAGCCACGGAAGCCTTCGCGTCGTCTAAACGACTGTGCAAACGAGCGTTCTGGCAGTGTGTCCAGAAACAGTTTTATGATCTCGTCTTGTACGTTCGGCTTTACGTCGTTTGCACTCAACACGCCAAGCACATTGTTAACAAAAGACCCAGCAGGGGCGTTGCTGTAGTTTACTTTTTCCGTCCCTTCAAACGAGAGCACGTTAGTCAGTTGTATTTCGTCCGCCATAGCATTTAGTTCTGCTATAGCTTCTCGGCGTTCGCGTTTGGTTTCAAACGACTCTGTAAAGAACTCTGCTTGCCCTGTCTTCGGATCAGTAGCGTTGTATTGCAGGCGATACTTACCTTCGCGTATAAGAGGGAAATACGGGTCAATCGTTACATTTTTGTATAACTTGTTAATCAGTTCGTCGTATACGTTCTTACGTTTCTTTGGGTCTAGGTCTGTAGCTTCCAGACGTATCTTTATTACATTAGCTATCTCGTCGTACAGTTTTTTGTACGTGTTGCGGACAACCTTATAGATTCTCTGCCCGTCTTCCCCCAATGCAGTCCAGTCGCCATCCTTAGCGTGCATGGCATCGTATTCGGCTAGCTTGTCAGCATCTTCTTCGTACGTTTTCCTGTCCTTGGATGGGTCTACGCCGATTAGAGAGCTGTACGGCATGAGCCTGTTGAGTATGTCTACCTTCTCTTTGTTGTTTTTGGCGAAGGTAGAAATCTTACTAATCGTTGCATCCACAGGACGTTTGAGTTCCTGTAGCCGCCCACCTTCTTTCAGCACTAGATCCCTGACCTTGCCGATCTTAGGTATGTATTTCTTAGCGACCATTTCTAGGCCGTTAAGACTGAGAATACCCAGCGCAAACCCTTTAGCCTTTTCCGGCAAGGAAGCGTCAGAAACAACGTCTCGCACTCGTTGTACGCCCTTGGAATCCAGTATGGGTATGCTTTTCAGGCCACCATTTAAGATCTCAGACGCCATTTTTTCTGGCCTACTAACCAGAGCGGGGTTGTCGTCAACCCTAGAAGAAAATTTAGGTAACGCTCCATACAGCCTACCCGCTGTTTCTATGCCCGCCGTGTCAGGTGCAAGTAAGTTATTCTGCACGCGCAACAGTTCGTTCAGGGCGGTGTTGTCTTTAGGTGGCAGGTTTAACAGCTTACGTAGTGCGTTTACGAGGGCTTCCCACAGCGTTATCGTGCCTTTACCTTCAGTGCCTATATCCCCAGTTCGTGTGTCGTAGGGGATAGTGTCCATGAACTCCTGCACTTCTCTGTCTGTGAGCGCCCACGCAAGCATTTCGTCGGGGTTAGCTAGTGTGTTCCTTTTTCTGAAGTAGAATTGTCTCTCTACTGTCAGTAGATCCGTTTCAGGCATTACCCCCGCCTTAACGTCAGCTATACGTTTGTTAAAATAACGTATGACTCCGCTGAACAGATCACGCAGATCATTAACGTCTTTCTTTAGCTTGGTGCCTTTGGGAAAAGAACGTTGGCTTCCGCTTGCCAGCAAAGGCGCTGTAACTGCATGTACAGCTTCGTGAAGTAATGTTTTATGAGTAAGCCCATTGTGTAGGGCCAAAGGGTCTTTTGTACGCCGTAGAACAACTTTAAGTGGGCCTCGTTCGGGTTCCATATAACCCCGTGTGCCACCCCTTATGCTATTAAAAGATAGTTCTTCTATTTCATATTCAAATTTGTAGCCTGCATCCATCATGCGCTGCATCAGCTTGGATACATTAGTCGCTATTAACCGTTCAAACGGGTTGTTAGCATTACGCGCTACGTTCTTGACGGCATCAATCAGAGTGCCGCCCTTTGTCTCCCTTAATAGCCTGTCAGATTCGGTTGTAACTCCCTGCTCTGTTAACCTACCTGCAACAACGTCTTCATTTATTTCAAAATCCGCGTCACCTACGGCAGAGTAACGTGTACCTTCTACTCTACGTACATTAGGGTCTAAGCCTTCCTGTACCGTAAACTCGTCCCTTGACTGCGATAATGTAGGGGGCTTTTCACCAAATTCTTTTGCCTCTGCCACTCTGTCCGCATGGAACTGGCGTATCTCTTGCGTCCTTACGTTGTCGGGATCGGCTATCGACGTGGCTATCTGTACAGGCTTTGCGGCTGGACGTTCACCCCCTTTTAACACTGCGTTTGCCCGCTGTAGATTTTCTATAGCTTCGGTAAGCTCTGCGGCTTCTGCCTCTGTCTCCGCGCCTACCTCTGCTTGCTCTTCTGTAGCTGCCCCTTCTTCAAACTCCAGACTCGCGTCTCGCGTATCTTCGGTTGGCTTTTGACGCCGCGCAAAGTCTGCTCTAGCCTCGTCCACCAGTTCTACGAACCTAGCTTCTTCTTCTGGAGTTCTGTTATCTTTTTCCAGTAAAACCCTAATCTCGTTACCTTTGTCGGTAAACTCACGGGTTGGCGTTAGTGTATCTGGCTGTCCATCTGCTCCAGTAGTAAGTCGTCCAGCGCCTCCTCCAGCATCTGCCATTGCTTCTCCGACAAGTGCATTAGGTTCCACGGCACTGGTACGTCTTGCAATGTCTTCCACGCTTGATAGATCAGTCTCATCGCTTGTTCTACTTCTTGCTGCGACAGGTTTTCCTTCGGCACTGGCAGATATATTACGTTGCTGGTCATCTAATACCTCTTGTTCCTTGAATGCCTCTTCCAAATTAGCCTGTATTTCTAGCTTCTTTTTGCTGCGAGTCTTGGCGGCGGCTCTTCTTAGAGAGTCTCGGGTATCGGGATCTGTAAGATCTTTGCCTGTAAGTTCTTCACGTATCTTTGCTGTTTTACCGAATCCTATGTCATCGAAGAACTTTGCGGTTATGGTGGTTGGGGTGGCGTCGGTCTCTTGTTGGGCTTCCTCAACGGCAGCTTCAAACTCTTTTCGCGTCTGCGTGGTTGTCTCAGTCGGCTGACCCTCGCGCTCAATTACGGTTTCAGAAACTATCTCTTGTTCACTAAATGCTTTTTCCAGATTAGCCTGCACATTTTGCTTTTCTTCACTACGAATCTTAGCAGCGGCCCTTCTCAACGCACTTCGAGTAGCGGGATTTGTGAGGCTTTCACCTTCAAGTTCTTTACGTACCTCCGCTTCTTCATTAAACCCCATATCATCAAAAAACTTCGCGCTTAAGCTAGTAGCATCTTCTTCCGCCGTGGCCTCTACGGCAGGAGGTGCGGGTCTAGTAATAGCGTCAAGTTCGAGTTCGCCTTCACCTTCACGTATGCGGCGTTCTACTTCTGCTTGCCGTTCCGCTGCTTCTGTTTCAACAGCGGTCTCTTCGGCTAGTGTGGCTTCTATTTCGGCACGTCTAGCATCCGCGTCTCTTTCTTCTTTCGCTTTCTGTGCGTCTTCTCTAGCGGCAACATCACCGCCAGCTACGGTAGCGGCACCTCGTATAGAACCACCTAACAGACCACCAGCTATAGCTGCTTCACGGTACTCTGCAATAGCGTCTTCGCTGGTTAAAGGTAGCCCAGCTTGTGCGCGTTCTAGGACTTGCTGCCCCAGTTCTGTAGGTGCTTCTATTATGGCACCAGCCGCAGTCCCTTTAACGCCACGGGTAAATATACCGCCGCCACCTACTGCGCGGTTAGTAAGGCCGAGCTTACCGACGAACAAACGTCCAAGGATGGCGTCAAGCGTGGCTTGTGGGATAGCCGTTAACGCTGCTGCGCCTTCGTCTACTTCAGTTCTTATCCCTTTTTCTATGGCTTCTTTTTGCCGCTCACGGTTCATACCATAAAAGAACGGTAAGCTGGCGGCTGCACCGCCTACCAATGCCCCTATACCGGCACCTACTGGGCCAAAGGCTGCGCCAATTTTCGCGCCTGTTGCGCCACCGGCAAGGGTTGCCCCCATCTGTGGGGTGCTTTCTGCGGCAATACCGCCAAGATAAGATCCGAAGTCTCCGATACCGCCAATATCATCGAATCTGGTTTGAAACCGTGCTTTGCGCTGTGCGTCCGCTTCGTTCTCAAGGGCAACTTCAGCGCCGTACTGTTCTAGTCCTTCTAGCCCAAGGACGCCGCCAATACCTTCAAGGGCAGAGCCTGTGGCTTGCGCCACGATGTCAGTGCCAATATCTAAGCCCCTAGCAAGTGACCCACGTTTGAGTTCAGCCAGTTCGATGCGACGTTCTAAGTCTTCTTGGCGTCGGCGCTCTTCTTGCTCAAGTCTTTGCTGACGTTCTGCGGCAACCTGCGCTTCAAAGTCCGTGGCGATAGCAG
>Ga0099850_1001000_pt1 | contig 13130 bp, 15 predicted proteins | sample CB_VirMetaG_5_FD_79182 | JGI IMG/M metagenome (GOLD analysis project Ga0099850, IMG submission 79182) | Freshwater to marine saline gradient viral communities from Chesapeake Bay - CB_1508_1D Viral MetaG | ecosystem: Environmental > Aquatic > Marine > Coastal | place: USA: Chesapeake Bay... | reverse complement strand
ATCAGGTTTCCAGACACAGGATGTGCTTGAAACGAGTAATCTATGTCTGAAACTTTTAATACTTTCTTCATGGTCTTTTATTTATATTACTTATTTTTGATTTGTTGGTGTCCATTTGCCTGGTGGACATTCTATAAATTTAACTGGCAATTCTGGTTGAATTACCTTTATGCTAGAATAAATCTCATTATAGAATTCAGAAAAGGAACCACCATCTTCAAAATCCTTATTTTTCTTTAATTTAGAGGTTGTGAAAAAGGAAATATCTTTAGTGGCCATGACATCTATAGTTTGTCTACTGGAAATTTTTAATTCTTTTTGTGTTCCAAAGAAAGCATTTCCCTGTGAATGTATAGACAGAACACTATTTTTATTTTTCTGCAATCCTTCTACATTACCACAATCAACTGTGACTGAAGTATAACCCTGAAGTCCTAGACTTCCCTGTGACATTAAAGTATTGTCTTTTATAGATCTTATGATACTTCTTTCTGCAACTATGGATAAATCACCCAAAGAAAGAGCACCTTCGCTCAATCCGATGTTGTCTCCTAAAACCAAACACAGTGATTGGTGAGATTCTGCTGTTCCTGCTCCTTCGTATGTTCTCTCTGCTCCGAAATTATATCTTTCTCTTACTGTTTCCTTATTACCACCAGCACCGTATTCTCTTTCTACCAAATTCAAGTAATGTTCTTGTGCTTGTCCCTGAACAAGTTGTCCGAGATTATACACCTTGGTTTCTTTTTTAGAACCCCTCTTGGTCATTTCTAAATTATCAAAATCACCATCCACTCTGACATCTCTATTTCCGCCTACTTCGTTGACTTGATCTCCACCGACGACCACATGCATATGACCAGTGCATTCTAAATTATAATCACCATTAATAAAATGATTGAAATGACCGTGATCCTGACGAATGTTCACATCTCCCTTTTTCAGTTGAATATTGGAATCTCCTTCGTCCATCAACACATTAAGGTGACCCTTTTCTATGTAAATATTAACATTAGCATTCTTACCAATATGAATATCAAAATTTACCGCTTCTTGTTCGCTGTTCTCTAATTCGTCCTTGTTTACAAGTATTTTCAGTGCTTTGTCTATTGTTATATCACAATATCCATCCACATGAACATACTTGTTTCTGAGAATAGAAGTATACGAATCCCGAACAACTTTGATTACTTTATCGCCATTTGGGTGATACTCTTCAAATGTTCCGCTTCTGTGGTTTGTTGTTATTCTTTCGCTGCCTGGAGTATCATCAAATTCAACAACATGACCAGATTCTGTTTCAGTTACTTTGTTATATGGATAAATGGTGACATCTTTAAATCTCTCTGCTTCGTTGCTGCCTTCGCCGTCACTACCTTCACAATTACAAGGTATTTCTCTTGGTTGTATTTCCTTACCTTTAATTTTAGCATATTGAGTAGGGGTTTCGCTCCAACCTTTTCCTTTATTGGTTGGAAGGGTTGGGCCCGAAAATGGTTGACAGTTGATACTAGGAATACCACCACCGCCGCCCTCACCCCCTCCTGCTCCGCCTCCACCCCCTGCTCCGCCGCCACCACCACCACCAGCACCTCGGGATGGAGTTTGCGTAGTTGGTTCTTGTGGTTGTGTTGTTGTTGGTCTTCCTCCTCTGCCACCACCACCTCGACCTCCAGAACTACTACCACCACCAGAACCACCACCTTCTCCAGAACCTTCGCCTGGACCTACGGTGGGAGGAAGAATTGGTGGATCACAATTGTCTAGAAAATCTTCAGCCATTAAATCTCTCCATAAATAGGCTCACCATTTGAGTTGGTTGGCTTTTCTTTTGCTGCTTTATAGTTCTCAAAAGTAGAAGGAAACCAAGTACATTCTATGGAATTGTCACCTATTCCTAGTTTTTTGTTAGTTCCCTTGTTTACTTTCGACTCGTTGGTGACACCGCATTTAAATTTTTTCATGTCAATAGTGGCAATCTTTACACCATCATCCAACAAACCTCCTTTTTCTCTGGAGGTTCTCTTGTAGCCTACTATTGTATTATCTATCTTGTCTTTGTCATTTGTAGCAATAACGGAAAGATCATTAGAAACACCATCATTAAAATTCAAACAACCAAAAGATGCTTGTCTTGGAAATTTTTCTGCTTTGTCGTTTTTAAATTGTGCTCCGTGCTCATCACCCTTTTTATCTTTTCCGTCTGGATATTTTCTGTCTTTTAGTTTATTGGTTGGTTCTTTTTCTAACTGTTCTTCTGTTCTATTATCTTTAAAACTATCACCAAAATTATCAACACTTTTGATTTCTCTGAGATCCTGTTGGATCATATCCATTCCATCCCCACCAGTATCTTCTGGAATATTTCCAGGCATAGAAGCGAGAACCAAAGGATGTTGATGTCCTTCGCCGTCATCCATCCATATACCACACACCCAAGAGCCAGGAACCAAAGATGTAGAAGAACCCACACCAGAAGCAGAAGCGGAGGTGGTTGGTGCTGATACTTGGGCCCAAGGCAAATCTTCAGTTGGAATGTCCTTCTGGAGAGGTGAATGATAGCCAAATATTCTAACACGGACTCTGCCTATTTGCAAAGGATCTTCTCTGTCCTCTACAACACCAAACCAAAATATACCATATCTTTGTTTTTCCATCACTCTTCTCCAATACTATCTTTTATGCAATTAATATCGCAAGTATATTCTAATTTTTGAGATGAATAGTTTCTGATTATGTTGTGTGTTATAGTCGTGACGAGATATTTACCAGAATAAAGAATATCATTACCGTCTTCAGTATCCTGATATGGTCTTGAGATATAAATTGTTTTTCCTGCTGACAACTTATTGAGATCAGAAAACCCAGTAACTTTAAAAAGAACAGCATATTGATTTAATTGTTCCATATTGCTTATTCTAGGAAGCAACCAATCATCTTCTCCACCTATTTTGTTGTTGCAGTTCTTTTGTTCTTTGCAGCAGTGTGAATGTCTATTCTTTGCATAAAATCTTTGATCATATGATCCATTCACATATTCATAAAATTCAGAAGAAGGTTCTACTGTTGGTTGATTGGAAAGATGAGTTTGCTTTGGCCATATTGATGGTAAAAAGAACGAACAAGCAGACCAAATTTTGGAGATAGTATCTAAGGTCATAACAACAGAAGAGTGCATTCCGTTCTGTGCGTTTTGAAATTGATTTCCTTCCCTTGCTTTCATTTCCAGCATAGATCGTCTTGCTGTTCTGAAATCATAATCAGCATTAAATCCAAAACCAAATGGATCATTTTTGCTATTAAAAGACGATTGGGAAAATAGTTTTGCTACACTAGTAAAGTTGTGCTTTCCCTTGAGATCTTGGTAAAAGACATAATTCACATCGCTTGGATTTTCTTCTCTTCTTGCATATGGAGTCAAGAACATTATTTGCTCCACCACAGTTCTGTAAGGAAGAACGAAATTAAATTTCTTGTCAGTAGGCTCTACTGTTTTAAACTTTAAATCAATTTCTTTTCCAAGACTCCGCACCATTTCAGAAATCTTCTTTTGCTTGAAAGATTTGGATATTGTTCTGTTCTCATTCTTAAAAGCAGATTTGTGTGCAAAGAATATCTCAGCCGTCTGCATACTTGTTCCGAACGGAACACCTGGCGTTATTTTATAGATTAAGTAGTCATCAGAATTTATTGTTATTTCTGGTTGATTTGTTTCTCCGTCATCTTCTTTGCCTGAAAAAGAAAACTGTATTTTTGATGACAAATCGGTGGGAATTCTTTTTCCTTTAAACGCATCGGATGATTTCATTTCAGAAACAAGAATACTACCCTTTATAAATGTTTTGAAAAGACTTTCCGTGACCTTTACTTGAACCACCAAAGGAGAAATATCCAAACTTTCATTTGGTGTGGTTATTATGATTTCACTCATATAACCTATTTTTGCTGTCATTTCCTTAGTAATCATTCAAGTCTATCCCCATAAGGCAACTCTGCATCTAAGATATTAAGACCAACAGTATCGTTTTTCAGATAAGTTCTTATACTTCTCATTACATCTGTAATACCTTCTGGTCTAATTACAATTATGTCTCTTTTTTGATCATTTGCAGTTAATTCGTATGATATATTGTTGATGACATATTCTTCTGCATCACCAGCAACATATTGCTCTAAAAGATTAGAATCTCCACCAGTAACCAATTCTCTAGGATCATAATAAACTGCATCTATTTCAAAATGATGAATGGAGAATTTATCTTCATAAACTACTCTCCCAAGTTGCACTGTTGATAATAATACATCGTTTACATCATAAACATCTACTGTATCTCCGCTTTCTAGATTACCTTCATTTATCTTATCGCATACTATTTTATTGAAAGTTCTATCTGTTTCAGACACATTATATCTGTTGGTGTTTCCTATGAAATAAGAAACTTCATCAAATTCAAAATCTATATTTTCGTCTTGAACATACACGGATGAACCAGAGTATTTACTGTTCAAATAGTTTTGCATAACTGCATAAGAATATGGCCAATCATTATTCCTATCTTCCATAGAATTTAAAAGAAGAATTAGAATGGAATATTTACTTGTTCCGTATAGGTAATATGAGAGAGACTCTGGAGTATCTTCTTCTTTTATTTTGTAGATGTCTACAAATGATGATGCTTTAAAAACATCAGAAAATCCTATCTTCTTAAGAATATCGGATACAGAAATATTATTATAGATGGTTGTTGGATAATTGGAGTAAAGCATGGTTAGATATTAAAAATCTTGTTGAACAGGAGTGAATAGTTCTTGAGCAGTCATATTAATCGTAACACCAGAAGGATAGCCGTCTTCGTGTGCTCCGTAACTTCCTTGAACACCATATGACACAGTAAATTCAGTAACACCGCAAGCCTGTGTTTTGAATATCGTATAATCTTGGGAACTATTTCCTCTGGCTTGAAATGTAAACATGACCTCTGCGGGAAATATTAATTTAGAAATACCAGAAAGTCCACCAATTGCTGGATAAATGTTTTTTAACATTTCCTTTTTAAATGAATCAATATTCACCGAATCGCTGGAATTGAGAGGAATTAAATTCCAAGAAAAATTGTAATTTCTTAAATTAGCAGACTTAAACAGAGATTCCATAGCAGGATTGCTTGCAAATCTTGTTCCTGATTTGATTAGTTGTTCTATAGCAGTCGCACCAACAACACCAGCGGCTCCAGCAACAACTGTCCCAGCAGCGGATATTATTGCATCAAACACACCACCTCCGCCTTGAACTACGGTCCCACTCATAGCGGCTCCTGCTAATTGCTCTATGAAACCCATTTCTGTCGATTCAAAATTTAAAGAATGGACTTCTGACAACTCTTGAGGCAAAGGAAGAACCCAAGTAGAAGGTGCTGCATTACCAGTTCCTGTAGTAAATGATCTATTATTTGGTCTAGGAGCACCAAGAGGATATATTTCCAACACCGTCCAAGCAGTCAAACTACTGTTATTGTTGTTTTTGCTAGGTATACCCGTACTAGGCATAACAGGAGCAGCAGCACCAGTTTTAGTTTTTGCTTGCTCAACAAGTTGTTCTATAGAAATTAATCCAGGCATTTCTACTCCTTTTATCTAAATAATATGTATGTCTTATAAAGGAATATACAAACCAAAGAACCCACAAAAATATGTGGGTGATGCTTCGAACATAGTCTATCGCTCTTTATGGGAGCGAAAGTTTATGGTTTACTGTGACAATAACAGTCATGTCAAACAGTGGTGTTCTGAAGAAATCGTCATACCTTATCTATCTCCCGTAGACGGAAAGTATCATCGCTATTTTGTTGACTTCTTGGTTGAGTTTGACACCAAAAATGGTTCAGAGATATTCCTTATAGAAATTAAACCCAAGAAGCAGTGTATGCAACCAAAAAGAGGTAAGAAAGTAACGAGAACATATCTCAACGAAGTCAAAAATTGGCAGATAAATAATTCCAAGTGGGCCCATGCAAAAGAGTTCGCAAAAAAGAATAACTGGAAATTCAAAATTCTAACAGAAGACGATCTCAACATAAAATGAAAGAACTAATTTTACAAATATTGAAAGATATGGATAAGATTATTTCTGAAAACCTCAAAGAAGAGGAAATATCCAAGTCAGATATACAAAAAACATCAGACGAAGTTAGCAAAATTAAACAAAAAGCAGGAGATGTTCTTAGGGACGAAAATCTATCTAATAGGTTTAAATATAAAAAATCAGGTTATATGTATCTGTTCGGATATAATCCACCAAATAGAAAAGAAAGTCCAGTTTATGATAAATTTCCTCTCATATTAGTGGTGCAGTTTAGTAATAATTTCATTTATGGACTAAATATTCATAAATTACCTTTAAGAGAACGCATTTTACTTTCGATCTATTTACTAAAATATCGTTTTGACAGTCGCGACGGCTCATACCGAGCAAAAATAAACTCTTTAATGGGAAGCAGATTGATTTCAAAATATATAAATGAGAGTGAAATATATTATGTCTCTGGTGTGAGGACTAAAATTAAAATGATAAAAGAAGACGAACTAATTGATATGTTGTTTCAACCATTTGAAAAGTTCGTAGGTATGTCTAGAAGCAAAGTTCAATCAACTACTAGAAAGAACATAAAAAACAGATGAGCGCATTCGCATCAGCAGCAATTTTAAGATTTTTAAACTCCTTCCCGCTGAATACAGTGGCAAGGACAAATCGTTTTTCTGTCTATGTTCAACCACCTACAGGTTTAGGATTACAAGCATCTTCACTTGCTTATACCTACATCGAAAGCGTTGATATGCCTTCTATGACTTTGGCAACTGAAGAATACGAACTAGACGGAAAACCAACAATAAAAGTTCCTTACAAAAAGACACCAGCAGGAACAGTTACTTTGGGTATTCGACTTGAAGAAGATGGTAAAACCAGAAATGTATTCAAAGAATGGCAAAGTAAGATAATAACAACAACCAACAACCAGACATATTTTAGAAAATATTACCAAGAAATAACAGGTCTGGTTACTATTACACAACTGGATCTACAACTAAAACCAACATTCAGCGTAACACTTCTTAATGCGTATCCTTTGACTGTGGATACTATTCAGTATGATTGGAACGATATGAATAACTATGTAAAACAAAATGTAACTATAGGATACTACGACGAAGTTTACTCATAAGGAATTATATTATGAATTTACCAAAAATTGATGCGCCAATATTCACTTTAGAACTTCCCTCTAATGGGAAAAAGATCAAATACAGACCATTCAAAATAAAAGAAGAAAAGTTGATGCTTGTCGCAGCAGAATCGCAACACGCACCAACAATTATAGAAAATGTAAATAATGTAATAAAAAACTGTATTTTGACGAAAGATATAGATGTCGATAATCTACCGTCTTATGACGCACAGTGGATATTTTTAAAATTACGGGAACACTCTATCGGCAATATGATGCCAGCGAGAGTTAAGTGTCCTATTACAAATGAATATTTTGAAACCGAACTAAACATCAGCGATGCTGTTGTACAAAAACAAGCAAAAAGAGATTTCAAGATAATGCTCGACAAGGATGTAGGAATAGTCTTGAAAGATCTTTCTTTGATGGATGTTTTTTCGGATGAAACTTTGGAAAAATTAGATCAATATGAAATTGTTTTGCGACTTATGACAAAATGCTTGGTGCAAGTTTTCGACAAAGATAATGTATACGATGCAACCAATTTCACTCAAGAGGATATTATTGAATTCTTGGAAGGATTGCGTAAAGAGCATTTTGACAAGATCAGTAATTTTTTCGACAAACTACCAAAAATAAAACTAGAGCAAGAAGTGTACTCGCCTCTAGCAGAAAAAAAGATCAAAATCGTGATTGAGAACTTTATGGATTTTTTCGAATAGGGCTATCTCGTGAAAGCCTCATAGGAATGTATAAAACAAATTTCATTCTTATGCAGGAACACAAGTATAGCCTGGAAGAAATAGAAGATATGATTCCGTGGGAAAGAACAATTTATGTCAGTATGTTAATAGAACACATAAAGTTAATAAATGAAAAAGCGAAGAAAATAAGAAAGAAAAACTAATGATTTCAGGTGTATCTTCAGCAATCTTAACATCAATAGCACTAGAACTTGACCGTCGCTGGCAAAAAAGTATGCGTGGTAAAGACGGTGTAAGTCAAGAAGGTCAACAACCAGAAAACAAGCAAGAAAAGATCAGTTCTGTTGCTGAAGGTGATTCTCCTGTTGCGAAGAGAGCCAGACTTTCCATTAAGAGAGAGGAAGAGAAAGAAAAGAAAACAAAAGAAGAAACTCTCATAACTGCTGGAGAAAATGTAGCATCTGGTAAAACAGAACAAGAATTAGAAGAAGAAAAGGAAGACAGACAACAACTAATTGATCTTCTGGAGAAAATAGAAGAAAACACCAGAGACGGAATAGGTAAAATAAAAGGAGACGGTAAAGACAAAGAAAAGGAAAGCGGGGGTGTTCTTGGGACAATAGGAACCCTCATAGGTTCTGCTATTGCTTTAGCAGTCAGCAAGAGACTTGGTGGTGGTTTAATGAAAATAGGTGCTAAACTTTCCAGTAAGTTTCCGAAATTAGGAGGAGCATTAGGTAAGTTTGGTGAAGAAACTGCTGAAGTGGGATTGAAGAAAGCAGGAGGCAGAGCACTTCAGGGTGGTGTTTCTAAAGTTGCAGAAAAACTAGGTGCTAAAGGAATAGCAGCATCATTAAAACCAGCAGCACTAGTAGGCGGAGCAGCCGCAACTGGTGCAGCAGCAGCAGGAATATCTGCTGCTGGCGGCGCGGGTGGTATTGCTTCCGTCGCGGGTGGTGCGTCAAAAGGAGGAGGATTCTTTGGTAAAATTGGAGGAATGTTTGGTGGATTGAAAGACTCAATAGTAGGTCTTAAAAATGCTCTAGCGAATCCGAAAGCATTTTTAAAGGCTAATATCAAAGGTATAAAAACAGGTTTAACGAAAATACCTGTGCTTGGTACTATCATAGAAACCATAATAGGTTACTTTAACATTTCTGAAATATTAGGAAACACAGAAATGTCAGCAAAAGAAAAGAAAGAAGCAATTGGTAAAGAAATAGGAGCAAGATTTGGTTCTCTTGCTGGTGGTGTTCTAGGTGCAGGCGCTCTTTCCTTTCTGCCGGGGGGAACATTTATAGGAGGTATAGCAGGAGCGTTGGGTGGAGAATGGTTGGGTAGTACAATTGCAGAACTAATAGGACCAGAAGGAATTTATAATGTAGCGGCCGCAATTCCAGGCCTAGGTTCCCTCATAGAAGTTCCAGAAGATACACAAGTACAAGAACCAGAAGTAGAAACAGCACAAAAGATTCCTGATGTGATTCCACCAACACCCCAAGCACCACCAGTAACACCACCAACCCAAACCAAACCAGAAACCTCTCCTGTCATGTCAGCAACAAGTGATAATTTTTCACCAGTTACTACAGCAGCACTCACTGCTGCTGTGGTTGGTTCTTCCGCGACACCTAAAGCAGAAGTAACACCAGCAACTCCTGTGACACCAAAACAAGGTGATTTGTCTTCCATGTCTATTAGTGCAGGATCTGTAAGCATTAACGCAGGAAGCGTATCTCTGTCTGGAGCAACACAAGCACCGTCAACAACAGTTGATATTCCCCAACTAGACACTGCTGTTGCCACTGATGTAAAGATGAAGAAAGAAGAGAAGAAGGAAAAGAAAGAAGAAAAGAAGGAAGAGAAGAAACTAGGATTGACCGAATCTATATTCGGAGATAGTATGTTGGGTCAAGTGGCTTCTTGGGTCACACCTTTAGGAAGAATGACAAAAACTATAGACTTAGTTTATAAATCTGCTGCAAATGAAGGTGGTATACTCAACACCATCGGAACAGGAATGTTTGATGCAGTAAAGGGAGTTGGTTCCACTATTAATAGTGCAAGAAATTCAATACGAGATACTATATTCGGCGAATCAAAAACACCCGAAGAGAACGCAGAAAGCGCAGAAGGAAAAGAATTCTATGCTCTCATTAAACCCGTATCTGCTTCAGGAGAACAGACAGTACAAGGGAAGACAGACACACAAACACCATATACACTTGGTTCTTTGAGTCAAGATGGTTCCTTTGCCTCTTTACTTGCTGGAGTAATGACTAACAATAACCAACAACAATCTATGGCTAGTCCAGTTACACTGGTAAACAACACACAGTCTGGTGGGTTTCCAAACTTCCAAGCATCATCTGCAAGTGCAGGAGAAGAGTCTCTTGATATGATCAACAGAAGTCAATTAGCACTACAAGCGGTATAATAAAACAGGAGAGGTTTCCCTCTCCTGTTCTTCTTGCAGATCATTATACCCAATAATCACTCTTCTGCAAGTTTCTGGAAATAACTCAGTGGATCTTCTTCTTCAGCATCATCTTCATATGATGATTTCTTCTCTTGCATCTTTGGTGCTGGCTTGGACTTGAACGAACCGAACTGCTCTTCTGCGGCTTCAATTTGCTCAATCTCTTCCGCCGTCTTGGTGTTCGCACTGCCACGAGTAACTGACTCAAACTTGGACTTCAGTTCCTCGTATGACTTGAACTCGGAAGGATCAGTAAACGCCTTGAGTGCGTGTTGCTTCTTCCAAAGTGCTTCCAACTTTGCATCATCACCATCAAGAAGTGCAGATGGACTATCAAATTCCGACTTGTCGTAATTGACATATCCAGCAACACTACGAACGCGCAACTTAAAGTTTGCACCTTGCCAGAAATCAAATACATTTACTGGTTCGACAGGATCATACTCGTTGCTTTCGGGTTGCAACTTCTCCATAATCTTGTCAAAGATCTTCTTACCAAACTTGAAGAGGAAGATCTTTCCTTCGTTCTCTGGATGCTTAGGATCAGACATGACCATAATGTTGGCAACATAAGACAACTTGCGCTTGCGACCAGAAGCAAGAGTCTTGTTGGACTCAACACCACTATTCCAAAGTTCGCTGTTGGCTTCACAAATCGGACACTTCTTGCCGACTGTTGTTGGGCAGTTTTCGATGAACCATCCACCTGGTCCCTTGAAACCGTGATTAAACACACGAACCCACGGAACCTCTTCTCCCTCTACTGGAGGAAGGAAACGAATAACTGCAAATCCGTTTGATGCTTTGTCGAGTTCTGGACGCCAGAAACGGTCGTCCTTGTAGGACTCTGCCCCACCCTTGTTCATCTTTTCTAGTTCTTGGGTGAGTTTGGAAATATCAAGTGACTTTTTCTTAAGATCTTTAAACGACATATGTTTCTCCTTGTACGATGTGTACGATGTATGAGTTAAGTATACTGCGTATACGGTGTGTGTCAAGTATTTAGAAGGGAAGTCTAGCAGATTTAGGAAGAAGGTTGATGTTTTCTCCCTCTTCCCGAAGTTTTTCTATAATCGGTTTGGACAGATGTTTTGCCATATACGAAGGTTCTAACGAATGATCTTCGCATAATTTCAGAACTGCGTCGATGTATGTGTATCTCTTTTTTAGAACAAGAGTTTCTATTTCATTCTGTATATTTAAATCTCCGTTTTCAAGTATCATATTCAAGATTCTCCATATACTCTAACAGAGATTTTGTTGGTTCCCAGCCAAAGTATTGTTTTATTTTAGAAATATTAGCGAGAGTATGTCTTACTTCACCTACCCTCTCTGGTAAGAAAGTATACTCTCCTTTCATCAGTTTTGCAAGTTCTAAAACGGAATAATTCTTACCCGAACCAACATTAAAGAGTTCTCCATTCAAAGGTTTGGAATGTAAACACGCTCTGATGTTGGCATCAACAACATCAGAAACATAAACATAATCTCTGGTCTGAGAACCATCTCCAACAATAGTCATGGCTTCATTATTTTTCTTTTGTCTGGAAAATATTCCAATTACTGGAGCGTAAGAACCCCTCTTTGGTTGATTTGGTCCATATACATTAAAATATCTTAAACAAACTGTATCTAAATTGTACATATTCGAATACATCTTACACGCTTGTTCTGCTGCGTATTTTGAAAGAGAATAAGAATTCAAGCAATCTGGTTGCATTAATTCATTCAAATAAACACCTTGAGTATGTGCAAAACGCATACCATAGATTGCAGAAGTAGAAGAAAGGACAAATCTCTTCACATTATACTTTTTGCATAATGCGAGCATATTCAAAGTTCCAATCAGGTTGGTTTCATATGCTTTTGTGGGATCCTGAATGCAGTTCTGTATTCTGGCTTCTGCGGCAAAGTGAAGAACATAATCTGGATTGTGATAGTTAAATACATCAGAACACATCACATAGTCGAGTATGTCGTAGTTGTAATATTTTGCTCCATCGTGGTAATGAAAGGTGTCATGTGCATCCGACGATAGATTGTCTATGACTACTACTTCATGGCCTTGGTCGAGGAGCGTTTTGGTGGCGTTAGATCCGATGAATCCATTTCCGCCTGTTATTAGGTATTTCATAATTAAATTTTATTTTGTAAACTCATGTATAGACCCACCAACTATTACCTTTTATATTTATTTGTTTAAAGTGTTGATTGACCGCGCGCGAAACTCCAGAAAATGAAATATCATGTCCAGAAATAATTCCATTTTGTTTTACTTTTGGTAGCCATTTTATTATATCATCATTTATACATTCGTAATCATGGCATGCGTCTATGAAAACAACATCGAAGTATTTATCGGGAAATGTTTCAGATATATCTGATGATTTTCCTCTACATGGAACAACTATGTCCGATATTGGTTCTATAGTTTTTAAAAACTCTTTATATAACGCATCATCTTTAAAATACTGATCTGTATGATAATTTTCTGTTTCTAATTTACTCCAAGTATCAACTCCATAAATTTTAATATTTTTATTACTATTTTTAATTAACACACCCAAATAACTTATACTTTTACCCTTCCAAACACCTATTTCTACCATTCTAGATCCATCTGTCATTCTATCAACAAACATAGAATACAGATCAGTAAAATCAAACCAGCCATTTATATTCTGATAAAAGTGCTCCATTATAAGTCCTTTGTATTGATATGGT
>Ga0099850_1000996_pt1 | contig 13157 bp, 17 predicted proteins | sample CB_VirMetaG_5_FD_79182 | JGI IMG/M metagenome (GOLD analysis project Ga0099850, IMG submission 79182) | Freshwater to marine saline gradient viral communities from Chesapeake Bay - CB_1508_1D Viral MetaG | ecosystem: Environmental > Aquatic > Marine > Coastal | place: USA: Chesapeake Bay... | reverse complement strand
TTCACTGTTTGCTTCACAAACAGGGCACTTACCACCAATAGTGGTTGGGCAGTTCTCAATAAACCAACCACCCTTGCCTTGGAAACCGTGTGAGAACACACGAACCCACGGAACATCCTCACCCTCAACAGGGGGAAGGAAACGGATGACAGCGAAACCATTGCTTGCCTGATCAAGCGTAGGCTTCCAAAAACGATCATCCTTGTAAGACTCTGCGCCCTTATTCATCTTATCCAGTTCTTCAGTCAGACGCGAAATGTTTTCCTGAGAACGCTTCTTTAGATCCTTGAACGACATATACGATATCTCCTTTTGTATGTTTTAAGTGTACGACATGTACGACTTACACCAGTAGTATACTACAGATACTGAAGTAGTCAAGAGTATTTATATGGGTAGACGAGAAGATTTTGGGAGTAGGTTCAAGGACTCACCCTCTTCTCTTAATTTTTCTACAATTGGCTTTGGTAGGTGTTTTGCAATATATTCTGGATCTAAAGAATAATTTTCACATACAAAAAGAATTGCATCAATATAAGAATCTCCAGTTTTTAAAACTCTCTTTTCAATTTCTTGCTGAAGATTTAATTCACTATTTTCAATTATCATATTCCCTATTCTCCATGTATTTTTCTAAACTATATTTTGGTTCCCAATTTAATAGTTCTTTTGCTTTTGTTATATCTGCAAGTGTATGTCTTGCTTCTCCATTTCTTGCAGGTACATGAATATACTCTCCATTCATCATCTTTGCAATATCTAAAACTGAAAAAGATTTACCAGTTCCAATGTTTATTATATTTCCATTTAATTTATGTTCACAATTCATTGCTACTATATTTGCAGAAACGATATCAGAAACATGAACATAATCTCTTGTTTGTAAACCATCACCAACAATAGTCATTTTTTCGTTGTTTTTCTTTTGTCTAGAAAATACACCAATTACTGGTGCATACGATCCTCTAACTGGTTGTCTTGGTCCGTAAACATTAAAATATCTAAAACAAACACTATCTATATTATACATTTCAGAATATAATTTAAACAATCCTTCAGAAAATAATTTTGAATATGAATACATGTTTAAACAACTGGGACTTAATGTTTCTTTTTGTGGTAATGTATCATTTAATCCATATATTGCAGATGTGCTTGAAAACATTACTCTTTTTACATTAAATAATCTACATGCTTCTAATATGTTTTGAGTTCCGACAGTATTTGTATTAAATGCCTTTGTTGGTTCATTTATACAATTTTGTATTCTTGCTTCTGCTGCTAAATGAAAAACATAATCTGGTTTGTGTCTTTCAAATATACTATTTACTATATGTTTATTAGTAATATCGTCTTTATAATAAATAGCATTTTTATTGTAATAAAATTGATCATGTGCATCTGATGATAAATTATCAATAACTGTAATATTATAATTTTGTGATATGCAAAGTCTATCAACAATATTAGAACCAATAAATCCACAACCACCAGTTACCAATATATTCATTTGCTAAACTCTCTTTCCCAATGCTCAACCATTTCATCCATCAGTTCTTCAAAATTATATTTTGGTTTCCAATTTAAAATATTTCTTGCTTTAGTTGAATCACCCTTTAAATAATTTAATTCTTCTGGTCTTAAATATTTACTATCAGTTTGAACAAAATATTCATAGTTCATATTTAATTTTTTAAAAACATATTGAGTCATTTCTCTAACAGATCTAGTTTCACCTGTAGCAAGAACAAAATCATTTGGTTTATTTTGTTGCAACATCAACCACATTCCTTCAACATAATCCTTTGCATGACCCCAATCTCTTTTTGCGTCTAAATTGCCCATCTTTAATACATTGGATAATTTTTTCTTTATCTTTACTGCTTCTAGAGCAACCTTATTGGTAACAAAATTTATTCCTCTTCTGGGTGATTCATGATTAAATAAAATACCAGAACAAATAAACATATCATATGCATTTCTGTAGTTATGACACAGTGTATGTGCATATAGTTTAGAACAACCATATGGGCTTACTGGAATCATTGGAGTTGTTTCTCTTTGATAACCATCAGCATCACAAGAATTACCAAACATCTCAGAAGTTGCAGCATGATATATCTTAGAGTGTGGTGAGAATCTTCTTGCTGCTTCAAGAACTGCCAATGTGCCTCCAGAATTAACATCTAAAGTATATTTTGGTAATTCAAATGAAATTTGGACATGTGATTGTGCTGCTAGGTGGTAAATTTCATCTGCTTGAACTTCTTTAATTACAGAATCTACACTTATAGTATCGGTAAGGTCCATATATTTAAGTGTAATATCTGGTAGAATATGTTCTATTCTTGTAGTTTGTGATTCTGGTACAGAATTTCTTCTTACAGTTCCACATACATAATATCCTTTTTGTAAAAGCAATTCTGCCAGATATGATGCGTCTTGACCATTAGCCCCGATTATCAATGCTTTCTTCATATTATGCCTCGTTTAATACTTTAGTTAATTCTTTTACTTGTTCTTCTGTAACCCATTCATTATTACCAACATAGTAAGAATTGTCATGAATAAGATCAGCATTTTTAAATTTTCTAAAAGTATTAATAGAATTCATCATCGGATGTCTCATTAGGTTTCCTGCAATCAATGGTCTATATTCTACACCAAATGAATCAAGAACTTTAGACACTCTCTTTAAAGATACACCTTTTGCTATTACTGGGAAAGCAAATAAACTAACACCATCAGTTTCAAAATCTGTGTGATATTTTTGTGGATCTAAATTTTCAACGAATACTTTGAAGTTTCTATTTCTTGCTTCTACAGTTAGTGGTAACCTTTTCATCTGACTTAAACCAAGAACTGCATGAACATCTGTATTTCTTACATTATAACCAGGGCACAAGAAAGTAAATCTCTGATCAATATCAGGAATTATATTTTTAACCCTTTCTTCCTCTGGTAATTCTCTTAGAAGACCGTGTGAACGAAGTAATATCAGTCTATTATAAAATTCATCATCATTTGTACATATCATTCCACCTTCTATTGTTGTAATATGATGACCATAGAAAAAAGAGAAAGAGGAAGCCAAACCAAAAGTTCCTACTTTTTGATTCTGTATAGTTGATCCATGTGATTCACAACAATCCTCAAATAATTTAACATTATATTTTTGACATAGTTCTAAGAGTTTGGGCGTTGTTGATGGCAATCCTAAAACATGGGTTAAGAAAAAATACTTTATATTTTGTTTTTGGAATAGTGATTCTAAATCTGTCAAACTTGGACCTAATGTTTTTAGATCAACATCAGTTAGAAACAATCCAGTATTTTTTTGTAATTGCATTATAGGTGCAACATTTGTTGCCCATGTGCAACTCTGTGCTCCCCAATTACCATGACCATATAAATCATGTGCTGCTTGAACAATAAGAAGATTTGCAGATGAACCAGAATTGACAAATACACTATGCTTCACCCCCAACCATTCAGACCATTTCTTTTCAAATTCCTTTATCTTTGGTCCGTATGTTAGTTTTGGAGAATTTAAAATAAATTCCGAAACTAGTTCTCTATCTTCTTTAGATATTGCTTCATCGTGCATCAATTTCCACATAGTGTTTCTCCAAAAATACTTTATATGTTTTGTCTATACCCTCTCTCAAGCGTATAAAGTTGTAACCACCAATAGTATCTAGCAATCTCTTAGATGATGCATCTTTCCTATATACACCATCCAAATTTCCATTAAACTCTATATCACCATTAAAACCGATAACATCTTTTACAATTTCTGCTATTTCTTTTACAGTTAAATTGTCTTCTATCGCTACATTGTATTCACCAGTAATATTGTTGTTCAAAACTATTTTAATTATTTCTGCTGCATCATCTGAGTGCATAAATTGTCTAAGTGGTTTACCTGTTCCCCATAAAACAACCTTGTTTAGATTATTGATCTTTGCATTATGAAATTTTTGTATTAAAGAAGTAACTAAATGACTTTTCTTATCGTTAAAAAATTCATCATGTTCACCATAAAGATTGCAAAAATATAAAACAGTATAGTTTAATCCATACTGCTTATTCGCAGAAACTAATGTATTTCTAGCAAATCTCTTTGCATATGCATATGCATCATTTGTTGATTCTGGTTCACCATCATTCACCATATCCTCTGTTAATGGATACGATTTTGCATTTTTAGGATAAACACAAGTACTTGATGCAAATATTAATTTAATTTTTCTTTTAACACAATAATCTATTACATTAGTGTTTATGGTATTATTTGCGTAAATAAAATCATATGGATTTTCAGAGTTGTCTTTTATACCACCAACTTTACCAGCCAAATGAATTATAGTATGGGGATTATGTATTCCTAATACTTGTTTAGTTTGGGTATAATCTGTAAGGTTGACATCTTTAGAAGATAAGTATATAAAATTTGGTTCTTTATTTTTTAAAGATTTGCCCAATAAACCAGAACCACCCGTAACAATTATATTACGCATTGTAAATATATAAACCACTGTCGCCTGTGGTTCCTTCTTTTAATTCTGTATAATTCATATTGCTTAAAAATATATCTAATTCCGGAGCATCGTATGCATCTTCTCCATAGTATTTTTTACCATAACAATTTTCTAATCTTAATATTTTTGGTCTAATGTTCCCAAATCCTGATAAAACTTTAAGTTCAGCACCTTCTGTATCAATATGCATGTAATCTACAGAACTTATTTTATTATTTTTACAAAATGTTTGTATGGTTATACATGGGACAGAAATAGAAGTATTCTCTTTAACATGATCGAATGTTGTTTTATAAAAATTTGTTTTTTTATTTATAGAACCAGAATTTCCATATTTTTTTGGATGATCTAAAACATTTTCATCAAAAACTTGATAAAAATTTATAAAACCATCATAATCACATACTGCATAATTAAACGACTTTATTCCACAAATGTTTTCTATTTTTTTAATTGTAGAAAATCTTTCAGGACATGCTTCTATGCTATAGACATTTGCATTTGGAAAATTACTTTTTAAATAACAACCATCTCCTGCATCATACGAGCCAAATTCTATGATTGTATTTACTTCACCAATATATTTACTTAAAATTTTTATATCTTTTGCTTCTAAACTTTTATATAATTTTAAATTATTAATTTCGTAATTTCTAAAATCGCCCATGTGATTTTCCTATTTAAAAAAATCTTCTACACCCATTCCTTTATCGTCAATATACAAATCCGCCTTAAATTTAACGCCCGCGCGAACCTTATGAAATTTTAACCCCCACCTGTGAAGTTGATTCTTTGTAAATTCTGTCCAGTCTATATTTGTTGTACTTCCTCGTGCGGTATCTATTATTATAAAATGCCCCTTGTCATATAAATCATTAACGATTCGTATTCTGTCAAGATATGGTTTAGCCAATTCATAAGATCCATCTGTATTTGTACAGAGAGTACCATCTAAATCAAAACAATAAATAAGTTTTTTCATATAATTGAGTGTAAAATTATTTCATGGATACATTCTATTATTCCACTATCATTACTATCTATCCAGAAATCTAATTCTGCTCTATTCGAATAACTTCTTAATTTGTTATCACTTTTATAGCCACTTAATGTAATAAATTTTAATCCTGTGTCGATACAATATTCAGCACAATTTGTTATATTTTTAGAATTACCGGAGGAACTTATTAATATAACTAATCCATTACTTTCAGAAAATTCTTTTAAAAACTGTTTAAATGTGTTTTCATATCCATAATCATTTGCATAACAAGTTAATCTAGCAGGATCGGAAAAGGAAATAGATGGTTTGTTCAATGCTTTTGTGTATTCGCATGATATATGTGATGCAATAGAATTACTTCCACCATTTCCTAATATTATTATCTTTCCTTTTGTGTTTAATATTATAGATTTTAACTTGTCCAAATCAGTTAAATTTAATTTGGATAAGCCTTCAACTAAAGTAGTAACAAAAAGACTCATTTTATATGTTATTTACTTTTCTTAATTTTTTCAATATTGGCTTTTCAGTATCATAAATCTTCTTGATACCACTACCAACCATTACATTTGCTAAGTTGATTGCTTCTACTAAAGAATCCACATTTTCTATTGACGCTGCTTGGTCTGAACCGTACATCGTTCTATCCTTAGTTATATGGAATTCTATGCATTTTGCACCAAGTGCTGTGGCAATAACACATGCATCATGACCATTATAATGGTTCGAGAATCCAACCTTTATTCCTGGGTACTTCAGTGTTAATGTAATAATATAGTTTAGATTTAATTCTTCTGCTTTGGTTGGATATGTACTAGTACATGCAAGAATATATGAAACATTTTTTAATAGTTTCATTGCTCTGTATATTTCTTCTTCTGTTGTCATACCTGTAGATACAATAACAGGTTTATTGGTTCTATTAATCTTTTCTAAGAACTCCTTATTGGTCAATAAAGCAGAGGCGATCTTATGAAAATCAACATTAATAGTTTGTTCTATCAGATCAACAGATTTTTCATCCCAACAAGATACACCAAAATCCAAACCAAGAGACTTGGTGTAATCATATAACTCCTTATATTGCTCTGCCGAGAACTCTAATCCTTCTTTTTGTTGTCTATTTGTTGTGCCCCAAGGACTTTCTCTTGGTGTGTCTAATTCTTCTTTAGTGTAAACACTTTCAATATCTCTCTTTTGAAACTTGACTGCATGGCAGCCTGAAGTTTTTGCCTTCATAATTAATTCTTTTGCTAATTCCATGCTACCGTTATGGTTTATACCAATTTCTGCTATGATGTATGTTTCTGTCATTTTTTATTTTCCTTTTATAGATCACCAAATAGTTTTTCCACCATCTATTACTAGATTGTGTCCTGTCATATAGCTACTAGCATTCGATGCTAGAAAAACTATAGCAGCTTTATATTCGTTTATATTTGCCATTCTTCCCATAGGTATTATGTTTGATAGTTTTTCAACAAATTCTTCTGGATGATCGTTAAATACTCCAGTTGGACTCAAACAATTTACCCTAATACCTCTTGTTGCAAAATAAACAGCCAAATATTTGGTCATACCAACTACCGCATATTTAGCAGCGGAATAAGTTATTGGTTTGACTGGCTGTTGTGTTTCTTCTAATCCGGGTTTACGATATATTCTTTGATCTGGGGCAATTACTGATAAATCTGATGCTATGTTTATAACAGATCCACCACCAGTATTAAGCATTTTATTACAGACGACTTGAGAGCATATAAAAGTCCCATTTATTATTGCATCTAAACCATCTTTCCAGTATTCAACAGACATATTTTCAAATCTTGTCTCATTACTTATTGAACCGTCTTTTTTTACTTTTGGGTCTTTTGCTGCGTTATTAATAAGAATATCAATTTTATCTATTTTGTTTACCATATTTTCTATAGAAACTTTATCACATACATCTACAACAAAATATGATGCACAATTTTTATTAAATTTTTGGTTTAATTCTTCGGTTTTTGCTTTAACAGTTTGTTCGTCTATGTCACATAAAATGACATTACCACCAAATTCCACTATTGCTTCAGCGTGTTTTGGTCCCAGTAAACCACCACCACCAGTAATTAATGCAGTTTTGTTCGACAAATCAAATGGATTCATAATAATTCTCAAATTTATCTTTTATGTTCTGAATGTATTTATACTCATTACCAGGTGATTCTCTAGCAACCTGTAAAGTAAAATCAGATTTATAATTACAGTATTTTAAGGTTCTAAAAATTAATTCAAAATTAGTATCACCTGTAAATGGTTCTACAGTCTTACCATTTTTTCTATCTTTTATATGAACATTTTTTATCTTATTAACCAAAGTATGAATAAATTCTTCATGTTGATTGTTATAACTTGTTATATTACCAGTGTCATAAGTAACATAAAACATTTCATTTGAGTTAACTATATCCAAAGTTTTTATTGGATCTAATTCTGGTTCAAAAAGAAAAATTAATGATGGATATTCTTCTTTAAATTTATTAATATTTTGAATAAAAAGTTTTCTTCTATAATCATCTTCCATACTACTCTTTTCGAGAAGAGGAATTGTTATTGAACTTATATTATTCTCTATAGCATTATCACATACTTCTGTAAGATTTTCCTTTAAGAAGGTTATGTCTTCTATTTCTTCATGAATAATATGATCGCAGCATATGGTATTGATTTTATAATCTGCCAGATATTCTTTAAATAATGGATTATCACGATATGATGATTCTGTTACTAACCACTCAATATGAGACAACCCCAGTTCATCTATGAACTTAAATTCATCTTTCCATGTATCGAATGGAAATTCTTGTATATGATTTTTAACGGGAGGAGATAATCTTCCCTGAATGATACCTAGTTTCATTTGAAATTATAAGGAGTGGGTGCTTTTGTATCCAAAACAAATTCGTTATTGAAATTAACTATTTGTTGACGAATATCTACACCAACATTCTTACTCCATTGGTTTAAAAGTTTTTGCGTTATATTACCCATAGGTTTATCACCCAATTTTACAGAATTTATAGATGAAACTGGTAATAAGCAAAATGGTGTTGCTGTCATAAACGATTCATCTGCTGTATATGCGTCATAAAGAGTTAAGTTCTTTTCTACACATTTTATACCTAATTGTGAACACAAATCAAAAATATAATCTCTAGAAATGCCTCTTAATATATTTCTACCTTCTGGACTATAAACAATACCATCCTTCACAAAGAAAACATTATCTCCACTGCCCTCTGCTATAAACCCGTCTTGATCTAAAAGTAATGCCCAGTTATTCTCACCTTTAAACTGTGATGCTTCTATATTAGCCATCTGATAATGGATTCTGCTTCTATTTTTTATCTTAGCATCTAAAAATTGTTCGGGAATAGCGCGTTGAGAAGTAACAACAGCATTTATACCGACATCAAATAATTTACCCATACCACTAACCGTCCATTTTAATGGAAAGTCTGCTACTATTACAGTTGGTTGGACTTTATCAAACAAATGTGAATAGATGCCAAGCGGTCCTCTACTAACATTTATCATAAGTCGATGTTCATCTGTATCTTTAAATAGATGATCATTCACTTCTACAGTTTTATTACAAATATCGATCAATTCTTCTTGAGTATATTGAATTGGTATTCTTAATATCTTTAAACCATTAAAAAGTCTTGTTATATGTTCTTTTAATTTAAATTGCTTCTTGTTAAAAGATCTTGTCATTTCAAAAACCATATCACCAAACATCAAAGCAGAATCATATATTGAAATTTTAGCATCAATTTCATCTATAAATTCACCATTAAAAAATACTTTTCTGCCGGACTTATTCATGGCATTCTCCATATAATTTATTTTTATACAATAACTTACACAATTCTAAATCTTCGTAACTATCTATCTCAAACATTTTCCAACTTTCCATTAAAGATAAACCAATTCTACCACCTAAACGATTATTATTATTGATTAATATGTTTTTTCTAAAAACATAAATTGAACCATTTTCCACGAACTGTGGATTACTATCTTGTCTGCGGACTCGTTTTTTATAATCGTAATTTACACTATTCAGTATTCCATTTTTGTTTTCCCATATAAGGAAATCTTCCAGTTTACATGCCGAGAATACGGAATCATAATCGTTCGTCAATAATGTTTCTATTGCATTATCAATATCTTGAGTTGTCCTTAATGGAGAAGTTACTTGCATAAAAATTACTGTTTCAAACAAGTCATCACTACCAACAACACCAAGGGCATGTTTTAATGCATCTTCTGATAAGGAAGTATCGTCAGAAATCGAATCTGGTCGTTTAATAGACAAAGCACCATATGATTCTGATACTTTTAATATCTCATCACTGTCAGAGGAAACATATACATTTGTTATGTATTTTGATTTTAAAGCTTGAAGTATTGAATATGAAATTAAAGGTTGACCATTAAAGTCAATTATATTCTTTTTTGGTATGCCTTTACTTCCACCTCTTGCTAATAATATACATTTCATTAATTCAATCTCTTATAAAAACCTATCAGTTGCTGTAATTAATTGTTCTAAAGTGTTATCTTCTTTTTTGTATCTTTTGAATAAAATTTCTGTTATATTTTTATTCAACCAGTTTACTATTTCTGGTTTATTCTGTCCACTGACGACATTTGATAGAACCATATTCTTTCTTAATCCACCAGCCATTGGCCAGATGCCACTATCGGTTGATATGAAAACTTTACAAGAATCTAATAGATATAGATCATCCAACATTGTTTTATCTTTTATTCTGGTGAAATCTATTATATGTTTATGACTTGGCATTTCTGTCTGTTTAGGATCACCTATTCTAACAACAGTAATACCTTTATTGGCATAATGCAATGCCAACTTAAAGAATGTGTCCTTATTGACATTTCTCTCTGGTTCACAATTATCACCATCCACTCTTTTCCAGTATGTTTTACCTTCTCTAAACTGCATCAATATAAACGGTGAAGGTATTTCATATTTTTTATTATAATCTTCATGTGGAAATCTAAGATAATATTGAACATCCTTTAGATTAGCTCAAACTGAAGGGTAGTTTCTACATACAGAACCAAAATAAACATCTGGCATTATTATATCATGTAAATCTGTATACCCGTTAAATTTTACATTTAGATGATCCAGATCATATTTTTCCTTATCGAAGAAAAATATATCATTCTCTTTTACATGGGGAATACACATGGCAAAATATTTTTGAAATAAAGACTCAACATAAATTTTTGGTTGTGTGTCATTATTCTTCTGTATAAAATTAGAAAGATTCACACATTGCTCTGCAGAATTACCCAGAGCATCTTCATGTCTCCATATACCATATTTCATTTCTTTTCATCTCCCCAATTCGAATATTTTTTAGTGTTTATTGGATTGTAATTTACTTTACCTTTAATTAAATTAATAAACATTTTATCAATGCTCTCTACAAGCATTGGTCTTTTTTCTTTAAATAACGATTCTGATTTTTTCCGATACTTTACTAATTCTTCATCGGTTTTACAATTAGCCATTGCGTCTTCAAGATACCAGTATCTTATATGAACGATTATAAGTTTATCAATTAATTCAGAAAAAGTATCAGAATATATTGAATCATATTCTGGAAATTTATTTTCTTGTAAAATTTTATTTACTCTGGTTTTGATATATTCGTCAAATGATTCACCTAAACTTTTCATGATAACTCCGGGAAAGTTTTCATAACATTTGTAAGAGGAGAAGTTTCTGATAAGTTTATAACTTCTACATTAATATTCTTAGCACTATCACTTAAAACTTTAAAATCCATCAATATTTCATCTTTCCAATGAGAAAATGAATCTGGGTTTTTAGTTATATCATCAAAATACCCTGCTTTATAATTCAAATCCACTCCACTTATATAAATTTTCTTACAACCACTCAATATAGCAAATCCAACCATATGAAGAGCGACTGTATGACCAGCACCATATGATTTACTATAATTTGTATATTTTTGTACATATGATTGTATCAGGGGAACTTCTTCTTCTGATACTAAAGATGATGCTCTATTATAACAAAAATATTTTATATTTAATAGTTTTTCCAAGTTGATGCTCTGATCAACTCCGATTGCAAATGCTAATATACCATTACATTCACCGAGTCTATTGAATTTATCATAATAATTTTCAACTCTTTGAATACTATTTGCCATTATCCAAAAATCTGGTTGTATTTCCTTAATCATATCAATACCGATGTTTGCAAATAATTCATCTGCTGTGCCACAAACAAAAACACAATATTTATCCTTTTGAACTGCTAATTGCTTTATTTTGCTCAAAAATCTTTTTGTTGATGGACCATTTGCAATAACTATTGCTGTTTTACTTTTGTGACTGTCTATAATATCATCTATAGATAGAGGTACTTTTAATTCCGCATATTTTGTTTTTACTGTGTACATTATTTTAATCCGTTTGTGATTGCTTTATCTAAAGAATTTGAAACACCATTATTCATTTCATTTGCTATATTAAAATTTTTGATAACAGATTCTATTTTTGAATTGTATAGTGATTCGTTTAAATTATTTATATTAACATTTCCATTCAATATATCGTTTAACCAAATTATACCATTAGAATCAAAAACATTTGATATTGATCTACTACCATAAAAAATTGGTATTGTTCCAGATAAAAAGCAATCTAAAAGTTTTTCTGTATAATATAAATTAGTAACATGATTTTCCATACAAAATGAAAATCTATAATCTGCAAGACCTTCTATTTTTTTAGTTATTTCTTTTCTACCCCTACCAAATACATCACAAAACTTCCCAAATTTATTGACCATTTCGTGTCTAAATGCATGTTCTTCACACATATTTTTATTTGATGCAATAAATGAAGTATTTTTAGTTTTATTGTAAACTTGTCTTTCTTCACCATTTACCCAAGCACCGAATGGAGGTGAAATATGTATAAAATTTTTAGTATTTGAAAAAAAATCTCTATCATAAGATAGGATATATTTTAATCTATTACTATTATTTAATGCATAGTGATAATGTTTTGAGTGTATGGATTTTGGTTCAACTAAAAACAAACTACAGTTATCTGGAACATTTGTACTATCAAAATATATTACATTATCGGATGGACTATTATCTAAAATATTTTCCCATGTATTATTTAAAGACTTAAAATATTTTAAATCTGTATTCTGATAAGCACTCCAATACAGTTTTAATTTTTGTAAACTCATGATTTAAGATCCTCTATAGTTTTTGTTAGGATATCATAATCATAATTACCATTGCACCATCTCTTACCACCATGATCATTTGATTCCGAATATTTTGTTTGGAATGTGCAACCAGTATCCATGTTTAAAAATATTTTAGCATATAACGACCAACGACCTAAAGCCCATTCTGCATAAGATTTTGGTGGATTCGATTTGTTATAAAATATAGAACAACCAGAACCAACCCCACCAAAATGAACTATTCTAGAACCACAATCAAAATTTAAATTTGAAGCATAACCATTTTCTTTGC
>Ga0099850_1000994_pt1 | contig 13165 bp, 12 predicted proteins | sample CB_VirMetaG_5_FD_79182 | JGI IMG/M metagenome (GOLD analysis project Ga0099850, IMG submission 79182) | Freshwater to marine saline gradient viral communities from Chesapeake Bay - CB_1508_1D Viral MetaG | ecosystem: Environmental > Aquatic > Marine > Coastal | place: USA: Chesapeake Bay... | reverse complement strand
GTGTAGTCCTTCCGTGTCAGATGTAAGCATAAACAACTTACTGTCTATAAAGTCACAACCAACGATGTCACGATCAAACGTAAACTTCATCCATGCACTCTGTATCTTTTCTTTGTTACTCCAAAAGTACTTATAAACGAATAACGTCTTTAGATCGTCGTCTGTTGTTATAACAAGTGTATTCTCAGCAGGACTACCAACGATACGTGTAGCTTTCTTATTGATGTACTTAGGTATCTGTTGGGTTATCTCTTCAGCGTTAAACGTCTCCGTGTTGTTATCAACAAAGTATTCGTACACACCCTCGTAATCGTTCCGTTGAAAAGTAAAGTATATATAATTACCAACGGCTAACGGATTGATACTGTCTGATATATCGTACTCAGTAACAGGAGATATAGCTACCGTCTTAGGACTTAGTATGTCAGCTCCCCGTAATACAAACTGCGACTGCTTACTGAATAACATCAGCTTCTCTTGGAACGGTATGGCGTGTTGCAGTACAGCTACTTTCGTGTGACTGAGTCCTACGTCTATCGGAGCACTGTCTAACAACTGCTGTGTTGTGGTCCTGAAGAAGTTAAAGTATGCATCTGCTTCACTAAAGATAACAGCGTTGTTCGTCAGGAATCCTAAACGGTTCTTAAAGAAGAAGACGTCGTTGATAGTCTGCCCAACAAATGACGGGAACGGATTCGTAAAGTCGTCACCTGCTGCTCGTGCCGCATATTTGTTATCTTTGTAATTATCGTAGTAATAAACACCACTACTCCATTCAATAAAACCCTGAGTTACTTGATCTATAGATGCCCAATATTCTTCTGAATCTGCACCTACTCCCGGTTCATTTGTTGAAGAGGAATTGTGAGCTTCGATTAAATAATAATAATTAGAACCGTTCTTAACAATAAGACGCTCACCGGGAGATTGTAGCCTGAAACTATTGATAGTACCATCTGTATTAAAATAAGACAGCAACGTACACGGCATTGTTTTATCTTCTAACTCCGTGTCTATGCCTCCTATTCCCTGCGACTTAGTGTCATCTTTGTTCCAGCCTATAGTCTCTACCCAACTACCTTCCCCATAGTCGTTCCCGTCTTTTGTTTGGAAACGAACGTAGTAGTCGTCTTGTGCTATATCGGCATCTCCTTTAATCTTAATAATAAATTTATTAAAACATTTCTTAGGCAAGTCAGTTATACTAGAGGTCTCTTTATATAAAGCATCAAGACCTTGGTTAGCGAGTCCATCTTCAACTCTTACATCAATATCCTCATTAAACTTATAATCAACCCCACTAGCCCATGCTGCAGAACCTGCCGAAACGCTTGTCTGTTCCCAATAAATTCCTGCGTTTGCTCCTGTACCCGGTTCGTTATCAGCGGTTGAAGTGTGTTCTTGCTTGAGGATATAGTACCCGCCACCATTAGACACCGTCAAACTTTTTACCACCTTAATTAAACTACCCTCTCGCTGTACTCGCAATGGCGGGTTAATCTTGGTAGTCAATGTACTGTACGTTGGTTGTGTCACAGGAGTGCTATTACCTGAAGGTCTCGCCCAAACTGTTTTACCGAAGAATTTAAGGTTTAAAGAATACCGTTGTTCCAGTTCTAAAGTAAAAGTACCCGAAGGATCGTATCCGCTGCCTCTGTTATCAAATATAAATTCTTCTATAACCCCGTTGGATACTTTACAGTAACCCTTAGCTGAACGATTATCTACACCAGCTGTTGTTTGTAGAACAGAAAAAGTTAACTTCTTCGGAACACTTTCGGGTATAGCTTCTCTATATGTTTGTGATTCACTATAAAAAAGCCTAGTTACGTTTTTAGTCCTATTAATATAAAGATTCTTTAACCAACCACTACCACCGTTTGTTATCGTAATATCATCAATAGATACCCTGCTTGTTGCGTGTTGTGCTGATATACACGACGCTAAATCCGCTGCTATATAGTTTGTGTCTGCGTACTTACCGTCACTGTGACCTGCTCTCCCGCTTATGTAAGTGGAAGGAACTTCATTAGTGTGGGTATAGTCGTGCTCACTGTTAGCTATGCTACCTCCATCCACCTTTGTACCACCCGGCATAACAAGCTGGTCGTCAATAAAAATACTGTAAGCTTTATCGTAGTCTCCTAACTTAACAGCAATTAGAGCTTCAGGTGGAGGGACATTACTTAAAGAATTGTTACGGCTTTTTTCTACCTCTACTTTTTTATTAACAATAAACGTATAATCCGCTACCGTTAACGCTCTAATATCTTTAAGAGGATTGGTCACACTGCCACCTAAACTTAAATATGAAGAAGCTATGGATGTTACAGCTACATTATAGGATGTACCAAGAGATAGGTTGTGAGCAGACACTCCTCCTAAAGATACAGCTATAACGTACTTGTTCGTCTCGTCCCGTTTAACAAAGTGTGTGAATAGATTGGATGGTTGACTGCTGCCTACATTCTTTATGTAGCTTGTGTGTGGTCGTTTTACCAACCCTTCAACAACAGTAGCCCAAGCATTTATCTGCTCGTCACACTGACCGGGATACCTAAGATTGTCTGGTTGTTGTGATACGCCCTGAGCTAGATTAGGTACGCTGTTAACTAATAACGGCATTATCTATCTAGCACTCGTAACACGCTGTAATCGTCAAAGATCGTTCTGTCAGCTGCTTCACTGTCTGCATCTATAGCACGGGCCTTCGCTTCTATCTCGTCACGTGTGGCAAAGCCTTCTATCTCACGACTACCAAGGAAACGATTAGCGAAGATGCGGGCTGCTTTAACGGTGATGTAGTGTCGGAACTGTTCGGGTAATTCTTCGAACGGTAACTCAAAAGTTATGGAGGCTTTAACCTCCTTTGACCAGACGTCGGTGTGATTCTTCCTATCGTATAGTTTTAATCCACGTTGTACTGGGTCGTTGTCTGTATAAATTTGTGGGTCAAGATCAATACGTAACGTATTATTGGGAAGCATGATCTTGCTGTCAAAAGTGTTGGGGGTAAGGACGTATTCGTGCTCGGTGTTAAAATGCCAACCCTCTGACTGTACGGCTCTGCTTGTTTCGTCTAGGGTATTCTCTGCCTGAACAACGGTAACTGGTACAGCTGTACCTCCTAGTGAATTGACGGGTGCTTCTCCGATGACGCTAATCATCGTGTTTACTGCGTTAAGTTTAGTTGTCAGAGCCATAGTAATAAAAAGTTCGGTAGAAGGGAGCGGAACGAATCACAGACCTCCCAACACCGAGAGAGTGGTTACTTCTGAAGTTCGATAGCACACTCAGGACGGAGAACTCCGTGACCCATAGCATACTTCGCAACAAAAAGTGTACCTTGACGTTCGATTTGGTACTCAGATTCAGTAGCCAAGTCGAGCAGTTTAACAGTTCCAACAGCAGCAGAATGAGAAACGATACCAAGCGTGTTAGTAAAGTTTCCGTTGTATCCTACTCCGCTACCACCGAACACGTCGTTAGCAGCTTCTCCGTCACCGGTAGCGTCAGCAGACAAGTCAGTCGATGGGATGTGGTTGGATTTGTAGATTGTGATACCTGCGATTTGAGGGATCGATCCTGAAGCGATGCTTCCTACACCTCCGACGTCTTTATTGACAGCAGAAGTAGAGATAGCAAGCTGTCCAGCACCACCAGTGATTAACTTGTAGTACTCTTGTGGACGAAGAACGCAGAAACGACCGTCGCTAGGAACGTCATTTTCGTCAAGCTTCTGAGCAGCAGTGAAAAGAGCAGCTGTTAATTCTGCACCTGTAGGATCAGTGTTGTCAGCGTCGTCAGCTGAGTCACTTACATTACCCATTGCGTTAGCAGAAACGTCGAGGATACCACCAGTCTTACCACCAGTTACGGCAGCAGCAGAACGAGCAGCAGCGATGAATACTTTAGCAAGAGCAGTATCGAAACGGACAGCAAGAGCTTTACCCAACTCGTTAGCGTAGACGCTGCGGATGTCGTAGTGGTTCTTTACGTCGTCGATGTTGCTTAAGAAAGTAGAAGCCAAAAGCATCTTGTCGATAGTGATGACTTTCTCAGCTTTCTTGATGTCGCTAAGGTAGCTGTTTCCAGCGTCAGCGATGTTTTCACCGGGTGTGTGGTAAGCAGCAGAAGCGATTCCTGTTACAGGGAACTGAGCTGATTTACCGTTTTCGATTGTGCGAACAGTGTGAAGTGCTTTAAAGACGTTTGACTCTTCGAAGGTTTGCAGAATTTCTCCGCTAAACTTTTTAAGAAACAACGCATCTGTATCACCAGCACTATTAATTTGTCCAACACGTGAGGGGGATGTATCTCCATTAGCCATGATATATTTTCCTTATGTTGTATGTATTATAGTTGTAGTTATTGGTTGGTTGACTCTCACTTCGTTCGTTCACAGGATTATCTACCGCAGTAGGTCGAGGACTAATTGTCGTAATTGTCTATAGAAATATGTTACCGATTACAATAACAGCAATAAATACACCAATTGTCAACACTAGTGCTTTCTCTAGTTTTGTTAACTCACGGTATAGCCGTCGTAATCTTTTAATTTGAAACGCCATTCTTTGCTTTCTTGTGAACGTACCTCGTATATATGATCGGTATGACATTCCATAATACTACTCCAATTAAACAGACTTTTAGCAAGCCATAAATTTCATTCAGCATACCGTCAAAAAAGCCGTTGTCCATTGACTCATCTAATTGATTATTAACGAGTTGCTTAATGTCTCCTTCACTTAACGCCTTGACTTGCTGTGTTAAATGTTGGTTTTCTTCCATGTATTTGGACACTTCTCCCACACCCCATCCAACGGCAGCACCACCAGCAGCAGCACCGGGACCACCTAGACTACCAACAGCTGCACCGCCTGTAGCTCCGAGTGCTGGATAAAAAGACGCCTTGGAACAACCAAAGAAAAAACTTCCTAGAACCGATAATAGGAAGAAAACGAAAGTAGGAAGTCCAAGGCGTCTCAACTCTTATTACTTATATGAAATTTATATATTACTCACAGCGAGTCGTCTGTCAATCTCTTGATGATAAGCTTTGTCACCACTACGATAACGTGGGTCAGACTGTGCTCGTGCTAATTCCTGCATACTCTTAAAAGGCATAGTGGAAGAACCGCTTACTGCTCCCTGTACCAGCTTAGGTTGTGTTGCACCTGTAGCATTTTGATACCTAGCGTACAATCCTTGCACTGCTAACTTCGCTTGGCTGATTGTGCCGGATGTGACAGCTTCGTCAAATGCGTCGATCTCTTCCTGCGGTAAATGTTCGTTGGCCCATTCAGCCATTGCATCGTAGTTATCACCTGCGACTCCTTTGATCTGGGCTTCTTCTGATTGCAACAACGCCTGTTGACCAGCTGCGTAACTATCGACAAGATCACGTGGTAATCCTATTTGCTCAAGTTTCTTATAAGTGTCTTCAGATAGCTGACCGTCATTCTCAAAGAACTCCTTACTAGCTTCCACAACAGCTTCGTTATAATTACCAGCTTCTTCTTTGTTGTCATCATCGGTTTGTTCTTCTTCGGGTTGTTCAGTTTCTTCAACTTCTTTTGTCCCTTGTCCCATTCTTTTTTCAAGCTCCGCATACGCCTGTGCCATGTCCTCCGCTGATTTAAACTTTTCAGGAAGCCACTCAGGACGTTCTTGTGGTTCCGCTTGTTGTTCTTCAGGAGTTTCAACCGTTTCGTCAACGGGTTCGATCTCATTCGGTGCTTTTTCATTTATCTCTACTCGGTGTAATTCAGCCATGATAGTTTACTCTTCGGGTGGTTGTTGTTGTTGTGCCATGTACTGCTCCTGTGCAGCATTGATAGCAGGTGCTACGGCAGGACTGCCCAACTTCATCATCATCTCTTGTTGTTGTTGCATCTGCATAGCTTGTTGAATCTCTTCTTCCGTCTTGATCAGTCCCTCAGTTTCTATACCAAGAGCAGTAGCACGACGCTTGAAGTAATCACTTACATTCAGATACTGTGTAACTGCTTGTGGTCCTACTACCTGATTAGCACCTGCCAAGAATAAATCAAGACGTTGTAAATCATTACCACGACCAAGTGCTTCAACACCAGTAACGATAGTAGGTTTAACAATATCTTTAGGTAGCTTAGGCAGACGCTTGTCCTTGGACATACGATCCATCAGACGACTGACGATAGGTAGTTGTAGTTCCTGTGATAAGAGAGAGTAGAGACCGCCAAGGGCAGCTTCCAGTTCTTGACTGAGCATTCTTATCTCCTCAGCGGTCACTCTCTCGGCATCCCTAACAACCCCTGATGTCAGTAGAAAGGCTTGGCTTAGACGATCCGTAATCCCTTGCATTGTTGCCTGAGCAGTACGGAAGTCATTAAATTTATTAAGTTGTAAAACGGATACGTCTCCTTCAGACCCCTGTACGATTGCACCGTTAGGGGCTTCAGCCAGTGTACGTGAACGTGTTGTACCGTTAGGATTAACCATGAACAATACTTTAGCTGCTGCTGCACTACCCTCTACGATAGCTTTAGTCAGTGCTTCCAACGACTTGATGTCACCGATGTATTCCTCAACGAACCCACGTCCGTAGTCTTCTCCGTCTATTCTTGTGTAACGTAACGGTAACCAAGGAGACTTATCTAGCGGATACGATCCAATGCTCTCCTCAATAACGATACCCTTGACGTCTTGTTGTACATTAAACTTGTCTCCCTCTCTAACGATAGAGGTGTACAGGTCACAGGTGTTTTCTTTTTCCTGACGGTATACTTCTTCACGAACACTCTCAGGTAACATCATAGGTGCTACCGTTTCTTTGACAGCTATGTGTGTAACGTTACCCATTGGATCACGCTTAACAACGTAACGATCCAAACGAAACACTCTCATGCCTCCTTCATCAGGTAAGTACAACAGACTGTTACCACTGATAAGAAGATTCTTTAGTGCTTGGAAGATACCGTTCCTGAAGTTCTGTACTTCTACTTCCTGTGATACACTACGCTCAACATCAGCCAATGCTTTCTCTAAGTCCGTCCGTAACTGCTCCGCTCCCTCTGGTCCCAGTTCAGCTTTTGCTTTATCTAATTCGTAGCGATCTATGACCAACCGAAAGAACGGAGCGTTAGGCGGTAGTAGGGCAAGTAAAAGTTTAGACGATAGATTAAGAACGCCACGTGCTCCAATGCCTTGATACGGTGTGTAGTATTTAGTAGCGTAGTTGTGACCGTCAGGTGGTAGGACATACGGTAGTGTTAACTCAGATGATGTACGACCACGATCTAAGAACGACCAACGTTGATTCTCTAGACTGTGATATAAACCTTGTGCTGTCTCTTGCATCTATTATGTCCCCGTGTAGTACTGCCAGTTCGTACCATCGTAGACATATAAACGAACAACATCAGATGCCATGTAAATCGTACCAACCGGGTCACCTGATCTAGCTTCTATGTTTGCTTGCGTGTCGTAGTAGGCTTGAAACGTGGCATCAAAGTTATCTAAAGGATATGTAGTCCCCCAACTTGGTATTACAAATTGCGAAGGTTGGCTAAACTCTGATGGCGAGGGCATGACTTATAACCCGTCAGTTGTACCAGTGGCAAACACGTCGTAACTTCCGTCAGTGTAAGCTGTGATTGATCCTCTTATTTTTTCGTAGTGTCCGTGGTCATCTCTGATCAGAGTGTTGCCAGTGGCAGTGATGACTCGACTGTCTACAGTTCTCCACACATTTCCAATGTACGCTTCGATAGCTACAGTAGCTCCTGAAGTTACACCTGTGGATTCTATACAGAACGTCCATCCCTTAGACCTTTCGACATTGAATGAACTACCTGCCCCAGCTGCTGAAGCTGATGAAAGTAGAGTATGTTTTTCGAGAGAGCGAAGCATGATGTTAGTTTCTCCTTATTGATTGTTATTGTGAAAGTTGTACACCTGTACCACCACTACCACCCATAGATACGGAAGGACGACGAACTGTTAATTGTGATGTACCTCTACGACGCTTCTGTTGTGGCTGTGCCTGTCTAGTAGTCACTGCTTTCTCTGCTAAAGGTAGCGGAGGAGGAGGCGGTGCTGGAGGCGGTGGAGGCGGTGGAATTTTAGGTGATGACATACACATGGTTAGTCCTTGGTGATAATGTTGTCTTGAAGTTGTTCGTCGTATATTTGTTGTAAGTAATTAATTACACTACGTTGTCCTACTTTAAACCATACCAATCTATCGTCGTCTGTCAACAGCGGACATTTATCCGGGTACAGCTTGTCAAGCTTATCTATCAAATCTTTTGACAGTGCTGGTAATACTATTTCTTCATTCATCATTCTCTATATCATCCAGTTCTATTGGTAAATTACCACGTTTTATTTGATCCTTTGTCCACAACCACGCTGACGCATTCCACAAGATTGCACCCGCATGATCCTCCGATGTGTCCCCGTCAGCCAACGCTAACAGATGTCTGAACATACTGTCGTACAGTCGTGTTAACGGGAATCCTTTTCTCCAGTTGTTGTCTCCGTAAAGCTTTCCGCCATCTTCAAATCTTTTGGCGAGACTGCGTAAGGCGATTGGAGGAATAAGCGAGGGTCGTCCCCGTCCAATGTCCCCGTCACGTTTAGCCCCTGTGGTGAAATCTTTAGTATATCCTTGGTTTGGTAGTTTCTCGGTGTCCATAGTTTCTTTATTGTATTGGTTCTAAATGAATAGTTCTCAGCTCGTAACAGCCGTGCCATCCATGCGTTCATTAATGCATCCTGTTCAGTAAGTCCAGCTTTCTCGTAACAAGCAGTAACTGTCTCCCATGTGTATCCATCTTTCTCTAACAGACGTTGAGCACGAGTGACTCCTATGCCGGGCACTCCGCTGTATCCATCCGTGTGGTCTCCTGCTATCGCTTGTACGAGATGATAGTTATCGGCTTCTTCTTCTGATGGTTGATGATACTCTCCTTTGTTGTAGTCGTAGTAGATGCCCGGTACGCTTTTGAAGTCTTTGTCAATGGAGACGATAATCGTTTCTTCATCCATCTCTTTGTCCGTTGCCAGAATTGATATGACGTCATCAGCTTCTAGGTTGGGCCACATCTGTCCATTGTACTCTTCAATTATCCATTGTTTAACTTGTCGTAAGATAATTGGCAAGCGTGACTTTGCTCTGTTTGCTTTGTAGTCGGGATTAAGAACACGACGAAAGTTAGCACGATCAGTCAGACACATCGTTACCTTATCCGTCTTCATCAAGTCCTTAAACTCTTCGACACGATTAACAACACGAGCTTTAGCTAGTGCCATGTCTGCGTGTACTGTCCACATCTCATCCTTCCACTCAATTGATTCCTCGGCTACCACTGCTGCTTCAAACGCTAACACGTCAGCATCTATCAGTAGTGTTGTTTTCTTTTTATCCATAGTATACGCTCCAGTTCTCTTGGTATTTCTTGTACTTGTTCTTACTTGACGGCAACGGGTTTAACTTAACTGTCTTACCTGTCAACTCACTGCGTGGTATCATCCACCACATCTTCTCAGGTGCTATATAACAAGCTACCACATCGACGTCGTGTGACATCGTTTCTTTGTTAGTACATCCACTTGACGTCACGACGGTATAACTCTGTCCCAATCTAGTGCTTGTTGATTTGACTTGTACCTTTAACATACCTGCCGGACACGTGACGATAAAGTCCCAAGGCATAGGGGTTGCTGGCATATGTGGTTCAAAGTCTCTCTCTAAACATTCCGTTTGGAACTTCGATTCGGCTATTGCTCCGATACGTTGAGCGTTGGATGATGGCATATAGTTTTGTACGTGTTGTTTTCTCCAGTCCCACGGAACTTCTAAGTCGATGGTATCGTACAACTTCGCAAGACTCAAGTGCCAATCGTATTGAATCTCTAGTGTGTCTGTGCCCATGTCTCACCTACCTTTGCTTCACCGTCTAACATGACGTTTAGTTTTAACTCTCGTCCTGCCATGCGTATTGATTCAACTGCCAACTCACTGAACACTCCCACTTTATCAGGTTGTACTTCTGCTTGGAACTCGTCGTGGACGTTAGCAACAAAGCTGTACTCCCTACCGTGTTGCCACTTCAGTCTATTCATACGGTGGAACAGTTGGATTAGGGCTACCTTCATGCACACTGCACCTGCTGACTGTAACAACATATTCAACGCAGCGTGTGGAGAACGAACAGGAAGTATACGACCATCCAATCCAATCAGCTTGTTACTGCGTTGTACTTTTTGTTGTACATCTGCCTGTAATCTTTTCAGTGCTGGCAGGTTGCTCAGGAACTTACGCTTTAACATCTGTCCTTCTTTAGCACTACCACCCACGATCTCTCCAATCTTAGCGTCACCTGCTCCGTAAAGGAATGCATAGATAAACGTCTTTGCTTGGTCTCGTGTCTCCAGTCCTGCTGCTTTCTGATTCAGTGTGTGTATGTCTCCCTCTATAACAGTCTTAGCGTATGCACCTCCGTCGTAGAAAGCTAGGTAATGTGCTAACATACGTAGTTCTAAACCACTAGCATCGCATCCTACTAACTTGTATCCATCTCCTGCCTTGAACAATTCACGACACTTCTCTCCATACTCAGCACGACACGCAGGTACTTGTGCTACATTAGGATTCTGATGGGTACAACGACCAGTGACTGCACCGTTTGTGTTAACTCTACCGTGTATCCGTCCGTTCTTTTCCAACTTCAACCACGCCTGATTACCCTCTGCCAACTGTCCTAACCTCTTAGTGACTAACAAGTAATTACACAACACCTCAGCAAATGGATGGTCTATACTTTTTAGTACAGCTTCATCTACTTTTGGTGTGGTTGCATCTGGTTCCTTTGGTAGTTCATATCCTAAAGACAACAAACGCTCGGCTATCTGCTGACGACTACCGGGATTGAATGGTATCGTCTTAGTCTTGTTACCCATCTTTACTGCATCCTTGACCAACGTCTGTTTCAAGTTACGTATCTTCAACTGCTTCTTCAACTCCATCTTGGTTGCAGCTGTGATAAACTCCATGCCGTCCTCTCGTTCTATCTGTAAGGACCAACCACTCGGTGTCTTCATCTCTTCTGTCTTAGCAGGGAACTCTCGTTGCAATCGGTCTAACAAACCAGCACGAACGGCCGCCAACTCTAGCTCCAACTTCTCAGCTTTAACAACGTCAAACGCAAAGCCTTTCTTCTCTTGCAGTCTCATGAGGAACGCAAACCAATGTTCAATCGCTAACATCTCACCGCTTGGATTACCCATCATCAGATAGTCAAACAGGATTTGTGTCACGATTGTATCACGTTCACAGTACTTCCTCATGTCCTCGTTGTAACTGTCGAACGCTCCGTCTTCCTCACCGTATGTCAGCTTGGTCAGGTTGTTCAGTCTCAGCCCCCAAGCTTTCAACGAGTGACTACCCACTAAACTTTTATCGAAGTTATTTCGTAAGAAGTCGTCGTTGCGTACATCAGGTACTATACATCTAGCCATCACCATCGTGTCCAATACTTTAACCAATGGTGGGTGGAAGCTGTACATCTTGGAGAGAGCAGGTAAATCAAACCCGATGACGTTGTGTCCGACGATTCGTTCTGCCTTAGCTAACTCCATTAGTCCGTTCTTAATACCAGCACCGTGATACGTTATCATCTTGGGTGTGGTAGGATCGTAGATAGATAGGCAGTGAACCGTCTTTAAGTCAGACAAGTTCGACCAGTCCTCTATCGCATTTGTTTCTATATCAAAGAATAGTGTTTTCATTTAGAATGGGTTGTTAGTTGTTGTTGTATCTTCGAAGACGTTCTTATCCTCTGTGTATCGTCCTGTTTCTGTGTCGTAGTTGAGTGTTGTGCAATGTCCTGTCTGTCCGCTAAACCGATTCTTTAACACACGGACTCGTGTCTCATTGCTTGTTGTCTCAGCTTGTTGGTTACGTTCCAGTCCGATTACCATGTCCGACAGTTGTGCTATAGCCTGTGACCCACGTAGATGGTGTAGACTTACTCGTCCTCCTTCTTCGTGACCGCTATCAACACGCTTCAAGTGGCTGACCAACACCATGCCACACCCTGTCTCTTCAACTAGACTTCTAAGTTTGGTCATCGTGTTATCAATCAACCGTCGTTCATCATCCCCTTGTATCCCACTGATAACAATGCTTAGGTGATCTAGGAATATCCATTTACAATCGAATCCTTTTATCAGATAACGTATCTTACCCAGCAAGTTGTCACTGTCCATACTTCCGAAGTGATCGTAGGTGTAGAACTTTCCGTTCCCTACTGTCTCTTCAAACGCAGGACGTAACGCTTCCGTGTCGAGTTGTTCGTCTTCTAGGTGTAATGGTTTATTCAGATGGATGCCCATGATACCAAGAGCTGTACGCCTGACGGATTCCTCCAGTGCTATATAACCTACCGTCTCGCCAAGACCTAGCAGGTGATGAGCTATCTCACGACAGAACAGAGACTTTCCTATTCCACTACCCGCGCATACCGTAACTAATTCTCCTAGTCTCATGCCGTGGGTTAACTCGTTTAAACTATAGTACGGGTACGGTACTGCTTTGTGTTCTTCAGTATTACTTACCAACTCCCACAAGTCCTTACCGTTTACGATTCCGTCAGGTCTGTACTCTCTTGCTTCATAAAGACACGACACCAACTCTTTCGACTTACCACCTGTCAACATATCAGACGGGTCTTTCAGTGGCAGCTCTGCGATGTGTGCTTTGCCGGGTGTCAGGAGTGCTGCACATTCAGCTGCTCCCTTCCGTCCGACGTCGTCCATATCAAAACAGAACACCACTTTCTCGAACCGTTCCAACCAGTCGATAGCTTGTGCCACGTGTTTCTTTGCAGCACTTGCTCCGTTCGGTACGCTGACCACTGGCCATCTGTTATCCATAGCCTGTGACGCACTCAACGCATCTATCTCTCCTTCAACTACAACGACACGACGTCCTCCTTCTTTCCATAGGTGCTGACCGTATAGTCCGACCAACTCACCACGAACACTGAAGTTCTTGTTGGCGTATCGTATCTTCTGAGCGACAGGCTTACCGTCTCGTGTCTTATAGTTAGCTATCTGAACATCCTCACCATTCAAACGACCGACCCAATAGCCCCACTTACGACACGTTTCCAAGGTT
>Ga0099850_1000992_pt1 | contig 13178 bp, 18 predicted proteins | sample CB_VirMetaG_5_FD_79182 | JGI IMG/M metagenome (GOLD analysis project Ga0099850, IMG submission 79182) | Freshwater to marine saline gradient viral communities from Chesapeake Bay - CB_1508_1D Viral MetaG | ecosystem: Environmental > Aquatic > Marine > Coastal | place: USA: Chesapeake Bay... | reverse complement strand
TTGGAAGGAAAGACCAAAGAAGTTCAAAGATTTACCAAAAGATGTTCAGGAAGAGATAAGGAAGGAAGTTACCCCTATACCAGAAAATCAAAAATCTGATAGGACAAAGTGTACCTTTAAGGATTGTGGAGAATATTTAATTGATGGGAAGTGTTTATCACATCCCTTATGGAGGCAATAATGTATATCGTCGCAGCAATGAAGTTCGTACTTTTCTTACTGGTGGGGTATTTCGCCATTCAGTTCACGGTAATGCTCTTTCTTTTAATAGCAACTGTCTTATGGTCTTTTTTTAGTAGTTTATTTGAAAAGGATGATGTACACCTGGAGAAGGTCACAACAATTAAAGACGAAGACCTGTGAGAAATGCGGGAGGGAATTTGAAGGAACTGCACGAAGTAAATATTGTTTAGTCTGTAGGGCCTTATGAGAAGACTAGCAAAGGGATACAAGTACAGGAAGTCGAGATGGGTACCCCTTTGTAATTGTTCAGGAGTTGAATTGGTAACATTTATTAAAGTTTTTAGACACGCAAAGAGGTGTCCATTACATAGAGAGGGAGTTAAACGATGGTAAATAAAATATTAATAGCGGTAAGTACCTTTGTTCTAGGATTTATTTTAGGAATAGGTAACCAAACTCTTACTTACGGGGATACAGGGTACCCAAAGAACTGTAGGGCAATAATAGCTGCAAACATGAACGGATATTACACAGGGATATACACAGCGTCAGAAGCACTAAGTTCAATAGATAGAAACTGTGGAGCACACGGTTACAGTTGGGGGAACAGATGAAAGAAAAACTAGAAGAGATATTAAATGGAAATATTTGGTGTGAAGACCCTCACTATACCTTTAAGAAGATAGAAGGAATAAGAAAAAGAGCCAAAGAGTTACACAAGACCTTTAGCTTATTTAAAGGGGAAGAAACCCACTACTGCCCTTTGTGTGGCATTGACTTGGACAAAGTAGCTGGTTGGATAGAAGAAAACTACACCCCTAACACCGAAGTACAAAAGGAAAGAGAAGAAATAAAAGATGACTTGGAGTTTGCAATAAGGGCAAGTTTAATTGAGGGTGATAAATACTGTGAGAGGAAAGTATTGGAAACTAACCTGCAGAAGTACCTATCACAAACTAAAGGGGGTAAGGAATGACAGATAAGAAGATAGAGGAAAAAATAGAATATTTAAGGGAAACATTTTTCGGTGCGGGTTTTGAGGGTGACGAGTTTGAAAAGATAGCAAAAAGGGAAATACAAACCTTAATAGAAGAAGAACGCAAAAAGGCTGTTGAGGGGTTTAAACCTAGACAAATATCTGGGTTTTACAGGGATGATTTAGGTAGGTGGTTCAAGAGATATCCAACTGGGGGGGTTTTGGTTACAGATGTAATACTTACCGACTCCCTGAATGTTAGACAAGAAATGATAGATGAAATAGAAACTTACCTAAAGGAAAACAAATGAGATTACTTTGGGAAGACTACATTAGGTTACAGGAGTTAAGACAGTATGTATTTTTAAAGAAATGGTTAAAATGGCTAAAGGAATAATACAAAAAGATAAGAAGGCACGAGCCTTAAAAAGAAAAAGAAGAAACAAGTTCATGAAGGAGAATGGAAGAAAATGATACACAAATACAAGGTCGGGGAATTTGGTTCGGATGACAAATTCGTCCTACTAAGAGATAGCGACGGCTACTATTATATTACTGGTGATGAGACCAGCTGGGAACCATTGAAGTTATTAGAAGAGTTCATAGACAATGACTTGGTAAAGATGTCCACAGTCCACATGAGAGATTTCTGGATGAATTCAAAAGAGGTTAAGGAATTAAGGAAGGCAATTGAGTCTTACAGACTAGAAAGCTCAGGCGGTTAATGCCCACGGTTCTGCCTAAGTCAGTTTTCTACCACATCCCTAAAACTGGAGGGACTTGGGTAACTGAGGTCCTTAAAGGAATAGGAGGGGAAAGGGTCCAAGTAGAGGGAACTCACCCTTACAATATTACTAAGGAACACGCCACACCCCTAGTTTACAGGACACAGAAATTTAAATTTGCTTTCGTACGACACCCCGTATCTTGGTATCAGTCAATGTGGAAGTTCCGTGCGAATAATAAGTGGCAATATGAATCAGTCTTTGATGTAAAACTCCCCTTTACGGAGTGGGTAAGACATTTTTTAAAACAACACCCCGGTATTTATTCAGAGATAGTACGAGAATTTGAGGGGGTAGACTTCATGGGAAGACAGGAAAACCTCATAGCAGACCTTTTAAAGGCTCTGGAGATGTCTGGAGACGACACTTCGGGTATTGAGATAGACCGAGGACTAGCAAACAAGAGTAAAGGAACAGCAAGAGTGTCAAAGAAACTCAGAAATGAGATAATGGAAGCGGAGAGTTATGTAATGAGGTACTATGAAAGTTAAACTATACCCAGGACAGCTATCAGTTGTCACCGACCCAGCACGATTTAAGGTCATAACCGCAGGAAGACGATGGGGAAAGTCCGTCTTAGCTCGTATGTGGTTACTAAATTTGGCGGCTAAAACCCCAGGGACTTACTGGATTGTCTCTCCTACCTTCTCAATGGGTAAGGATATTCACTGGAAACAAGGTTTTTTAAGCGGAGAAATCCCACCAAACATAATTGAAAAGAAAAATGAAGCAGATTTAGAAATTACGCTGATAAATGGCTCCCGAATAGGTCTAAAATCAGCAGAACACCCCGACCGTCTACGAGGAGTTAAGCTAAACGGACTTGTAGTTGACGAAATCGCCTCTATTAGGAACTGGGATTGGCTTTGGGAAGAGGTTTTACGACCTACCTTAACTGACACGAGAGCCCCGGCCATGTTTATCTCCACTCCCGCAGGGTTTAATCACTTTTATGACCTTTATTTAATGGGTCAAGAGAACTCAGAGACATATAACAAGGACTATAAGTCGTTTAAATTCACTTCTTATGACAACCCCGCCATCGCAGCGGAGGAAATTGACCTAGCTAAGGACTCTTTGAGTGAGGATGCCTTCCAACAGGAGTATATGGCTGACTTTCGTAAGATGGTTGGACTCGTTTATAAGGATTTTGACCGCTCTAAGCATGTTGTTAAGCCTTTCCCTATCCCTCAGAGCTGGAGAGTTTACCGTTCTATGGACTTTGGCTCCAACAACCCTACAGTCTGTCTATGGATAGCTATAGATGACGACGATAACCTTTGGATTTTGGATGAACACTACGAAACAGGGGAAACAATTGATTATCACTCAGGACTTATAAATGCTAGAAGTAAGAATATGCGTATCACAGCAACCTACGGAGACCCTTCGGGGGCGCAATGGCTCAATGAGTTCGGTAGGAGGGGAATTCACATCTCCAAAGCCTCAAAAGACACAGGAACCTCAAAGCAGAACTGGACCTTATACGGGATAAACAAGATTATGGAGAGATTAAAGGCCAAACCAGGGCACTTTGTAGAGGGTCAGATGAAAGAACAGACATCAGGAATGCCATCACTCTTCATTTTTAATGGATGTCAGAACACAATCAAGGAGTTTGAACTCTATCGTTGGAGGGAGAAATCCTCCCAATCCATGCAGGACTTAAATGAACCAGATATGCCAGAAAAAGCTAACGACCACGCCATGGACGCTCTTAGATATTTCATAGTCTCCTATAAGAAGAAGACAACGGAGGCTCCACCCACTCAGTGGAAGAAAGACCAATGGAGAATAGGGAAGCAATAGAAAACTACATAGAAGCAATGAGGAAGTTAGACCCAGAACTCTATCAGATTAAACTTTCAATGATGGAGACAAGAATCAATCCAAAAATTTTGCCCAAAATCATCAGGGCTATCGCTTTATTAGCACTCGGAACATCATACGGCCAAATTGAAATCATTATGAAGGGTGGTGAGGTCACTCAAATCAAAAGTTTTGAATCTTCGGTTGTCAGTGAGAGAGCTATATTGCTAAAGGACTAGGGATATAGTAAAATAAGCATAGGTTAAAACCGAAAAGGTAAGGCCGCACTAATCGTGCGGTTTTTTTGTTAATTATGACTAAAATATCTGGTACCAAAAACGAAATAAGTATTTTTAAGCAGGTAGTATCCCACTATGACGACGCAAAAATGAATCTTGAGAGAAGAATTCGTGACTTTGACACCAAAGACGAACTCTTCCGCAGCCACATTGACGAAGCCAACTGGCCCTATCAATCCTTAGTATTTGACCCAAGAGTCTTTACTATCATATTTGAGAAAACATCCCGCTTGTTCGCAAAAAAACCAAGAGGAAGACTCGTACCCCGTGAAGGTGGAGACTCTTTGGGTGCTGAGATTTCAAATCAGCTCTTAAACTTCCAATGGGATGACAATGAAAGAGTTGACTCCGTTCCAATGCTCTCCAAATGGGCGATGATGGACCAAAACGCACGAAAGTATGGTGCGTCTTTTGCTTTAGTTAAATGGCATTACGAAACCATCAAGGATGGTAAGAATAAGAAGAGGAAGACATGGTATGACGGTCCTTCTATGAAGGTCTGGAATAACAGAGATGTCTTAGTAGACGATTCCTACTCTTCAATTAAAAACTGGGTCCAATTAAGAGATTATGTCTCCTTACAGGACTTAGAAAATGTAAACGATACCGCTAAAGGTAAACCAGTTTATAAAAACCTAGATATTTTAAAGAGAAAAATGACCGAGGAGAAAAGTGGGGGTGATACCAGAGCCTCTAACTGGACTTCCAAGAACCTATCTATCTCAGGCCTTGAAGACCAAAGAGGTAGAGACTCTACATTCCAAACAGTAGAGATAGTCACCGAGTACAGGAAAGAAAGATGGATTACATTCGCACCAAAACACGGTGTTGTTATAAGAGACATCCCAAATCCTTACGACCACCAACAGATTCCAGTAGTTATGTTGAAATACTACCCTGTTGATGATGATATTTATGGGCTTTCGGAAATTGAACCTATTGAGAGACTTCAGAAAGCAATTAACTCACTAGTTAACCAATACATAGACTCAGTAAACATGGGTCTATACCCAATTGTTAAAGTTAGAAGCCAGGGAGTGCAGATGCACACTTTGGAGTGGGGACCAGGTAAGAAATGGATAATGGATGACCCAACAGATGTAGTTGCTCACGAGCAAGGCACTGCTGGTATAGCGGAGTTCACTTCAACCTACAGATTCCTAGTCTCAGCTTTACAGGAGGCGGCAGGAGAAACCTCAGCAGGCATGTCTCAGATTATCCCAGGACAACCTGAGAAGACAGCTACCGAGGTACAGGATTTAGCAATACAGAGAAACGCCAGAGACAACTTCAACCAAATCTTCTTACAAGAAGCTATGAAGAAACAAATGATGTTCTGGCAAACAATGAACTCTCAGTTTATGTTCGGAGATGAAGAAGGAAGAGCCAAACTTCTAAGAATAATAGACAGAGATGCAATGCAGATGTTTGAGGACTTGGGTCTTGGTTCAATGGAGCTTTCAGATGAAGCCACAGAACTATTAGCAGACCCAGAAATTGCGTCACTAGGAATAAACCCAGAGGATTTAACTTCCGAAGCGTTCCCAGTTAAGACAAAAGACGGAGTGTTACCTAAGTTCAGTAAGGACGAGGCAGGCAAACTTGGATTCCTATTACTAGAGAAAGAAGACCTTTCGGGGTCCTATGACTATGTGATAGATGTTCAATCTATGTCTTTACCAAACGATGTTCAGTTAACACAAGCTAGGCAGCAACTTTTCCAAATTACCATGAGCCCTGCGGCAACGCAGTTACTGGCTGTAGATGGTTGGAGAGTTAAGACGAAGGACCTATTGGAGGACACCTTTGAATTCTTAGGTCTGAAAGACGCAAGTAAATATTTTGAAAAGGTAGAAACAAATGGCATTAACCAAACAGGAGCAACAGGACTTGGTGGAGGCCCGCAAGGTCAGGGAATTGGCGGGGCTGGCGGGATGGCGGGAGGTACTCAAACCCCTCCTGGACAAGAAATTCAACAATAGTTGGATTGACCCAAGAGGAGCCAAGAACGACGAAGACCTACTTTATAAGTATAAGACGGCATGGGCACACGCAGAAGCAGGCAAGGAAATAATAGCTTTGATTGAGACCTATGTTGAAACAGCTAACTTCCTTGAGAAGAAAGAAAAGGGAGAAGTAGTTGATAAGTTCCGTAACATTTACGGAGGAGGAAAATAAATGGGAGTAAGAGTTGCTCAAAAACTAGTCGGTAACAAACCAGAAAACGAGGATGTAGTAGTTCAAGTTGCAGAGTTTGACGGACAAACATACACCTTCATAAAAGGAATGCATAGAAATATTCCTGATGATGGTATTGCAGCCAAAGTAATAGCTTACAGTTCCGCAGACGACATCGTTGAGGACACTGGAGTATACGGCGCAACCGAAGGTTATACAAAGTCATAATAGGAGGAAGTAATGGAGGCAAAAAAAGTTGTGGCAGACTTACCAGAGAGTTCTAATACTTTCTGGGAACATGCTAACACTGAAATACATGATATAGCAGAAGAAGAAAGGGGATGTGACCATTACTTCTACCACAGGACTGCGCAGGAGGTTGAATGTAGAAACTGTAATATCGGGTTCTATCTTGATAATTACAGTGAGGTGATAGACGGGCACATCTATAGGGATGAAGAGTTTGTGATTTAGTAGCTGGGGGGCAATTCCCTTTCCCCCCTAGCTATTAGGTCGCAAGACCTATGCCCCCAGTATGCGGCTGGGTTATCAATCGACATTTAATTAAAAAGGGAAGGTGGTGATTCACGATGGCAAATGACACCGAGGCACTATTTACGGGTGAGACAACACCAGAGCCAATGCCTAGCTCAGAACAAACGGTAGAACAACCTTCAGAGGTGGTTTCAGAAGCTCCACAAGAGGTATCCGAAACGCCTACAAAAACTGAGGAATTAGAGCTACCTTCCGAGGGCGTTAAAGAGCGAACTACTCAACAGTTTGAGAAAATGAAAGAGAAGTTAGCAGAAGAACGAACAAGGAGAATGGAACTTGAAAAACGGTTCCAATCAACAGAATCTAGTACGGTTCGTGAACAGGAGGAAGCTCCTCTTTACGACCCTACAACAGGGTATGTTGATATCACGCAACTTGAAAATATGAAGAGAAACGCAAGTGAGGCTAAGAAAGTCAGGGAAGAGTTTGAACGCTATAAACAGGAACAGCAAGAGTTGGAGGCTTATGCCGCCTACCCAGAGCTAGACCCTAAGAATAAAGACTTTGACCAAGACTTTTTTAACATGACCAGAGCTGTTATTACGGACTCTCTTATTAACACTAGAGATTACGGAAACCAGTTAACTGCTAAACAAGCAGCTGAGTTAGTTCACAAGCGTTTATCGAAGACAGTTGAAGCCGTTAAGGAAACTGCAAAACAAGAAGCAATTGAAGAATTGACTCCTAAAGAGCAGGCATCCTTAGAGGCATCTGGAAACTCTTCTAACCGAGAAGACGATTTCGTTATGGCTCAAGAACTTGAGTACAGAACCCGTAGAGGTGATAAAGACGCAATAGTAGAAAGGTTAAAGAGCATTCCTTCAGTATAATGATTTTTAGCCTTAATGGAGGTGATTAGGATGGCATTTGGATTACAAACTTATGATGACAGCGCAAGAAGAGAAGACCTTATCGACTTAATAGCCGATGTCTCTCCTGACTCAAACCCATTGTCAACAATGTTGGCAACTGTGGATGCGAGCCAAACCTTGCATGAGTGGTTAGAGGATTATCTCTCAAGACCAACTTCAGTTAGTGCTGCTATTGAAGGTGCCGCTGCAACATACAGCGACCTTTCACAGCCTAGCAGAAGAAACAACATTACTCAGATTATTAACAAAACCTTTAGGGTTTCTGGAACAGAATCTGTAGTATCTGTTGGTGGTATGGGTGACCCTTACGACTACCAAGCTGCAAAAGCATTGAAAGATTGGAAGAACGAGTTAGAGTACGCTTTAGTTAGAGGTTCTGTAGCATCAGGAGCATCTGGTGTTGCTAGACAAATGAGTGGATTACAAGCAGTAATTACATCTCACTCTACAGCAAGAAACTCTGGTACTTCCCTTTCAGAAACTGAGTTCAACGCAATGGTTAAAGAAGTTTGGGAAGATGTAGGAAACGAAGATGTATTCGATATGGTACTTGTACCTATGGGATTAAAACAAAAGATTTCTACCTTCACAGCTGGTAACCTACGAAATGTTGATGCTTCTGATAGAAGACTAACAAGACCAGTACAAGTATACGAATCAGATGGCGGTATTCATAGAATATTTGCACACAAAGATGTGCAGAACGCTGCTGGTACAGTAAACTTCTTAGGTATTAAGGAGGACAAGTACAGGATTGCTTACCTCAGAAGACCAGTAAGAGAAGAACTAGCAAAGGATGGTGATAGAAGAAACGGACAAATCGTCGGTGAAGCTACACTAGAATTCTTAGCAGAGAGAACTTCTGTAAACAGAACAGGATACGCCTTAAACGGTTAATTCTAATCTGTAGGAGAAAGGCCCCTTCGGGGGTCTTTTTCTGTTTTTATTGTATATCTGTTATAATGCGCTCATGGCTAACATCATTTTGTCCAGTGATGAAACAAAACTATATGGTCCCGACGGTCTTCCCGTTAATAAAGAGGCAGTACAACTCGCCGACAGACTAATCAAAGCGAAAAGAAAATATACTTTAACAGAATCAGACCCATCTAAATCCTTTTGGAAAGTAATAGATGAGGTACTAGCTGTGTGGAAAGCTACTCGTCCTGACGAATGGCAAGCCACGATAATTGAGTTAGATGAAACACGCAAATCCACATACAATCAGTGGGGAGAAGCCAGGAAAGAGTCAACTAAGGGTTCAGGACACCTTAGAAGGACAGTAGATATACCCGTATTCTTTGAAAGGGCGGTACGGTATTTATATTCAGTAGATGAGTTACCTTTCAATAAGGAGTGGTACCAGAAACTCTGGGAGAGATACCCAGAATTCAGGGTCAGCGAAAAACTATGAAGATAGCTTTGGCAATGATTACTAAGGGCGACGAAGGGGAATCCTTAGACAGGTGTTTAAGTTCGGTAAATAAGTGGGTAGATAAAGTCTATCTGACAGTTACCACAGAGGGTGATTCCGCAGCAGAAGTCGGAAGGAAATACGGAGCAGATGTAGTAGAGGTTCCAGGAAAGTTCCACAGGGAGATAACCAAGGAGGAAATAGATTGGTTAAGAGATTTCCAAGGATGGGAACCATTTTTAAAAGAAGGTACTAAAATCTTCGAGTTCCAGAAAGCAAGGAACTTCTCATTCAACAGAGTGTCAGAGGAATACGACTATATTCTATGGTTAGATTCAGACGACATCTTTAGAGGTGGGGATAAGATTAAAGAGGTACTAAAGATTGCAGAGGAGAACAACATTGACGGGTTCTTCTTTAACTACCTTTATAAGGTGGAAGCAGACGATAAGGGATTTATTAAAAATATAATCATTCAACATAAGAGAGAAAGAATCGTCAGAAGAGGTGTTTACAAATGGGAAGCCCCTATCCATGAGACCTTGATTCCTCAAAGAGAAGTAAGACAGGTTGATTCTCCAATATGTGATGTAGTCCATTTATCCAACGACGGAAAGATGGAGAATAACCTAATGAGAAACATGCTCGCTTTAGAGATGAGTATTGTTGACTGTAAGGCTTCAGACCCAAGACCAATTTATTACCTAGGAAAATCACTATACGACTACGCAAAGATTTACGGAGACAGGTCATACTTTGATAAAGCTAAGGCCCTATTCTTCATTTACTTAAAAGGTGATGAAGTTTTCCCAGGAACCCAGAAGTCTGGATGGGAAGAAGAAAGAGCTCAGTGCTGGGAGTATATAGGTGAGATAGAGCGAGAACTTGGCGACCTAGAGTCTTCATTAAAGGCAGGATTCTCTTCTTTAAGGGAGTCTCCTAAGTTTAGGTCTACCTATTTGGCTATCGCTATGACCTACACACAGAAAAACGATTGGGATAAAGCAATGCACTGGTTACAGATAGCCACTGGTATTAAAGAAGCCCATTCTACTTTAGTGGGAAATCCGAAAGACGAAGAGACAAGAGCACACGAAATTGCCTATCACTTCGGTTTAAATAACAATAACTTAAATATGGCGGTGGAATCAGCCAAGGCCCTTGCACAACTCAAACCAGAAGACCCTACAATGAAGCAGAGGTTAGAGTTCACAGCTAGGATGCTAAAACAAAGAGAGATGACTAGGATATTCACATCCATGGCCCAAGAGTTAAGCAGAAACGGTGAGTCACATAAACTAAAGTCATTAGTAATGTCAGCACCAAAAGAGATAGCTAATAACCCATTTGTAGAGAATCTAAGGAAACAGGTAAGCCCACCAAAGACATGGAAGAAAGATGAAATAACAATGTGGTGTGGGCCAGGCTTCGCAGCATGGAGTCCCCTATCCATAGAGAACCCAGAAGGCTCTTTTATAGGAGGTTCTGAGGAAGCAGTAATTTATCTTTGTAAGGAATTAGCAGACCTGGGGTGGAAAGTGACAGTTTATGGAGACCCAGGTGACGATGAGGGTGAGTATGACGGAGTTACCTACCTACCTTACTACAAGTTCAATGCCGCAGATAATTTCAATATTATGATTTCCTGGAGACAGGTAGGATTTGTGGATGGTAACTATAACTGTAAGAAGATGTATGTTTGGAACCACGATATTCAAAACCCATTGGAGTACACCGATGAGAGGTTGGAGAAGATAGATAAAGTCTTTGTTCTTTCTCCGTGGCACAGGGAAAATATTAAGAATGTACCAGACGACAAAGTAGTTATTTCAGCGAACGGGATGACACTATGAACAATCCTAAAAAAGTAATCTATACATCAAGTTACGATAGGGGATTAGAACACCTATTAAAAATTTGGCCCGATGTTGTTGAGGCTGCCCCTGACGCTGAGTTACACATTTACTACGGATGGTTCCTATTCAAGAAGTTCTATGGGGATAACCCAGAGAGAATGGCTTGGATGGATAACATGAACAAGATGATGGAACATAAGGGAATAACCCATCATGGTAGGGTTTCCCAGCCTGAGATTCTTGAGAGAATGAGCGAATGTGGAATCTGGGCATACCCAACACACTTTGGGGAAATCTCGTGTATAACTGCAATGAAAGCACAGGCCGTAGGATGTATCCCAGTAGTAGTTCCTTATGCAGCACTTGAGACAACTGTTCAATATGGAATCAAGGTAGAGGGGGACATTTATGACCCAGCAGTTAAAAAGAAGTTTACTGAGGAGCTTATCTCTCTCTTAAAGGATGAGAAACGCCAAGAGAAAATCCGTAAAGAGATGATGCCTTGGTCCAAGGAATGGTTCACTTGGAAGAGGGTAGCTCAACAGTGGAGTGATTTATTTAAAGGAAAGGAAGTAGAGCCACTAATACCAAATGACAGACTATTATCCAAAAGTAAAAAGGAATAAGAAAGGTCAAACAGTAACTAATTGCCCAGAATGCGGTAAGGAGTTACTTCAGTCCTACATTGGGGAGACAGCTTACTGTTCTCTTATGTGTGAGACAAACTTCAAATATAGAATGAACAACAGAGATGAGTATGGTAAACCAAGGAGTCCAGAGGAGGTAAAGAAACTGTGAAACTGTTATTCGTGTTCGCCCATGAATACCCAGAGAAGTGGAAGGATGGACTAAACGCAGCGCTGAAGGTTTTAGAGGGGGATTTTGAAATAGAGTACCTGAACCTAGCACTAGAACAGAAACCATTACCAGAATGTGACTTTGCCCTAGGGTGGGGAGCGTTCGGTAGTCCAGCTGACAAGTATCTTAGAAACCAGGAAGTAAAGAAGGGTCTTTGTATTGGTGGGATGGCTCACTATGAGGACACACTAACTAACCCAATGAACTACGACATCTTATTTTATGAGACCGAGTTCTTTAAGCCAATGATTTCAAAACACCCAAATATTAAACGGGCTTTCGGAGTAAATACAGACATTTTTCATAATACAGATTCCGAGAGAACTATAGATGTCTTAGGGGTTGGAGCATTTGCAAACTGGAAAAGACACCACGAGATTTTAGAAGTACCTGGAGATGTAAGACTAGTTATAGGAGAGATTCAATCTGGAGGAGATGGACAAGACCCATCAAAGGGGGGACTTGCAGAATCCATGAATATAATTGGATATTTACTAACGAATGGAGTCGGGGTCCTTCCAATGATTCCACCAGAGAAGTTAGCTGAGTTTTATAATCGTTCAAAGTTAGTTTTCTTACCCGCTCACTTAGCAGGTGGTGGGGAAAGAGCAGTTTGGGAGGCAAGATTATGCGGATGTGATGTCCAAGTAGCCCAAGACAACCCAAAACTGAAAGAACTACTGTATGGAGAGGTATTAGACCACTTCGCCTATGCAGAAAGTCTAAGAGAGGGGATTCTGGGATGTCAGTAAACCCTATCATGACGGCAATAAATCTTATCTTCTCAGATGAGCCAATCAAGGCTTTAGAGTTCGTAAAAGACCAAGAAGGTCCAGAATTTAGAAATATTCAGAAAAAACTAGAGGATAAATTAGACCATATTTTAAATTACGAAACCTATTTAAAGAAATATAGAGATGACCCAATGGACTGGAAACCAGAAGGTCTGTGGAACGAAAGGTATCGTTGGATATTTAAAAACATACAGAAACAAGAACCCAAAAACTATATAGATTTAGGATGCTATGAGGGAACCCTTGTTAAAAAAATTGCCGAAACTTTAGGTATCCCTTCAATAGGGGTTGAGATAAGTAAGGCAGCAGTTAAATATAATAACAGCGTTGCACCAAAAGGAGCTAAGTTCATTCAATCGGGGATTGAGGAGTTTAGGTCAGATATGAAGTTTGACGCTGTAGTTTGTATGGAAGTAATTGAACATGTAGCTGAACCAAAGAAGCTAATTGAGACAATGAAGAGCTTAATGCACGAAGATAGTTATGGTTACCTAACAACCCCTAAAGGTTGCTACGATGTAGCTTGCACTATAAGAATCTGGGAAACCCCAGGAATACACTTTGACCATGTTAGAACCTATACCCCCGAATCTCTAGCT
>Ga0099850_1000990_pt1 | contig 13187 bp, 14 predicted proteins | sample CB_VirMetaG_5_FD_79182 | JGI IMG/M metagenome (GOLD analysis project Ga0099850, IMG submission 79182) | Freshwater to marine saline gradient viral communities from Chesapeake Bay - CB_1508_1D Viral MetaG | ecosystem: Environmental > Aquatic > Marine > Coastal | place: USA: Chesapeake Bay... | reverse complement strand
ACTTTAGATTCGATTGTTAATACACCATTTTCTACCGTAACATTAATATCTTTTTTATTAAAACCTGCAAGTGCAACTTCAATGTCATACTTGTTAGTATCGGTTTTAACGATATTGTATGGTGGGTAGTTTACAGTTGGTAGTCTAAAGTCTTCATCAAACATAGACTCAAAGTGATTAAATACATCATCAAATCCAACTGATAATGGCCTTAATTGATTAAAAATAGAAAGTGCTTTATTAGTCATATAAACCTCCTTGTTAAGCAAAGTTTCTAAAATGAGAACCCTATAAGGCGTTCTCTAACATATTATATAATCATTATTTATAATATGTCAAGTGGCAGTTTCTTTTGTCACGGAGTGAGAACTGCCAAAGGTCACCGATTTGCGACACCGACTTTAGTTTTAAAACTAGGAATATCGGCCCCTTTTTTTACGCAGTTAAGGACTTATGAATCGCCTTAACTAATAATATATATAAAGTCAAACGGCGTAAAAATCTAAAAACCTCTTAAAATCTTTAACTTTTTCATCTTCTTTTTGTAATTGGCAATGCCTTCTTTTTTCTTACGTCTTTTTCTAGCAGATGGTTTTTCATAAACTTGTTTTTCTTTATACAGTTTTATAAGTCCTTCTTTTTGAACTTTCTTTTTTAGAACTCTCATCGCTTGCTCTAAATTGCCATTTCTAACTACAATTGTTACCAAACTATTTTACCTCCCCTCTCAATTTAATTTGTTGTTGCCTCTCATTAAGGCACTTATTAAAACTCTTTTATATGCGTTTATCAAATCTGTAATATCAACTTTCTGTAAGTCCTTTTTAGCGGTGGTGGGCACAACCCCACCACCTAGGACTACACTATGAACAGGTTTAGATAACTTGGTCTTCTTTTTCCTCATCATCTGACTCACTGTCATTGTCATTCATTTGAGCGTCAATCTCAGCCTTTCTTTGGTCTTCTAGTATTTGATCTACTGAAGCGCCAGAGTCAACTTTTGTATATAACTCTACAAACGAATTTTTTGTATCATCATCAAATCTATTTGTACATAATTGTATAGATTTAACTTTATCACCAAAGATTGCATACGCTTGAATTATATGTACCAATCTTCTAGTTGAGATAATCTCATCAACCCCACCGTCAAAAAAGGTTCTTCTAATTACGTCAGCCCAAGTAACTAACTTGTCAACGAAATTATCATCTTTTTTACCAGCGGCCTTTAATGTATTAGACAATATCTTTTTTTCAACTTTTTGAGTAGGATATTTCTGCTCAAACGTCACAGGAAATCTTTCTAAAAAAGCTTCGTTTAAGATATTAGTACCGATAAACTTACCGTCTTCGGAACCTTGACCTTTAGTATTCGCAGTTGCGATCACATTGAAACCAGGTTTTGGTTGTACAAACTTGTTAATCTTTTTAACAAAGACACCAGAACCTTCAAGGATTGGTTGTAAACACATAATCTTATTACTTGCCAAGTCAATCTCATCAAGTAAAAGAAGAGCGCCTCTTTCCATTGCCTCAATCACAGGACCATTCTGCCATACTGTTTGGCCGTCTTTAAGTCTGTAACCGCCAAGTAAATCATCTTCATCTGTTTCAATTGTGATGTTTACTCTAATTAATTCTTTTTTTAACTCGGCACATGCTTGGGTAACACCCATTGTTTTACCGTTACCAGAAAGACCTGTAATGAACACAGGGTAAAACTGACCTGACTTTATAATATTTCTTACATCAGGGTAGTTACCAAATGATACGAACACAGGGTCTTTTTTAGGAACGATATTACCAGTTAAAGATGAAACAATATATGCCGCTTCTGTTTTATTTGCAGAAGACGTATCAAGCAACTTCTCGTTTTCTTTTACTGATTCTGTAACCGTAGAATTGTCAAGTGGTAGTTTATACTCACCTCTACCAATTCTATATTTTTCTGTTCTTAATAACCAAGTAGGTTTTGGTAACTTCTTTTTTGTATAGAAGTCTTTTATTTCACCTCTGGTAAGAACATCTTTATTATAGAACTTGTAAATCAAATTTACAAATTCTTGTTGATTAGATTTTAAATCAATCATTTTGTAGTCCTTCCTTTTCATAGTTTATATTAGCTATTCTATCTGGTTTTTTATTGAAAGTCAATAGCCTAATTATTGTTGATTTTAGTATCATATTTACGCCACCTTTTCAATAAACTTGTTTAATAACACTCTACTAGTGATTCGACCTTTCATAGATTTACTGAAAGCCTTTCTAATATCTTTAGTTTTATTTGATGTAATATCTGATATATTAGAGTTTTCAACGTTTAAGTGTTTTTTATTTAAGATATAAAACTCATCATAACCTGGTTGATCTTTAATTACAGCGACTTTATCTTTTCTTAATTGTTCTCTTTTTTTTAAGTCTTTTGGGTCTCTACTATAATTACTACCTAGATATCTTTCTGCTTCCCAACCTTTTAAATTTTTAATTATATGAAAACCAATAGTATTGATACCGTGTTCAGTTCTTAATATATTAAGTAATGTACTTGTCACACCTCTATACCATTCGTGGTCATTAGCATAATTTCTTTTTTTGGTTTGTAAAATAACTTTATTAGCATTTCTACTACTAACTATTTGTTTACCATTTTCATCTATAAGTATTTGACCTTTAATAGAATTTGCGCCACCATCTGTTAAAGTAATAAAAGTCATTTTTTCAATTTTGTATTTGTTTTTAAACACTGGTATTAATTTATTACATACAACTAAAGCCTCGTTTAAAGGTGTATTACCTAAATTATATTTGTAAGGCATACCATAGTTATCACCCATAATATACTGATCTGCATTAGGAACATATCTTCTATATCTATCACCATAATATAAACCCATTGAATAAAGATACATCATAGACTCATCTAATTCTGTTTTTTTCATTTTGTGAGATGCGATATTAACTAAACCAAAATCATCTAAAGCCATATCACCGTGTTTATATTTAAATGCTGTTTTTTTCAAATCTTCTTCACCATTAGCATATCTATTACTTTCAGAAGTAAATAGATAAACTTCATAAGGAATTTGAATTTTTTGACAGAAGTAAACTAAATTGATTAATTGATCTACTGTGTTTTTTAATACATCACACATTGAACCTGACCAATCTAATAACATCATCATACCGTGATTTTTGGCATTTGGTACAATAGTCAATCTTTTAAATATATCATCTGAATATTTGTAACTAGGTAATTTAAGTGGATCAATAACGCCAGTCTTATCTGTTGATGCCCTTTTGTAAGCAGTTGCTGCTTTTTTCATTTCAAATTCTTTAACAAGATACATAACTGTTTTTTTGTTATCGTTTTTAAATTTATTAAAATCACCTTTTACCCATTGAGCATATCTTAATGAAGAAGGCCATTTTTTACTTTCTTCAATAATATGTTTTTTAAAGTCACTTAAAAATGTTTTATATGAAATTATACAATTATTATAATTAGGCTCAGGTAATTTCATATAAGCAATTTTTGTTTCTGTATCTAATAACTGTTCTTTTTTAGACTCAAAAACTTGATCTGTAATAGCGATTAACTTACCAGAACCCCCACCGATAGGACCTTTACCTGTACCTACTGGATTTTGTTTTTTATTATTATCATCATTATTTTTAGTTTCTTTTGTATCTTCAACATTAGTATCTTTTGATTCTAAAGTATCTTTTTTATCACCTTGATTATTTTGTGATACATCTATTTCTATTTTTGAATTATCGGAATCATCATCATTTAAATTGTAACTATCAACTAAAGACAATTCGTCAAAATCAGGTAATTTTTTTAACTTCTCAATTTGTTTCTTTTGCCAATTTAACATTTCTTTTGCTAACTTAACAACGTCTTCCCAAGTATTAAGAGCGTCAACTTTAGTTAACCAAGTTTTATCTAAATTATCAAATATAAAAGGTAGTCTTTTTGAAGATTTGTAATATAAATTAATTTTATCAATTAACATTAAATCTTTGTTAATGTCTTTACCAAAGATACCAAAGAAGTCTTGGTTTTGTAAAATATCATAACCATTAAGATAATTTCTAACTACACCTGGATATTTTGATTGTATCATTCTATCAATTCTACAATCTTCTAACACATTACAGTATGATCTTAATTCATTATCATCTGCGATTTCTTTCCAACCATTTTCAGGTGTAAATAAAGCGTGAGCACATTCGTGTGCGATTAACATATCATACACGTCTTTACTTTGTACTTTAAAAATAGGGAGAGTTAAAATTCTGTTCTTAACATCAAACGATGCAGTTTTTACATTGTTATGTTGAACTTCAATATTTTCTGTAGCGATTAATTTCGCCAGTTGAGATTTTTGATCTATATTAATTTGTGTAGTCATATAGCTAAGCTACAAGGTTTTGATTAAAATGTCAAGGTTAAAAAAACCTAGTAAAATCAATAACTTTATTATATAGATGTTCTGGTTTTGTTCTATTTTAATGGTTTTATTACTTTATTGTATATATGAGTCGATAGATTCTTCATCATTAAAGGGGCAACCATACGCCCTATTCTTTCTGCTTGTTTATCAAAGTTACCTTGTAGATTATAGTCTTCAGGTAAACCCATTATTCTAATTAATTCAGGTATCGTAAACTTTCTATTTTTATTATAATGAAATACGCCTGATACTGATTTTTGTTGGCCTCTTTGTGTCAATGTAGGACAAGGTAGATCAGGACAAGGTCTTATCATATTAAACATAGATCGTTTTGGATTTATGTCTATAAAGTCAGGGTCACTTGGTTTTCTATGTCTTTTAGGATTGAACTCTAATAACTCAATCCATTTCTTTTGAAATCCCCCTTGTACATATTCAAATAATTCTTTTTCTTGTTCAGGGTCACTTTTTACATCATCTATTGCTTCTTTTACAGATATATGTTTAGGTGTTACTGGCTCTGGGTATACTTCACTTTCTAGTGTCATAAAGTTTAATCCTACTTTATCCATTATATCATTTCTTATAGCAACAAAGAAACATCTCTCTCTTGCCTGTGGTGTTTCAAAGTCAGCAGCATTTAATACTTTACCTACTGCCTCGTATCCTATATTACCAAATTCATTTACAATTCTATTAAAGTATTCTTTTGCTTCACCCATTGTAATACCAGCAACGTTCTCACCAATGATAACTTTAGGTTGTATGTCTTTGGCAACTCTTATAAACTCAAAAAATAAGTCTTCTATGTTTTGTACTTTCTTACCATCTGAATATATCTTTTCCTGATCCCAGCCCTTTTCTCTTTTACCTGCTACACTAAACGCAGAACAAGGTGGCGAACCATCTAATATATCTAACTCACCTTTTTGAATACCAGCGGCCTTTAAAAAGTCTTCACCTTTTAATTCTTTAATATCATTTGGTAGAACTGGTGTATTGGGGTAATTTGCCTTATAAGTTTCTACTGCGGCCTCTACAAATTCATTTACACATAATATCTTACCACCTGCTAGTCTATAACCTGTTGAACTACCACCGCCACCAGCGAAAGTAGATATAACAGTAAACAACTCTTTATTTGAATTGTCTATAACATCTTTTAAGTGATAAGGTTTATAACTCATTATTTACCTTGTAACTTTCTCATTCTATCCATTTGCTTTTCAGCCTTTTTATAAGCCAAATCTAATTTCATCTTACTTGCGTATTCTGTAAATACTCTACCTAACATATGATCGTATTCGTGTTGAAAGATACGACTCATCATTCCGTCTAAATGACCTTCTTTTAATTCGCCATTTTCATCTTCATATTTAACTACTACTTTTCTAGGTCTTGTAATAGATAACCATACAAAAGGAAAAGTTAAACAACCCTCTTTCATCACAACAGTTTCTTCACTACTTGATATAATCATAGGATTAAAACAAGTCATCTTTAAACCTTTTTCTAATTGAGGGTGTCCACCCATAACAAACATATTAAAAGGTAGACCAACTTGATTTGCTGATAACCCAATGCCTCCATACTTAAACATTGCTTCGAACATCTTATCAGATAATTCTTTTCTATCTTTAAATCCTTCTTCCTTTAACATATCTTCTTTAAAGGGTGCGATTGCTGTTAATACTCTCGGATCAGTAGGTGGTATTAGTTTTAATTCTTTAGACATTTTGTAACCTCGTAAAGTTATGTTCTTTTTCGAACTTTATTATATTTGTAAACTTATCAAATAGTATATCACCTTTATGAGATATAATAAAGATATTTTCATTTGTCATTTGTTTAATAATTTTAAAGAAGTCATCTGTACCTTGACCATCTAAACTTGAATCAAATATCTCATCAAGTATCATTAAATTTGTATTGGTACTATTTTTCATTTTAGCAATGGCACGCCAAGTAAATACTAACGCTAAATCTATTCTCATTTTTTCGCCCTCACTAAAACTATTATAATCAAAAGTATCTCTAAATCTACTTTTAACTGTTTCATTAAACTCCTCATCTAAATGAAACGATATAAAGAAATCCATAGATTGTAAATATTGATTTATAAGTGTATTCATAATAGGTAGATACTTTTTAATAATCTTTGCCTTTGCGCCTCTATCAGAAAGTATCTCTCTTATAACATCTACGTATTTCTTTTTCTCTATAACCTTGTCTAACTCTATCTTTGTTTTTTCTAATTCTTGTTTAAAATCTTCTAATTCTTTTTCAATGGTTGTTGTATCTTTATCTCTATTCTCTAACAGCACAATCTCATTATGTAAACCATCACTATGATTTTTAAGTCCCTCTATTGATGTATTAATCTTTGACATCTCAATTTGTATATCATACATCTTTTTTGAGATTTTGTCAATGTTCGTTAGTTTATCTTCTGTTTTTGTTATTTCTTCTACTAATTTTTTCATTCCGTCATTTAAAGTAAGTATTTTCCCTTTTTCAAAAACACGTTTTTCACCTCTAAATTTTGGTTCTAATTTTTGAGTACAAGTCGGACACGAATCATTTTCTTCAAAAAACTTTAAACTTCTTTCGTGGCTTTTTAGATTTGTTTCAATCTTTGTTTCTAATTTAGACAATTCTTTTAATTTCTTCTCAACTATCTCTTTGTCTTTTATATTATCTTGTAATTGATTATAGTCGTTATCTAATTGTCGTATTTTCTCTAAATATTCTCTTTGAGCATTTGTGTTCTTTTCTAAATTATTTTTCTTTAAATCAATATCGTCTAAACTTCTATTTTTTAACTCTTGTAAATGTTTATATTCCAAATCATACTTTGATTGTACAATATCACACTGATGTCTTGCTTCTGTTATCTTTGATGTTAAATCAGTTTGTTGATTTCTAGTTAATATATCCATATGAGTTAATACTCTTATATCTAATATTTCTTCTACAACCTCTCGTCTATAACGAGGTTTCATCTGCATAAATGGTTGATATGATGAAGACCCTAATGTAATTACTTGTTTAAATGCTCTATAATTTAATTTAAGTATTTGATCTTCTAGTATATTTTGATAATCTACACTTGAGGCTTCTTGGTTTAATAATACACCGTCACAATAAATTTCAAATATAGTAGGTTTAACACCACGTCTTATTTTATAATATTTTGTACCTGTTGTAAATTCTAATTCAACAATAGTATCGTTACTATTAATTGTATTAACCATTTGTTCTTTTTTAATGTTTCGAAAGGGTCTATTAAATAAAGAAAAACATAATGCGTCTAACAATGTTGATTTACCAGAACCATTTGGTCCTATGATTAATGTAGTTTGAGATTTGTTTAAATCTATCTCTATAAAAGTATTACCAGTAGATAAAAAGTTTTTCCAACGTATCTTTTTAAATATTATCATCTTTCACTTGCTTCCACATATAACTCTTTTAAATGAGTTTTAAGTTTTTGTCTATCTAATTCTGTATCTGCTTGATCTACATAGTTTCCTAAAAAGGTTAATGTATCTTCACCCTGTTCTAATATGTCTTCCCTTACACTTGCGCCTAGATCAGTGTTTAAGTCTTCAATTACCATAACCTCATACGCATTTATCTTATTGTGTAACTTATCTAATAGTGTATTAAACATACTTTCGTTTGTTTTGTTTGTTACAAATACTTTTAAAAATGATTTATCATAGTGGCTTAAGTCTAAATTTGTATAATCATTTTCTTTATCATTGTATAATATTTTTTTGTGTATTCTACGTGGATTGGGTATTCTTTCTAATTCTCTTGTTTCTGTATCAAAAATATGAAAACCTTTTGGGTCTTTATAATCTGACCAAGTCATTTCATACTGAGCGCCAAGATAGTAAATGTGTCCGTCATCTGACTTTTTATGAAAGTGACCAGATATAACTTTTTCAAATCTTTTAAATTGAGATTTTTCTAATCCTTGTTCATTCATTATACCTTTTTGCATTTCAAAACCTTTAATCTCTAAATGACCCATACAGATATCTGCGGTTGCGTGATCTATTGCGTATATTGATTCTTCATAGTTATCATCACATATCCAAGGTAAAAATAACATACGACAACCACCTATCTCAACTTCTTTAGGACCTGTATAAATCCAAGGTTCGTTTATACCGTCATAGGTTGTACATAATTCTGAAACAGAGTTTACTTCATTTGTATTTTTAAAATAAGTATCGTGGTTACCAACAATAATGTGTGTGTCAACTTTCATTTCCCACAAACGTTTCATAAATTTTTGTCTAAACGCATGCGCCGTTTTAAAATTGATAAACTTTCTTCTATCTGTTACATCGCCTAAATGTATTAGTGTTTTAATATTATTTTCTTCTAGGTAGGGAAAGAATTGCTCATTATAGAATTGCATAAAGTATTCTAAAAAAGCGGGACTATCATTTCTCGCACCAAAGTGCGTATCATTCAATAATGCAATTTTCATAAACTAAAATAGACTAGATGAACTTCTTTTTTTGACTTTTTTTGTTTTTTTGACTTGTTTCTTAATGGGTTCTTCTACTCTGGTATTCTTTTGTAAAAATTCTCTAAACTGATTTGTAAACTCTCTATCTTCACCTGGTTGAAGTGCCATATCATCATAGTTATTATCTAGTATTAATTTTTGTTTAATTGTTGTTTGTTTTTTTTCTTTTTGTATTCTTCTTACAAAAGCATAATAGATAATTTGTGTGAAATATGCAAAGGGATTATTTGATTTAGCAGGATTGAAATTATCAAGGTATTGTAAACAGTTTTCTATACCATCAGATATCATATCATCTCTAAACGTGTAATTAATAAAGTTTGGTCTATAAGACAAATGATTCGCAATTTTTAAAAAACAACTACCTAAATAATCGTCAACTGGAGGTTTTATTTTACCAGCTTTTTTTGCTTCTCTACAACGTTTCTTGTAGGCTTTCATACCTTCCAAAAACTCTTTGTTGTTTACGTAATGCTCTTTTTTTGTTTTTGTATTCATAATATTAATATACTACAACTTACCTAAAAAGTCAATGTTTTGAGCCCTTATAAATGAATTTTTTTATTAAGTCACAAAGGTCTTCAACTTTCAATATTATACCTCTTGCAGCCCTCTTTGGTATGATCGCAGTATAATTTTGTTGTAACTTATTTTGCCGTTTTTTCATATCTATATTAGCGTTGACTTTTTGAAAAAAATATGTATAATTGAGCTTGTCAGCGATGGCAGAGGAATACTAGCTAGCTTTTTACTAATGAATAGTAATATCTTCATCTTCTAAATCACCAAAATTATCAAATATTTCATTTATTTTTTTATTTTCAGCATCTGAAAGTTTATGTTTTTTATACTTATCAGAGGCGTCAATAGTTTTCAAATTTTCTTTATCATAGTCTTTTACTATATGAAAGTAACTATTAATCATACTTTCACCAGCATTTGTTATTGTCATAATCTTGTCTTTTGGAATAGTTATAATTTTGTCTTTTGAATAACCTGTCCATTTAATCAATGCAATATAATCTCTAAATCCTTGAGGTGTTAACTGAGGTACGTACTTGATTTGTAAAGGTCTATCTAATCTAATTAAATTAGATTTTTCAGCCAATTGATCTTTTGGTAAGATACAAACAATATCATCGCCATTAATTAGCTTGATAATCTTTATAGGATTGTCATTGTTTTGATGCATTGATTAACTCTATGTTATGTATTTCATAATTAAAATCTTCTTCATTGTAAATATTTATTCTTTCTTTAAAGTGCTGAAGTGTATAATTTTCTTTTTCATTATAAGAAACATCATCGGCTATATCATATAAGGTTGCAGAAGATTTATTATCTTTTAACCGAAGACCACGGCCAATACTTTGGAGATTACGTATCCTAGACTTTGAAGGACTAGCAAAAACGATATTGTGTAGATTGCGAATATTAATCCCAGTAGAAAAAGTACCGTAACTAGCAATAATAATAGCGTTGTCCGATTTCTCAGTAATCGCTCTAATGTCTTCTCTTTCATCGGCTTCTACTCCTCCGTGAACAAAAAACACTTTTCTGTCTTGTGCTTTTTCTTCTATTAACCCTTTAAGAATCTCACCGTGTTTTTCAACGTATTGAAATAAACATAAAGAATTGCCTTGTAAAGAAAGACAAAGATTCCTTATATATTTATTTCGTTTAGTATTTGAAACAAGATAATCCATTTCTTCTTGGTAACTTTTATCTTTTAAAAAATGACGTGCCTCTTTATCGTGTTGTAATATTAAACAAATAATCTTTAAATCAGCAAGTTGCTTTCTTTCTTGTAATTCGCTTGTAGATACAACTTTATTTACAGTGCCAAACAAACCTTCTAATACCAGTTTATGGGTTTTAGTTCCGTCTAATGTTCCTGTAAGACCAACTCTATATTTACAATCTTCTAATTTAGTTAATATCTTTGTTAATGAAACTGCTTTAAATAAATGCGCTTCGTCACCAATTATCATACCAAAATCTTTAAACCATTTCTTTGGTAGATTATAGATTGATTGCCAAGTAGAGATTATAACTCTTTTATTTGTATCTTTATCGTGGCCTTGATATATTCTATGAATATTACGATCACTATTATAACCATAGTCCTTAAAGTCTTTAAATAACTGTTCTACTAATGATGTGGTAGGTACTATAATTAATATTTTATCTTGTTTTGTATCTTTTAATCTTAACAAATTAAAGATTAACATTAAATATATAATAAGTGATTTACCTGATGCAGTAGGTGATAGTAATAAACATCTACTTTTTTCTATGGAATGTCTAAAGGCTTCTATTTGATAATCTCTAATCTCTAATGGTATTTTCAACGCCTTTAAAAATTGTTCTAATTTCTTATCATCAATTTTTGTATCTTTTATCTTTGTACCATCAACAACTTGTACATCATTTTTCTTACACCAATCTAATATATAAGGATATAACCCAGTATAGATTTGACCTGTTGCGTATGAAAATAATCTTATTTTACCGTCCCAAACTCTATTACGATATTGAGGCATAAATTTAAAACCAGGTACTTCAAATGTAAAATATTCACCGAGTTCTCTACGAATATCAGCATCTGCTTCTATTTTTAGATAGACTTCATTCTTTTTATCTATAATTAAATATCTGGTTATAGTCATTGAAATACTTATACAAAAGGTTTACCTACAACCCAACCAACGAGTACCTTACGAGTACCTAAAGTTACAGGATAAACTTTATGCCAAAGATGTGAGGGAAATACTATAATAGTACCTTGTTTAAATACTTTTTTAAATCTAAAATTTTTATGTTTACTATAATTAGGGTGAGGTAAACATATCTCAAAAAAACCACCTTCATAATTATCATTTAAACAAATAGTAAAACTTAATTTACGTATTAGATTATTATTATATTTTTTAAAGTGTGTATCAATATGCCAATCATAGTGATCTCTTATATTATAAATTGTATATTGTAAAGGTTCAAACTCTCTTAATAAAAAGTTCCATTGTGACTTTTCATTTGCTTCATTTATAACAGGAGTTATTTTTTCTATTAAACTATTATCATTTATCCAAGTAACGTGTGACTTACGATTTAATTGATTACCGTCTTGTATTTTCGCTAGTTCTAATTTTTGAGCATCGCCTTGTTTTATAATGTCTTCACAAAACGATTTACTAAAGGCTTCTTCTTTAATATAATGAACGGAGCTTAAAAACATTAAATAGCTCCACTAGTAAACTTACGCCAATCAATTGCGTTTTTAATAGTGAAACCACGATTTGATATTTGTCTAATTGTTTTATCCAAGTAGTCAACAGTTGTTTGTAAATAATCTACTTTTTGTTTTAACTTTTGTAAATCATTATCTGACTCAAGGTATTTGTCAATATCTGTTTTAAGTATTTTTAAATCAAAAGGTTTCAATGCATATACTTCTGCTGGCGCTTTACCAGTATAGTATTCCCACTTTTCTCTTTTCATTGTTGCATAGTCAGTTTCTGTACGACTTAACAACAATCTAAAATTGTTTAAGTGTTTTAAATATTTGTTATGTAATTGAGGTGTCTTTAAAGATTCTAAATCTAATTCAGTATCATTAATTTTTAAATCTTTGTCAATCGCTTCTTGTAATTCTTCTAAAGTCATAATCTATATAGTATATCACAAATTACTTAAAAAGTAAAGATTAAGACGTGGTTACTGACGCTGTAGAGGCGCCTACACTCGCAAAATCGTATATTAAGTAGTTAAATGATACAGTTGCTGTTAAATAGTCCACATCGGTCGCTTGTTGAGAGTATGTCAAACCCGTCAACGCAGTTGGATATACATCTCTAAATCTTACTTCTAATTGTGGATTGTTTTTACTTGTTAATATTGTAAGTGTAGCATCAGAATATAAACCACCAGTATTAGGTGTTCCATATTTTGTCTTTCCTATCTCTGTACTTATACTTTGATTTTTTGCAGGAAATCTATCATCACCTGATGACAATAAGTTTCTAAATTCTGCACGATCTCGTGGAAACCCTAATCCTACTAACCAACCGTGTATCTCCTGAAAGTTCTCTAAATTCTCATCAACAAGAAATGTCATTGATAAAGGATCGTAAGATAACTTATCACCAGGTAAGGGTATATCTTTAAATGGTGTAGGTTGATTT
>Ga0099850_1000988_pt1 | contig 13199 bp, 16 predicted proteins | sample CB_VirMetaG_5_FD_79182 | JGI IMG/M metagenome (GOLD analysis project Ga0099850, IMG submission 79182) | Freshwater to marine saline gradient viral communities from Chesapeake Bay - CB_1508_1D Viral MetaG | ecosystem: Environmental > Aquatic > Marine > Coastal | place: USA: Chesapeake Bay... | reverse complement strand
AGGTCGGTGCTGGAAGGAGCGGTGCAGTGAGCGGCGAGAAGAGATCCTACGTCCAGATAGGCGTCCTGTGGGAGAACGAGTACCAGGGCCAGAAGACACTGAAGGGGAAGCTGGGCGATGCCGACGTGTACATCTTCGAGAACGACTTCCGCAACAGCGACCGGCACCCGACGCATCGCATCTGCGTTGCGACGCCTCGCCGCAAAGATGAGGACGGTGAGCCTGCCAGGGGAGCCGCTCGGGACGAGCCGAGGCGAGACTCTGGCCGAGGCGGTGGCCAGCGCGGGGCCAGGTCTAATGGTCCGGCTCCCAGTCAACAGCGATCCGGCCCTGACGACGACATCCCGTTCTGAGTGGTGCCCGCTGTGCGGCACTCGCCAGCAGCTTGGCGTGCGGCTCAGTGACGGCGACCGTGAGCTCGTAGAGCGGATGCGGGTGCGCGTGGACTCCTTCGTCGCGCACCTCGCAGTGGAGATGCTGAAGGATGCAAGAGGGAACAATGGAGCAGACGGAAAGAGACATTGACGCCAAGGGCGCCGCTTATCGCGGCGCCTCCCGGTGGTCGAAGATCCAGCAGCGATGGACGCATCCAAGCCTGCGCCGCGTGTAGGGTCGCTGTTCTCGGGCATCGGCGGTTTCGAGGTCGGCCTGGAGCAGGCCGGCTTCGAGATCGCCTGGATGTGCGAGCGCGACAGCTTCTGCGCCTATCAACTCGGGCGGCGTTGGCCTGGCAGGCCGATCCTGCGAGACGTCCACGAGATCGAGGAGGGAACGTGTGAGCCAGTTGATGTTCTGGTCGGGGGATTCCCCTGCCAACCACACTCTCATGCCGGGAGCCGAAAGGGCTCTGCGGATCCACGAGACCTATGGCCGCAGTTCTTGCGCGTCATACGGTTGCAGCGACCCCGTTGGGTCGTTGGTGAAAACACTGCTGGGATCGACACTACCAGCCTTCACCGGGTGCTCGATGACCTGGCGCACGCGGGGTATCGGTTCACGGTACTTGGTCTACCGGCTTGCGGTGTCGGAGCGCCGCACATCCGCGAGCGAAGGTTCATTGTTGCCCACACCGACGACCGGCGACGCGAAGCAGAGCGGCAGCCGCAACACGCCGGGGAGCAAGGCCCACAGCGGCACGAGCCTGACGGACTTTGCGAGGGGCGACGGCGGCTCTGGTCGATTGGTCCCGACACCGAGCGCGGCAGACTACAAGGGGTCGAGCAAGCCTGGCCAGCGGCGGCGCCAGTTGAGCGAGAAGGTCGCCGGCTACGCACTGAATCCTCGCTGGGTGGAGTGGCTGATGGGATTCCCGCTGGACTGGACGAGTGTTGGAGAGGAGGTTGGCCCGAGGGAGTTAGCCCGGTGGTGGAAGGAATGCCGTACGCAGAGCGAGGCCTGCGACTACACGCGCTCGGCAACGCGGTCGTCCCGCAACTCGCCGAGCTCATCGGACGATTGATCATGCAGGTGACCCCGCAGTGGTGAACAGGTCCAGCCCCGAGAACGCCACGATCCTCTTCGAGGACGACCCCCTCGCCACGGGCGACATGCTCATGGACGAGGGGGAGCCCTCGGTAACGATCGATCTTCCGTACAACTGGACGCCGCGTGAGTATCAGGCTCGGCCCTTCTGGGCGATGGTCGACGGGGAGTTCAAGCGCGCCGACCTCGTCTGGCATCGCCGCGCCGGCAAGGACCTCACGACGTGGAACATCCTCATCGTGAAGGCCTTCCAGCGGGTGGGCCTCTACCTCTACGGCTTCCCCACCTACGCCCAGGCCCGCAAGGTGATCTGGGACGGCATGACCGGCGCCGGCCGGCGGTTCGTGGACTACATCCCACAGGAGTTGATCGAGGCCACGAACAGCACCGAGATGAAGATCACCCTGGTCAACGGGTCGATCCTGCAGTTGGTCGGCGTCGACAACATCGACCGGCTGGTGGGGACCAACCCCGTCGGCATCGCCCTGTCGGAGTTCCCGCTGCAGGACCCGACGGCCCTGGAACTGCTGCGGCCGATCCTCGCCGAAAACGGCGGGTGGCTGCTGATCAACGGAACGCCCCGTGGCCGCAACCACGGCTACACGATCTGGCGCACAGCCAAGGCCAACCCCAAGACGTGGCTCGCGTCCCTGCTGACGGTGGACGACACGCGTCGAGAGGATGGGTCCCCGGTCGTGACCCAGGAGGCCATCGATGAGGAGCGCGCCAACGGCATGTCCGAGGAGATGGTACAGCAGGAGTTCTACTGCTCCTTCGACGCGTCCCTCCACGGCGCTTACTACTCGAAGCAGGTCGCCGCAGCGTACGCCGAGGGCAGAGTCTGCAAGGTGCCCGTCGACTGCGCGCTGCCGGTCCATACGGCCTGGGACCTCGGGGTCGGCGACGCCACCGCGATCTGGTTCTACCAGACCTTCAACCGCGAGATCCGCATCGTGCGCTACTACGAGAACACGGGCGAGGGGCTGCCCTACTACCTGGGGGTGCTCAACGAGTGGCGCCAGCGACTCGGGTTCGCCTACGGGGACCACTACGGGCCGCACGACCTCAAGGTCCGCGAGATGACCAGTGGCCGGACGAGGCTGGAGATCGCCCGGTCCCAGGGCCTGCCCTTCGTCGTGCTGAAGAAGGCCGGCATCGATGAGGGCATCGACGCCGCCCGTCGGATCTTCAGCCGCTGCTGGTTCGATGAGGAACTCTGCGCGCCAGGGTTGGCGGCGCTGGCCGAGTACACGAAGGACTGGGACGAGAAGCGCAAGGTCTTCTCCGACCGGCCCAGGCACGACTGGACCTCGCACGGCGCCGACGGGTTCCGCTACCTCGCGATGTCCATCCGCGAGCCCTCGCGCTTCGAGGGCAGGGGCACGATCCAGGCCAAGATCGACTACGGGGAAGACTGGTGACCGACGGCTCTATCCAAGTTCTCGACATCTGCGATGTGGATCGGGTTGACGCACTGATCGTCTGGCTCGATACTGAAGGCGGCCGGAACCGACCGTGGTGGTGGTGGTGGACGCGGCCAGGATGGAGGCACGTCTGTGCCTTCGTCCCGGCCGCAGGTGGCTTCATCAGCCTCGACTCCTACCACAGCTACGTCGATATCCGGTGGTGGCCCATCGACCTCGTCCAGAGGGCAATCGAGATGGCTACAGCAGCAGGCTGGGTCCACTCCCAGAGGAGCCGCGAAGTGTGGCGACCTCGTGGCCCCATCACCTGCGTTACGGTGACGAAAGCCCTTTGCGGGATCTCGGCACCATGCGTGTGGACGCCACACGCGCTGTGGAAGCATCTGGTGGAGCAGGACGGGAGAGGTGATGGGTGGATCTGGCACTCCGAGAAAGACCCCAACGGAAATTCGGGCTGAGCGCGCGGAGTCGTCGCGCCAGGCTCGCGATGCGCTGAACGAGGCCCAGCGCCGGGAACTGCGCAAGCGGCGCGGGGTGGGCCTGCTCCAGTTGCTGGGCGGGCCGGCCAGTGGCTACAGCTTCGAGAAGCAGTACGGGCAGCGTCCCGGCCAGGGCGCCGCCAACGGCGTCAGTGGTGGCGCCGCTACCGTCTCAGGCAAGCCCGGTGGTCCGCAGCCGGCGTCGGGCTACTGATGGCGCTCGCGGTATACGTCCCAGGCCAAGATCGGCCCATGTCGGTCCCCGAGTCGGGGTCAGAGACGGTCGAACGGGTCATCAAGCGAGCAGGCAAGGCGAAGGCGCGTGCCGATTCGTGGCACGATCAGTACGAAGACGCGTACTCGATGTGCCTGCCAGATCGTAACCTCATCACGAAGTACGCCCGAGGAGAGCGCACGGTCGACCGCGTCTTCGACTCCACGGGCATCGAGGCGATCTACCACTTCGCCAACGAGTTGCAGCAGGCCCTGACGCCGCCCGAGTACCACTGGGTCCGCTTCGTGCCGGGCGCGGGCGTCCCCGAGGAGGACCGCGACGACGTCGCCCGAGAGTTGGAGGGCTGGACCTACGTCTTCCACGAGGCCCTGCGCAACAGCAACTTCCAGAGCGTAGTCCACGAGGCGTACCTCGACCTCGCTATCGGCACTGGCGCCATCCGAGTGCGGCCGGGCAGGGTCACTGCGCTGCACTTCGACGCGCTCCCCTTGGCCAAGCTGGCCATAGACGAGGGGCCACACGGGACAGTCCAGAACGTCTACCGGGAGTGGAGCCTGCCGCTCGAGTTGGTGCCCCGAACTTGGCCTGGAGCTACCATTCCACCCGACCTGCAACCGAGGTTGGCCGACAAGCCCGACGAGCCGGTCGAGGTCCTCGACGTCTGCTGGTACGACGACAAGTACCGGATCTACCGCAACCTCGTGATCTTCGAGAAGAGCCGGCACCTCGCCTACGAGGACGCTGCGCTGGACTCGGAGTGGGCCGTCTTCCGCTGGGCGGTGCGCTCTGGCGAGACGCACGGTCGAGGCCCGGCGCTCGTGGCGCTGCCGGACATCAAGACGTTGAACCGACTGGTTCAGCTGATCATGGCCAACGCTGCGATGGCCGTCTCGGGCAGCTTCACCGGCATCGATGACGGCGTCCTCAACCCATACAACACGCGGTTCGGGCCAGGCGCGATCATCCCCGTGCGCGACCACGACTCGCTGCGGCCACTCCAGGCGTCGCACCAGTTCGACGTCTCGATGATCCAGATGGAGCGCCTGCAGAAGCGCATCGAAGCCTTCTTCCTCAAGGATGACTTCGGCCCGGTAGACTCTCCGACCAAGTCCGCAACGGAGATCCTGCTGCGTAACGAGAGGCTGGTGAAGAAGATCGGCGGCGCCTTCGGCCGTCTGCAGCGGGAGATGATCTCGCCACTCGTGCGCAAGGTTGTGCTCGTGCTGCAGGAGCAGGAGATCCTGCCGCCTGAGCTCTCCGTCAACGGCACCGCCGTCGACATCCAGTTCACCGGGCCACTGGCCCAGGCGCAGTACGCCGAGGAGGTGCGGTCCACGCGGGAGTTGATCCAGATGATCGCGGAGACGGGAGGCGCCGAGGCGCTCGCGATAGCCATGAAGATCGAGCAGCTACCGGCATTCTTCGCCTCGCGGCTTGGCGCCCCCATGACGCTGGTTCGCTCCGAGGACGAAGTCTCTGCTATGAAGGACGAGCTCGCCGCGCAGGCCGCGGCAGCCCAGGCCGGCGGGTCCACCCCAGCCCCCGCCGGCATGCCTGCCCCAGCCGGCCCTGTTCCCACCGGCTCGGGGCAGGCTCCCCCCGGAGTGATGTAGGGTGCCAGGCCGGCGTTCCAAGCCCGTGACCTCCCAGGTCCACCGCGCCATGCGGGCGGCACCGCTGCGTCGAGATGGGCTGCGTGAGACCGACACGTTCCTCGTGGCGCGAGAGCACGGGGCTGCGCGGTCGGAGGGACCCACGGCCCGCGTGTCCGTCGGCCAGGTCATGGAGTTGATCCGCTACCAGTTGAACCTGCCCCAGTGGATCGACGGCACGGACATAACCAGCATCCCCGGAAACTGGACAGCCACCGGGCTCAAGGTCATCCACCTCAACAACATCACTGGCGAGCCGTTCGAACACGGCGAGGTGGTAGAGGGGTCAGTCTCGGGGGATACCGCAACCGTAGTCTACGATTGCTACAACATCCCGGCAGGCACTCGATACCTGCTCGTGAAGGAGCCGAGTGGCCCCTTCCGTCTGACTCTAGGTGAGACCATCGTTGGGTTGACGAGTGGCGCGTCGGCCTCAAGCCAAGGCCCACCGCTCAACGACTACGGGAGTCTCGCCACTTTCAGTAGCGAGACCAACACTGTGATCCAGGGGGCATCCCTCGCTGGCGGGGAACTGTGGTTGGTCGCGAACCCGGACGAAGACACTGCCAGCCCAATCCTCTTCGGCTCCCATCGCCGGTCGGGTTTCTATCAGACAGCCAACGCAGCCACAGGCGGCGACATGGCGGGGATGTACATCGGGTCACTCGACCACTTGCCCGGAACGGCCGTCTACGGGACTCCGTTCCAGGGTTGTAGCCGTGCGCCGGGCGCCCAGGCCTACTACTGCTCGCTGAGAGGCCTTGCCGTCAGCGGATCCGGCGCTATCGACGGATGGACAAACGGCATCGAACTGATGTTGCCCAACAGTGGCGGGACCACTGAAGTCCACAATCGTTTCGTCGCGCTGCTTGCAGGCCAGTGGATCGACATCGCCAATACCCGAGCGCAGATCGTCCTCGCGCCAGGGACAAGCTCTGGGGTGGAGCGTGCCATCGCTGTCCGCATGGACGAGTCGACATCCCCCTTCGGCGCGCAACTTTGTTGGCTTCAACCGTCGACTGGCAACGCCTACTACGAAGGGGCAGTGGCGACGTTCGTCCCCGTCAACGGCACTACCTCGATCCGCGATGGATACCTGCGCTGGGATGTCATGGATGCCGCCGGATCGAACACCCTCAGTGAGGTGCTGCGCTTTGGGTACGACAGCACGGCGTCTGCTGGCGAAGAGGGGTTCCTCACGCTGAACGGCGTGCTGTGCGTGGACTACTCCAAGACGATCCTGCCGAGCGCATCAGGAAGCCCAACGCTCGGAGATTCAACGAACCCGTGGCCGGGAGTATCCCTCGTCAATGGGTATGTGCGCGGTGACACAGGCACGTTGCAGTTCATCAGTTCCGCTGCCGCCTTGCGCGGCATAATTGGGATTGACGAGCCAGGGACGTCGTTTGCCGTCTACAGCGCCTATGACCTGACGCTCAGTGCCGTAGGCGACCTGATTCTCCAGGGCACCACCGTCACGGCTGCCGGCCTCGCGCTGCTTGATGATGCAGACGCGTCGGCGCAGCGCACGACGCTCGGCCTTGGCAGCTTGGCGACCGCATCGAGCGTCAACGACGGCAACTGGAGCGGCACGGACCTTGCCGTCGTCAACGGCGGCACGGGTGCCAGTGACGCGGCCACGGCGCGCACGAATCTCGGCTTGGCCATCGGGACAGACGTACAAGCCTACAACGCGGAGCTTGCCGCTTTGGCTGGCCTGACGAGTGCCGCCGACGCGCTGCCATACTTCACAGGGTCGGGTACTGCTGCGACGACAACGCTGACGGCAGCGGCACGCACGGTGCTGGATGACACGACCGTGGCTGCGATGGTCAACACGCTCGGGGGCGCGAGCAGCACAGGCTCTGGCGGGTTGGTGCGTGCGACGAGTCCAACGCTGGTGACGCCTGTGCTGGGGACGCCCGCGAGCGGCGTGCTGACGAACTGCACGGGGCAGTACATCAGCGGCGGTTCGCACTTCAACGCTGTCCAGACGAACACGACCAAGAAGTTTTATCCGATCCGTGGTGGGTGGCAGTCGTCGAACAACATATTTTCGACGACTGTTCGGCAGGCGGCGGCTTTCGTTGGCGTGATTGCCAACTGGTACTTCTGGATTCAGCAGACGCCGGCCGGGACGCTGACGATCCAGGTGGACAACTGGACGCAGGGGACGAACATCTCGTTCACGACGACTTCGGCGGGGTTGACCACGGACACCAGTAGCCTGACGATCGTCACAGCCAGCGACCTGCTGACGTGGAGTGTCGTTGACTCCGGCTCTACGGGACTGTCGAACGTAAACCTGGCTTGGATTGGAAGGACGACATGAACGCACGACTACTGAGGGCAGCATTGCTGCTCTATCAATCGGAAGGTGGGATCGAAATCCCTGAGGATTTTGCAGTTTGGCTCGCGTCGTTCGCGGCGCTCAGTCGAGAGGAGCAGGCCGAGCGGTTGCGGCCTGTGCGTGCCGAAATGCGCGCGGTGGCAGAATTGCGCCGGGCGCACTACGCCGCGCTGATCGAGGACTTGGATAGACCATGAGTTGGACCGTCCGCTACGACCAGGCTGTTCCCGGCACCACGACGGACTGGCTAGCGGCCAACGCCAAGACCACCACCAACATCCGCGCGGACTACGCCGCGATCAGCCTGGACGCCTACACATACAACCTGGCTATCGGCACGGCGACGAATGCGGAACTCGAATCGGCGTACCGGGCGCAGACTAGCGCTAGGATCACCGAACTTCGCGCGAAGGCCGACCAACTCGAGGCCCAGCGCGCGAAGGTTCTAGAGGAACTAGCCGAGTTGGAGGAAGGCGGAGCGTGACCGCAGCGGACAAGATTGCCGAGTGGGAGGCCGCAGCGATGCTGATCCAACAGCAGCAGACGCTGGTGGCGAACAATCAGGAACTGGAGGCCGAACTGAAGCGGCTCACGGAGGCGATGGTGAACGGAGCAAAGGAGCAGCCGAAGGATGTCGTCCAGGCAGACCCGCGTTGATGCCGATAGGCCTATTGAGGGCGCCGAGCTCGATGAAGCGATCAGTGCGCTGTTCACCTCCCCCCTCGGCGTACTGGTCCTTGAGAGTCTCCGCGCACGCACCATCGAGATGCCTGTCGCCCGGCCCGAGCGAGACGCGCAGTACGCGTTCTTCCGCGAGGGCCAGAACGACATCATCCGTCAGATCCAAGCAGCGATGCTCCGCGTGAAGCTGGGCGTCCACAAACAACAGGAGGATGATCCCCATGCCGGGAGAGACGAACGAACAGATCCCCTTGCAGGCTACTAGCCTGCTCGACTTACCCGAGGGTGGTGGCTACCCCAAGCCCGAGACGCCGGGAGATCCGGGCCAGGCCCCCGGCGAGGGGAAGCCGCCGAAAGGCATGGAGCGTTTCTGGAACGCCGAGGCCGGCAGCCTCGACGTGGAGAAGCTCTCCACGAGCTACACCGAGTTGGAGAAGAAGTTCCACTCGACACGCCCGCCCCTGACAGCCGAGGGGGAGGTCAAATACACGCCCAACGTCGCCGCCGACCTCGCGGGGGAAGGCGTGGAACTCTCGGCCGACGACCCCCTGTGGAAGGCCGCCAGCCAGGTTTTCGCGGAACTGCGGCTCCCCCAGGACTCGGTGGACAAGATCGTGGACACGTTCTTGCGCTCCGAGATGGCCGGCACCGTGGTCGATGCCACCAAGGAGATGCAGGCACTCGGGCCGGATGGGCCGGCGCTGGTCGGGTCGATCAAGCGGTTCCAGGCCACGGCCTCGCCCGAGGTCAGCGCGTGGCTGAATCGGGCCGTGAGGACGGCCGACGACGTGCGCGCTGTGGCCGGTCTGTTGCAGGACCGGGTGTTTGGGCGTAAACAGGACCCAGAAGAGGTCTCGACGGAGCCGGGGGCGAACGCTCGCGAGCAGTACCAGCAGATGCTGCAAGATCCGCGATACGCTGCGGGCGACCCTGCCTACATCAGAGAACTCGAAGCCTTCGCGAAGAAGGCGTGGCCAGGCCAGACGCGAGTCGGCTGACCTGCCTGCTCGGCAACCCCTCCACGGGGCGAGCGTTGAAGCAGCATTCAATGCTCGGTCGAGGGCCGTGACCTCCGGTTGCGGGAACCCAGGACCGATTGGTTTTTGGGTTCTCAGCAACACGGAGGGCACGGAAAATGTCCAGATATCTCAGCGACGCAGCCGCTCAGCAGTTCGATGCGGACGTCGCACACGACTTCCAGGCCATGGGCTACACGCTCATGGGATCCTGCCGAGAGCGCCGTGGCGTCATCGGCGACACCTACAACTTCCGTCGGATGGGCACGGGCCAGGCGACTCAGCGCAGCGCGCCGAGCGTGGACGTGACCCCCATGGATGTCTCGCACGACCTGATCCCCTGCGCGCTCAGCGCGTGGGAGGCCAGCGAGTACACCGACATCTTCTCGCAGACCGACGTCAACTTCTCGGAGCGCCGGGAGTTGTCGCAGACCATCGCTGGCGCCCTGGGCCGACGCGTCGACCAGTTGATCATCGATGCCATCGAGAGCACGTCGAACGTCCCCGGCCAGAGCAAGGCGTTCCTCAACGATGGCGCCGACATCACCGCCGACATCGGGGGCAACAACTCCAACCTCAACATCACGAAGATCCGTCAGGCGGCTTCGTTGATGGACGCGGCCAACGTTCCCGCGATGGATCGCTACTGGCTGGCTCACAGCAACCAGAAGCAGGGCATCCTCGGCGAGGACAAGGCAACGTCGTCCGACTACATGAATCTGAAGGCTCTCGTGCAGGGTGACATCAACACCTTCTACGGCTTCAAGTTCATCTGGATCGGCGACCGCGATGAGGGTGGCCTCTCTATGGCCGACGCGGATGACCGCTACAACTACGCCTTCCACAAGCGGGCTCTCGGCGCGGCCATCGCGCTCTCGGTGTCCACTTCGGTGGACTGGGTCCCCCAGAAGAAATCGTGGCTGTCCAGTGGCGAGACCAAGCTGGGCGCGGTGAAGACCGACGCCAACGGCGTGGTCCGCATCCTCTGCGACGACAACGCGACCTACAACGGCGCGTAAGGCAGCTTCGGCTGAAGGAGAAGAGAAAACATGAGCCTGGACAAAACCAAGTTCACGCGGGCGACCTCGAGCGGTAACAGTTCGGGGCCGATCATCCACTCCTACAACGGAGGGGCTGACTCGCTCGCTACGATCCTGACCGCGAACTACTTCCTCGGTCTCAACAACGACGGCAACCCGACCATCCGGGCCGGCGACTTCGTGTTCATCTCCACCACGAGCGGAGGCTCGTGCATGGCGGTGTTCACCACGGCGTCGAGCACCTCGGTGGCCACGGCTGCCTGTACTCCGGTCGCGCTGTTCGGCAGCACCACTTGGGACGCCGGATCCATCGGCAACGGAAACGAAGAGGCTAAGGAGGTGACCGTGACGGGCGCCGCCCTGGGCGACCTCGTCATCGCCAGCATGAGCCTGGATGTGGCCGACCTGGCTATCACGGCCACGGTCACCGCAGCCAATACGGTCACGGCGCAATTGATGAACAACACCGGGGGATCCATCGATCTCGCATCGGCTACTCTCCGGGTGATGGTCTTTAAGGCGCCGAACTGATCCGCAGCCGTGCGCTGGAAGCTCTACCCCAGCGCACGCATGGGGGCCGGCCAGAGTGATCCTCCTCGCCGGCCGGCCCCCTCCCTCGGAGGGCTTTTCGCGTGGCCGGATTCACTGCAAGGACCAAGGAACAACTGGCCAGCGAGGCTCTCATCCTGCTCGGCGAGGGGACGATCACCGACTTCGCCGACGGATCTGCCGCCGGCACCGCGCTCACGGCGGTCTACCAGCGCAACTACGAGGAGTTCCTGACCTGCCACGAGTGGTCCTTCGCGCTGAAGGACGCGGCCCTGGTGGTCGACAGTGGCACCACCCCCGAGGATGGCCGGTGGAGCACGGTCTTCGACCTGCCCAGCGACCTGCTGCTGTTGAAGTACGTCTACCCCAACAGCGACTTCGACATCTACGGGACGAAGCTCTACACAGCGCAGAGCGCGCTGGACATCATCTACATCTACGCGGCTGCCGTGAGCACCCTGCCCGCCTACGCGCAGTCGGCGCTCGTCTACAAGCTGGCTGCGGAACTCGCGATCCCCGTCACCGAGGACGTCTCGAAGGCTGAGTTCTATGCCGTGGCCGCGAAGGAGAAGCTCAGCGAGGCGCGACACCTCGATGCCAGGCAGAGGCCCAACATCGCGATCAAGCACGACGCTGGCCTGATCACCTCACGCTACGGTGGCGGCTTCATCGGTCCCGACTGGCCATGACGCAGACTCGACAGTTCCAGACCAACTTCACCGCCGGCTGGATCGATGAGGCCCTCTACGGTCGAATCGACGTCGAGCAGTACGAGCGCGGCGCGGCAGAGATCCTCAACTACCGCATCCTCCCCCAGGGCGGGCTGCAGCGAAGGGAGGGCCTCGCCTACGTCGGCACGGCCGCGACGCCCGCGCAGAGCGAGAAGGCCCGGCTGTTCGGCTTCGAATTCTCTACGACCCAGGCCTACCTATGCGTGCTGTCCGAGGTGAAGCTCGAGTTGTACGACGCAGTCAACCGCGTCGTAGACATCGAGTTCGACTGGTCCGTCGGCACGGCGCCCTACACTGGCTCCCAGTTGCAAGAACTCCGCTGGACGCAGAGCGCAGACACCCTGATCCTGTGCCACCAAGACGTGGAGCCGCAGGTCCTGCGCAGGTACACGGGGATTGGTGACGATCGGTTCGACTACGACGGCACGACCATCACCTGCCGGATAGGCTACCACTACCTGCAGGACGGCGACTTCGTCGTCTTCTCTGGCGTCGAGGCTATCAACACCGTCGACATCAACGGGAACACCTACGTCGTCGCGAACGTGACCGACACCCAGTTTGAGATCACGGAGGCGAGCCTGCCGGGGGGCTCTGGCACTGATGTCGGTGGCGCCCTGGTCAAGATGTGGTCGTTCGGGCCGGTCGGGCTGGTGTCTGTCCCGCGCATCGACTTCCAAGATGACTTGTCGCCGACGGCCACCCTGGACACGATCCAAGAACTGGACTTTGTGGACGACGCCGACGCGCCATGGGTCAACGGGGACGAGTTCCAGGTCATCCTCAACGGGGTCAAGTCGCAGAAGGTCAAGTACACGTCGGACGACACGACGTTGGGCCAGCGCATAGCGGAGGTTCTCAACGAGTCGATCTACACTCCGGTGACGGCCGCCACGGCCCGCACAAACAACACGCTTGGCATCCGAGCTAGGCCGGGGTTCGGGCGATACCGAGGCGGCTTTGCGGACTCGGCCGGTTTGTCTGTCGGCGACGGCAACATCACCGTGTCGGCGCTCGGGACCCCCAACGCTGGCGCCGTGGCTACCATCCGCATCACGCTGGGCGGTGACAACGGGGGCCAGGACTGGAGCCTGTTCGGGATCGAGATCCGCAAGGGACTGGGGCTTATCTCGGTCACCAAGACCCAGGCCGGCGACGACAGATCCGAGCCAGCATGGAGCGATACTCGCGGATGGCCGCGGGCGGTGACGTTCCACGACAACCGGCTGTGGTTCGGCGGCAGCACGAGCCTCCCCACCTCGATCTGGGCGAGCCGCCTCGGCCTCTACAGCGACTTCAACATTGGGGACGGGCTCGATGACGACGCGATCTCTTCGGCCCTGGACGCGTCCACCTTCAACGGCGTGATGCACATCGTATCGGGTCGGCACTTGCAGGTCTTCACCGAGAGTGCCGAGTACGTCTGCCTGGAAGACCCGATCACGCCAGAGACCTTCTCGCTGCAAGTGCAGAGCATGCACGGGTGTACCGCTGTGCGGCCGTCCCTACTCGACGGGACCACGATGTTCGTCCAGGCCAACGGACGCGGCATGCGCCAGT